>Ga0302122_10001792_pt1 | contig 13596 bp, 7 predicted proteins | sample CB21_SCM_MG_FD_203115 | JGI IMG/M metagenome (GOLD analysis project Ga0302122, IMG submission 203115) | Marine microbial communities from Western Arctic Ocean, Canada - CB21_SCM | ecosystem: Environmental > Aquatic > Marine > Oceanic | place: Canada: Western Arctic Ocean | collected 2017-09-28
CACGACCTCGCCGCGGAGCTGGCCATTGTGCTAATGTGAGATGTAAACAACAAATACAACAACATATAATTAAAAAAGTGCCTCATGCCTCCCACACGGACGCCGTGCCGTCGTGGCTTCCGACCAGCAGGCGCGCGCACTTCGGGTGCCACCTCACGGAGCAGGCGGCCGCCGTGTGCGCCTTAAGTTCGCAGACGACCGTGGCCTCGACGAGCCGCCACACCACCACGCGGCCGTCCTCGGAGCCCGAACACAGGTAGGCGTCGTCGTGCGAGAAGCACGACTCGAGCGCGTACTTCTCGTGGGCGTGGCCTGTGTAGCGGTTCAGCTGCGTGCCCGTCGCCACCTCGATGAGCCGCGCGGAGCCGTCTAGGCACGACGCCACGGCGACGTGGCCGTCCCGGGACACGCTCACGGAGGTGACCGGCACCTTGAAGTCGTCCGCGTGCAGGCGCCCCTTCCGCAGGTCGTACGTGCGGACCTTCCCGTCGACGCACCCGACGACCACGGACGTGTCCGTGGCTGGGACCTTTTTTTGTCGGACGGCCTCGACGCCGTGCCTCCCGAACTGCGCCGGCTGGTCCAGGCCGCCGCCCGTCTCCTTCGCCAGGGCCACGCTCGTGACGGAGTCCCCGAAGTCGTCCACCGTCTGGAGGGGGTGCCTATGACTAGAACGCAGGTCCCAGAACTTGAGCGTGCGGTCGTAACTTCCGGTGGCCAGCAACTGGTCGCCCGGCGCGCAGAAGGCGCAGCAGTTCACGCGCGCGTCGTGGCCCTGCAGGCGGCGGGCCACGGCGCCCGTCGCGACGTCCCAGAGGAACGCGCCCTTGTCGCCGCCCACGCTCGCGAACCGCGAGCAGTCGTCGGCCACGCAGATCTGGCTGATCTCCTTGGCGTGGGGCCCCACGTAGTTCTTGATGAGGAGCGCGCCCGTGTCCGGGTGGCCGCGCGCGGGATTCCAGAGCTTGACGCTCCGGTCGGCGCCGGCCGTGAGCGCGTAGGCGCCGTCCTTCGTGAACCTTGCGCAGAGTACCGCGCCGACGTGGCCGCGCAGGCGGCGCGTCTCTTTAAAGTCCATCTCGAGGCTCAGCAGCGCTCTTACAGGCCGAGTTATAGAGAGACAGTCGCACAGCTCGTTGACCGCGGGCAAAAAATATGTATGCGCTGGCCACTTGCCCAAAACAGCAGATGCGCGCACGCCCGTAGTACACTGTAGTAGCCGACGCGTTTTCAATATTTGCACGGGTTTCTTCGTGCGGGTTGCCTGAGATCCGCTGCGCTGCATGCGAGGCACAGCCCTGGCCTGTGAGCCTCGGCCGCACCGTGCCGCATGAAGGCATGCGCCCAGGCTCGCAATAGCTCACAGCGAGGCTGCCCGAGCTGCTTCGCGTTACGAGCCGACAAGTCTTATTGAGCGTACGCTTCGCGCATCACGCGCGACGCCGTAGGAGGACCGCTAGCATGGGCTATGGCCTAGCGCGCCGCCGCCGCAGAGCCCAGCAAACAACAAAACAGCTCGCCACCGCCCGCGAGAAGCGCATGGCTGACGCGTTGGGGGGACGGGACGGCCGGGTGCTGGCGGCGGCCCTCGAAGACGAACGGCCGCGCGGCTTCGCGTCGACGCGGGCCGTCGCGAAGGCACCCCGGCCCGCGCCCAAAGTGACCGCGGGCGACCGCGCGAGCGTCTCCGACGACGCGCTGCGGTCCCGGCTGTCGGTGCCGCCGCCGCCGACGATGCGTCAGAGAGCGACGAAAGCCTCAAAGACGCTCGCCGACATGTCCGGCCCGCGGCTTCTTTTACGTATTTTCGGCATGGCGTGCCTGGTCCACCTTAGCATGTCAACGTACCTCCACTACACACGGGAGGTCGAAGACGATCACTCCTATGACGAGTTCGGCGTTCATTTATCCGCACATGACCTCGCCCGCGCCCGGCGCGCGCGCGAGACGGAGGTCGCTCCTACCTTATTAATGGTCTGCGGCCTGGAGAAGAGCGGCGCGACCTACGTAAGGCAACTGCTCCTGGACAACCTTTTCATCGCGCCGCTCGACACTCATCAAAACGACCACCACAACGAGCCCCAGAACGTGCAATGGCGGGAGGCAGCCGACATAAGGGTGGATTCCACAATCCCGCGGAACGACCCCGCTTTTTTATTGCGGGCCACATTGAAGCCCGGGAGCGCCGCGGCGAAGACGACTTTAGTGGTCTTGGTCGCCAAGGCCCCGGAGGCCTGGGTCGCCTCGTCCCTATTACGACCGCACCCGCATTATAAACCGGTGCAGGGGCGGCAGTTGTCCGAGGACGACATCGATCTGATGCTGGAGCGCCGGGCCGCGTCGCACCGCGACGCGTTCCGCCTCCAGCGCTCCCTGAAGATGGACGGCGGTGGTTTAGATGCTGTGGCGTATGAAGAAGTCTTAAAGGACCCGGAGGCCTTCGTGGACGGTATAGCGCGGGCCCACGGCCTCGACCGGCGGCGCGGCGGCCATTTGTTGGAGACGCACCACGTGACGTCCGACGCTATTCTGAACACGCTGGCGGAGAAGCGCTGGGTCGAATCGGAGGCCAACGCCACGTCTACTAAACGGTCCCACGCCTTAGCCGACGCGGGCCACGGCGCGGCGCGGCGCGCGCGCTACGCCCAGTCGGGCAACTTCCAGCGGAAGGCGTGGTACCTCGAGCGCGCGTACCTCAGTGACATGCCCCGGAGCGCGGTGCAGCTGACGCGCCACCACTACGACCACGAGGCCGACGCGCTCCTAGGGTTCTCCTACGAGCGGCGGGCCTCGCGGCGCTCCGCGCGCAAGCAGCACCGCCGGCGGAAGCACTTCCGCAAGGTGCTGAAGTTCGTGGATTATGTATTACGCCGGATCCTGTTCTACTCCCTGCTCCTCCTGGCGACGGTGGGTGGGTTCGTCTACTACCGACTGGAACTCAACCCGGCGCCCGCAGAGGAAGTGGAGACCGTGCGACCCGTGGCGCCGCCGCCGCGGCCGCAGCCGGCGAAACCGCCGCCGACACCAGAAGACCTCGCGAGGATGCGCCGCAACGAGGCCGAACTCCAGGCCGCGCTGGACGAGGCGCGCTTCCACTCGCGGCGGCCCTCGACGGCCGCGCCACCGGAGCCGAAAGCGTCGACGGCAGCGCCACCGGAGCGACCGGCGTCATCCTACGAGGCCATGTGGGGCAACCCCAAGTTCTCGGACTCGGACGACTCGTCGAGCGACTCGTCGAGCGACTCGGAAGACGACGTGCCGTTCGACTTCTCGACCGACAGCGACAGCGACGTGTAAAAATATTATGTGCAGTTACAACAACAAACGCCGGCCGTGGGGGCCGGGCGTTTTAGGGTAGGGTGTATGTCAGACAGGGGGGAGACAGCGGGGGAGCGGTGTAGGGCGAGTCAGCGTGGTAGGGAGTATGTGCAGGAGGGCCGCCTTCAGGCGTCGAGCCAGGCCGAGCCCTGCGGATAGGTCACGTTCTGGACCGACTGGAAGGCCAGGAAGCCCAGGCCCGTGGAGGTCCCGGCCTTGACGATGCCCAGTAGGTCCCCGTCGAGCTCCTCGACGCCGACCAGGGGCCGCAGGAAGTTGCCCTCGCTGCCGAGGTACGCGACGTCGGTCCCGACGAAGAAGCCCGAGGCGCCCCCAATAGCCATGGACAAGTAGGCGTCCGTCGAGAAGTTGGCGTTGTCGTTGGCGGGCATCCAGGGGAAGACGAACCGCCCTAACCGTAGACCGGTCATGAACGCGCCCCCGCACCCCACCACGGTGGCGCCCATGACCACGTTAAAGGGGAGCTTCTCCGACGCTTGCAATGCGTTCACGAGGGGCTGCCACATGGCGCCGGAGCAGACCGCGGCGCTGCCGAGCCAGACGCCCGTCAATGCCTGCTCGCTCACGTTCACGTCCGGATCGTAGAGCTGTTTCTTGGCGGCGTAGTAGCCCGTGTGGCCGGCCACGACGGCGATGCCGTCGCCGACGCCCGTGTACGCGGCGAAGGCCAGGGAGTCGGCCTGGTGGCCCGCCGCGTCCGCGACGATGGAGGCGGCCTGCCAACCGGCGCCGGCGGGGAAGATCTTGGAGACCGTGACCTCGGCCATGGTGGCGAAGCGGGCGAGCATGGCCGTATGTGCTGTATGTACAAAAAGGCAGCCCGTCCGCCGGCTGAAAGAAAGAAGCGGGGCTCAAGTGTTCAAGTTCGTCCACCAGCGGCGAGCCGTCGCAGCGCACGGACGAGGGTGCGTTCGGGTACGCCGGGGAACCGACCTCACCACAAACCGCGAAGCAGCAAGGGGTCCACCGCTCGTTTCTAGGCAGCGTATTATGACAGGGTAAAATGGAATTGAATGATGATGCCCAGAGAAACTACTAGTACGGGCTAGTATCCCCTACTGCGATCAGTCCCGGATCGGCCAGGCTCCAGGCGAGGCGTAGCGGGGCAGATTGTTGCTCCCACGCCGCTTTCCCCCGCGCCCAGACCCGCACCCCTGGAAATGGAGCCTCCGCTGTTGTTGTGCGGCTCGCAGAGCGCCCACGCACGACAGGCATCGATCTTCACGCCATCGAGCGGCCACGAGTGCACGGTGCCGGCGTAGCTTAACAGGGGCAGCCTGAGAAAGGCGTCAACCTCCAGCTAGGACAGCCTAGATCATACGCGAGCGCCATGCCATCCCCGCCGCCGACGGAGGGCCGCTTCGAGCTCAAGGCGTGCCAGGAGGCACTCGCGGCCAGCCGGAAGCGCGAGGCCGACCTGAAAAAAACCAACGAAGTCCTGAGGGCCCGCGTCGAGTCCTTCCTGGGGCTGCGGTCGCTGACGGAGGCCACCGAGGAGACGAACACGACGTTACGGGCGGAAGCGGTCGCCCGGGCCCGGCGCTGCCGCGAGGATCGGGAGGGGTGGGACATCACCAAGGGCGCGCTGGAGAAAAGTCGGGCCGACGCGGCCCGGGTCGTCGCCGAGCTGGCGCAGGCGAACGCGGCCCGTTCGACAGCGGAGCGTTCTACGAACGCCGCCGAGGCCCAGACGCGCGCTGCATTAACTGAGGCGGCGCGCGTCTCCCAGCGGCGGCAGGAGACGGCCCAGGCCCTCGGCCTCGTCACGGGCGAGCGCGACCTCGCTCTTACAGCAACGCGGGCGCTCGAGCGCGACCAAAGGGAGAGCGAGGCGACCATCGAGGCCCTGGAGGCGAGGCTTGTTGACGCCGAGGCGCGAGCGGATGAAGCGGAGGCGAGTGCAGCCGACGCGCGCGACCGGGCGTGGCGCCACCACCGCAGCGCCGCGGAGACGAAGTCCCTCGCTGTCGATGTAAGGAGGCTCGTGCAGCTGTTGGCGTCGACGGACGAGTACCGGCGTTTTGGGGAATTGTGGCGCGACGGGGGCGGCTGCTCCTACGTGGGACCGGAGGCCGCCGAGCCCTTCGATGCCTGTGCGGACCTCGCGCCCGCGCCGACGCAGCGGGACTGGGCCGCGTTCGCGGAGCTCGAGCGCAAGACGGAACACGAGGAGGTCCTCATGGATGCCAGCGAGGAGTTTGCCAAGTGGGCGCCTACCGAGGCGCTCAAGATGGCGCTCGCGTTCCACCAGACGCACATGCCGCACGTGCCCTTCGATTTAGTAAGGGAGTTCCTCCACCGGACCAACGGAGCGTGGTTACAACGGGAGCAGAAGCACTGCGACCGGTTAGAACAGGCGTACCGGCGGCGCCTGGACGAGCTCCAGCGCGTGACGCAGCACGGCATCCCCTACGAGAAGCTCGCACAGGACAAGGAGATCGCCAAGCTCAAGGCCGAACTTAAAAGAGTCCGGAAGGGCCGGCTCAAGGGCCGGCCCCGGTCCGCGACGCCGCGGTCGTCCCTGAAGACGATGCAGTCCTCGGCGCGCGACGAGCTGCTGGCCGCGTCGCTGTCCGCGATGGAGTGCATGTCCGTGGCCTCCGGGTCGCCGTCCAAAAGGACGCCCACGTCGAAGGGCACGCCGTCGCCGCTGACGAGCCGCAGGAGTCGGAGCAGCCGGCGGGGTAACTACTAGTGTGTGTACTTAATGGTGAACTTGACGGGGGGGGAGGTGGATGATATCACAGAGAAGGGGGGAGAAGGATGATGTTCAGCGCTCAGAGCTCGGCCTTGGCGAGCTCGGCCTTGTAGACCGTGTCCTTGAAGGGTCCAGCGCCCTTGAGGAACGACTCGATCGTCACGCCCTCGGCGATCATGTGCACGTAGAGGAGGTTCAGGCCCGCCATCTGGCCGACCAAATAGGTCACTTCAACAAGCTCCTCTGCGCTGAAACCCATGCTAGCCAAGTGCTTTTTCTCGCGCTCCAGAAGGATGCCCTTGTGCGCCAAGGCGTACTTCGCGGCCATCACTAAGCGCGCCAGCTTTTTTTCCTTGGGTACGCCGCCGGCGGTCATGGTCGCGACCTCGTCCGCCGGATATTCCGCCCCGAGCAGCGCGCCGGCGTGGAAGCTAAGGCAGATCTCACAGTTGTTCGCCGCGCTTGTCGCCGTCCAGATGGCCTCAATATCAATGGGCGTCAAATGTTCGAACGCGCCCGGCGCCACCAGGTTGAGGTAGTTCGTCATCATGGTCTTGAGCATCTTCGGCGTCATCATATCAAAAGCAGCCAGATGCGGAAAGCCCTTCTCCTCGGTGATCCATTTGATGGCGTCCTCCTTGTCTTTTTTGGTGTACGCGGCGGCCGGCGCGGCGATGAGCAGGGAGAAGATAAGGCTGCGAGTGAGCATGGTTGTGAAGGAACAATGTGGCGCAGCGTAGGACTGTTTGTCTGCATGAGAGCGTGCCCAAAAACCCGTCACGGTTCGGCCCCGCGCCCCACCCACTAGTCCTAGCACCGTAACACAAATGACAGGTCGTGTGGGTCGACGAGCCCAACGTCTTCAACACCATCGCGGCGGCCGACGTGCGCGCGGCAACGGCCGGAGGCTACGCCTGAGCGGAAGGGGGCTAAGACTAGATTACCACACTTCGACCCCGGAAGACCGGGCCCCTAGCGACTCTGCCGCGACTTCTTGCCGCCCTTCTTGGCGCGCTTGGTCGCGCGGTTCCCGTCGACCTCCTGGTTCGGATCTAAAGACAGGGACCCCCGCGCCTGCGCCGCCGCCACGGGGTTCGAGACGTCGTCGCCTTCCGAGACCACGGGCGACGCGGGCAGCGCGGGCGCCTCGGGCCGCGCCACGATGCCGTCCGCGTCCAACGAAAGCCAGGAGATGGCCGAATTCCGGTATACTTTTGCAGACAACTTCGTGAACAGCTCGTTGGACTGGATCGTCCACTCCTGGAAGGGGTCTTTCTGCGAGTAGGACTGGAAGCCCACGTTCTCGCGCAGGAATTCTAAATCTCTCAAGTGCTGCTGCCACGCCTGGTCGAACTCCCGCAGGACGTAGAACCGCATCAATATCGCGGGCAGGTCGTCGCTGCCCTCGCCCTTTTGCGCCACTAGCGCGACTTGGAGGTCAAACCCCTTCTGCGTGCCACTCACTAAAGATTCTTCGACGGTAAAGATGTCCGGCGCCGCCGTCGGCGGCACGTCCTCCAGCGACAAGCGGCAGGCCGTGTCGATCTCCAGAGCGCAGGCCGGGTACATGCGCTGCAGCATCTCCGTGCCGAACTCGTAAGCTTTATTCTTGTCATCTGAAGAGGCGTCCTTCGCTAAAGTGCGAGTAGCATTAGCCAGCGTATCCCTAGCGGTATCGACGGCGTACTGGCCCAGTAGTTTAGACAGAAACTCTCTATCACCAGTCAGCACCTCCTGCCTTCTTTGATAGAAGATGCGGCGCTGCGCGTCCACGATCCTGTCGTACCGCACCAGGTTCGTGCGCATCTCCCGGTAGTACGACTCGACCTTCTCCTGGATCGTCGACAGGCTCTTGGTCAGCAAGTCCGACTGGAGCGGCTCGCCGTCGTCGCCCGCGATCTCGAACGCGAAGCTCAACTGGCCCATCTTGTCCGAGCCGAAGACGTTGAACATCTTGTCCTCCAAAGATATGGCGTAGACGGACGCGCCGGCGTCGCCCTGGCGGCCGCTTCTTCCTCGTAGCTGGTTGTCGATGCGCACGCTCTCGTGGCGCTCCGTGCCCAGGACGGCGAGGCCGCCCTGGTCCCGCACCTTCTGCCGCTCGACGTCCACGACGCCGTTGAAGCACGCCTTGACCGAGGCGTACGCTTCTCTACACGCATCTACGCCGTCGAGCCCCTGCGTTCTTTCCGAGGGCGGCGCGACGGCCACGGCCAGGAACTCGTCGATCCTATCTAATGCCAAGGAGGCCTTGACCTCCGTGCTGTTGTCGTCGTTGGACGCGAAGATGGCCTTTCTTAAACCCGGTGCCGCTTCCAAGGCGGCGCTCTGGACCTGCTGCTCAATGTCTCCCAAATCGTCCACGGGGTACAGGGACCGCTCGACCCTCACGAGCGGCTCCAGGCGGTCGTCCACGGCCGGCGCCAACGCTTCGCGCAGGCGTAAGCGAGCTGTTAAAGCCGCATTCCCCCCGAGCAAAATATCCGTGCCGCGGCCGGCCATGTTCGTCGCGATCGTCACGGCACCCAGCCGCCCCGCTTGGGAAATAATCTCCGACTCCTTCCGCGCTAACTTGGGATTGGCATTCAGGACGCGGTGGGGCACGCCGTCGCTCGTGAGTAATTCAGAAATTAGAGTCGCGTCCTCGATGGACGTCGTGCCGCATAAGACGGGCTGGCCCCGTTCATGCTTTTCCCGGATGTCCCGTAGCACATACCGGAACTTATCTAGTTTCGACTTGAACACTAAGTCGCCGCCGTCGTCCCTTATTAAGGGCTTGGCCGTCGGCACCCGCAACACCTCAAATTTGTACGTGTCGCTCAACTCCTTGGCCTCGGAGAAGGCCGTGCCCGTCATGCCCGATAGCGTCGGATACAGTAAAAATAAACTCTGGTAGGTGATGGAGGCAACGGTCACCTGCTCCGGCTTGACGTCCACTTTTTCCTTGGCCTCCACGGCCTGGTGGAGCCCGCCGTTCCACCGTCGCCCTTCCATGACGCGGCCCGTGAACTCGTCCACAATTTTGACCTCGCCCTTGTCCACCAAGTAATCCCGCTCGTTGAAGTAGAGCTCTTTGGCGTTTAATGCCGGAAATAAGTACGCGGCCCACTTCGTCTGAGTGCCGTATAACCCCAGAGGGTCGTCCGCCACGCCTAACAAATCAGCGGCGGTTGCGAAGCCGGTGTCCGTCAGGGTCACTCTTCGTCCTTTGTAGTCGCACTCGTAGTCCTTGTCCTTGGTGAGGTAGGACGCGGCTAACGTGGCGGCGTCCCACTTCACCGGGGCGTCGTCGTCCCCTTCGCCGCTAATAATGAGCGGCGTGCGGGCCTCGTCGACTAATATGGAGTCCGCTTCGTCCACGATGGCGAAGTTCAGGGGGCGCGTCGTTAAGGTCAACTCGTCGGTCTCGTAGGCCAGGTGGTCCCGCAGGTAGTCGAAGCCCAATTCGTTATTCGTGACGTACGTAACATCACACGCGTAGGCGAGACGTCTCTGGTCCGACGTCGACTCGGACTGCACCACGCCCACCGTCAACCCAAGGGCGTCGAACAAGGGCTGGAGCGTCTCGGCGTCGCGCCGCGCCAAGTAGTCGTTCACGGTGATCACGTGGGCCCCCTGCTCGTCCAGGCTCCGCAGGTACAGGGGGCACGTCGCCACCAGGGTCTTGCCCTCGCCCGTGGCCATCTCCGCGAGCTTGCCCTCGTGGAGCGCCATGCCGCCCACGAGCTGCACGTCGTAGTGCCGGATGCCCAGCGACCGCGTCGCGGCCTCGCGGCACACGGCGAACGCGTCCGGGAGCAGCGCGTCCAGGCCCTCGCCGCCCGCGCGCCGCTGCCGCAGGACGAGCGTCGTGTCCCGCAGCTCGTCGTCCGTCTTTGTAGAATACGTGTCGGCCAGCGCTTCGATTTCGGCGACGCGGTCCGCGTACCCGGACACGTCCCGCGCCTCCTTCAACCAGCCCGGTTCCCGCGACGTGATGGTCTTGGCGTCCTTCTTGAAGAGCGAGTCCAAAGTGGGCATCTGGAAGTTGAGCATCGACACCCGGGCACGCGCGGCGCGCCGCGGCGCCGCCGAGAGCTTCGGCTGCAGGGCGCCGGCCGCGCCGAGCAGGGCGAGGAGGCGCACGGTGGGCGCCATTGGTGCGTTATGCAAGCGTCGGCCTATGCGCGCGATGCAGGTCTTGGGCTCTCTGCCACTGCCGTGGTGTGAGCTCTCTCGCTGCGGCGCACGGCAACAAGCGCTGGCCTGGTAGAGACTTGGCCACCAGCGGTTCACGAACGCCTGTCCGTGCAGCTGACGGTGACTGGGTGGGCAGCAGGCGATGCGCTGTCCTCAAGCTTTTGCAGCTTTGCTGATATCAGAAACCCGCGCGATAAACGACCCGTCGTCAGACTCGTCTTCCTGTTCGCATTGCTCCGTGGGCCGCTCGGACACAGAGGTCAGTGCAAATCGAAACTCGCAAGATGAAGCTCTGCTATGTTGGGCCAAGCATAGCGGCCAAATACGGCGCACAGCTGGACCGGGGCGGTTTCACGTCACGTCGATCGATCCATATAACGAGCTCACGAGAACGCGCAGCAAGCAAGCTGCCTCCACGGGCACGCAGCTCCCAAAACTAAAAAAAGCTCTCTGGTGCTGTTCAGCAATCTATACGTCGCCCGACGCCGTCAATAACGCGCAGTCGGTCAGCAGCAGCGCGCGAGAAGACACCCGTGCGCAAAAGCAGCACAACAAAAAAGATCTCTGATCAACAAAGATGCTCTCCGTCCTCTCCGGCACCGCCCGGCAGCCGTTCGCGCCGCCCGCGCGCGCGCCGCCGGGCCACGCCTGGCACGTCGTGTCCGAGCGGTGCGACGTGCGCGCGGCGGCGGACCCCGACAGCCGCGTGCTGTGCACCCTGCGGCGGGGCGACCCGCTCGAGGTGGACCAGGCGTCGTCGCTGCCGGACGAGACGCTGCGGCACGACTCGTCGCCGCGCGCGCGGCTCGCGCGGAAGCAGTCGCTCGGACTGAAGGCGCTGCGCGTATTATCGCCCCAGGCGGGCTGGTGCGCCGCGTCGCAGTGCTGCGTGGGCCGCGCGCGCGACGTCGGCCACGCGTGGCGCTACGTGGTCGTGTGCCGCGACGGCGCCTACGTGCGGCGCGGCCTCGAGCTGGCGTCGACCCACGCCTTCACGCTGCCCAAGGACGCCGTGTTCGAGGTGCGGGAGCGGCGCGTCAACGAGCAGGGCCTGGCGCGGCTGCGGACGGACGACGGCTGGATCTCCGCCGATCTCAACCCGCTCAGCGGCCAGCGGGGGGCGGTCGCCGAGCCGCTGCCGGTCGCGGCGCCCCTGACCTTTCGCGTGGTCTTGCGCGACGGCGCCGTCGTGCGCGAGACGGTCGAGCTCAGCTCGGCGATCGTGTCCGTCGTGCCCTGCGGCCGCACCGTGGAGGTGACGGCGAAGCAATACAGCGATCACCCGGCGTTGCATTGCGTGCCGCGCCTGCGCGTCGAGGGCCCGGCGTGCGGGTGGATCTCCCAGCGGTTGAACAGGGAACCACCGCGGGATTTGGAGGTCGTCGAGCTCGTCGGCGTCGCGGAGCCGCGCGACCAGCGGGTGGCACTGCCGCCGCCGCCGCCCGTGCCGAGGCGGGTCTCTCCACCGGCGCTGGCCGGGTCCGGCATCTCTGCGTTGTCTGGGTCCGACATCGACGCCGCCGTGGCCAACGAGTCGCTGTGCGTGGTGTGTCTCACGGACGCGCGGAACGCGACCTTTGTGCACGGCGAGACGGGCCACATCGCGTGCTGTCTCCTGTGCGCCCGCACGTTGCAAGCGCGGGGCGACTCCTGTCCCGTGTGCCGTATGCCGATTGACGTCGTCATTCAGCACTTCTTCGCATAGTAATCTGTTGAGTTGTATCTAACCGTGACGGGTTTTATCCACTCTGCCGATCGAGCTCTTTTTGCTTGAGGCTTGTAGGCTTGCAGAGACAGCATCTCTCTGCAAGAGTGCTCGAGAGAAAGTTAAGCAACGGATATCACGCCAGACGAGGCGGCAGCAGCTTTGCCGCTCGTGCAGTAGCAGCAGCAGCTGGAGAGTCCATAAGCAGACACCCACAGCCGGACGGATCAGCAGCCATGGTCAACAACAAGAAACTCAAGGGCAAGCACCGCCGGCAGACCACCGCCGACCTCTTCGTGCCGGCGCCCCCGCCGCCCGCCGCGGTCCCGAAGAAGTACGGGCTGGACTACGCCCGCTTCGACGCCGTCGACTCCGACGACTCCGACGCCGAGCGCCAGGCGCTGGCCGCGCCCGAGGCGCTTCGGCGGGGCCGCGCGCCGCCGACGGCGCGCAACGCGAGCGACCTCGAGCGCGAGCTCGGCGCCCACGTGTCGTCCCTGTCGGCGCGCGAGGCCCTCAGCGCGGCATGCGCCGCAGAGACGGAGATGCGCCAACTCAAGAAGCAGCTGGCGGGCGCCGCGCGCGTCACGACCAAGAAGGCGTCGGCGCGCGAGACCGCCGCGCGGCGGGCCATCGCCGAGGCGAAGGCCCAGCTCGAGGCCGCGAAGCGCGAGGCCGGGGACGCGCGGGCCAAGGCCGAGACGGCCGCCCGCAGCGTGCGGAGCCGCAGCGACGACGTGAGCGCGACCCAGGCCCGGGCCCGGGAGCTCGGCGCGAAGGTGCAGGCGGCGACGGCGGCCCTGGATCCGGACGTATTACGGGCAGGCATAGATCCCGCGGCGCTCCAGGCCCTGGCGCCGGAGGCGCAAGCGGCTCCCGTCGTGTCCGAGGGCACGATCGACGTCGCCTCTACAGTTTTTAAAGGGCGGGAGCTCGTGGTGACGGTGGCTCTCGATCCGCCCCCGGACGAGGACGCGGGCCTCGTCGTCACGCTCCGGGACCCGGCGCACTTGAGCGAAGACCCCCTCGCGTCGGAGTACGTCGAGGCACATATGACGCTCGCCCTCTCCGAGGCGGCGGCCGCCTGCGCGCACCACCGCCGCCTCGGCGACCGGCGCGCGGCGGCGCGGTCGACCTGCCCCGTGGCCACGGTCCTGAGCTGCTGGCTGGAGACGCGGGCCGGCGTGCTTCTGCGCGAGGCGCCGCGCGTGGTCTGCGTCGACTGGGCCGCGAAGTCTGCGGCCCTCTGGGGCTCGCCGTCGACGGGCGCCGTCGTGCCCCTCATCGTCAAGAAAGGTGCGGCCCGACCGGCGCCCGCGCCGGCCCCGGCGCCGACACGCGCGGCCGCCGCCGCCGCGCCGACGGCGAAGGCGACCGTCGGCGGCTTCGCCACGAAGGCAAACCGCCAGGCTATGACCAGCGCCGCGCCCGCGCCTCCACCACCGCCGCCGGCCGCCGCGCCGTCCGCGCCTTTGCCGCTGCCGGCCGCCCCGCCGTCGCAGCCGCGCGCCCCCACGACGAGGGCAAGGCCGCCCTACACCTTCGCCGGCGGCCGCGTCGAGCACCTGCCCGGCATACGGACCTTTGTGCTGACGCTGCCGGACGGCCGCGGCGAGCTCAGCGTCGACGGCGACCGCGTCGAGCTCGCGTCGCCAGCCGGCCGGGAGACGCTGCG
>Ga0302122_10001793_pt1 | contig 13585 bp, 17 predicted proteins | sample CB21_SCM_MG_FD_203115 | JGI IMG/M metagenome (GOLD analysis project Ga0302122, IMG submission 203115) | Marine microbial communities from Western Arctic Ocean, Canada - CB21_SCM | ecosystem: Environmental > Aquatic > Marine > Oceanic | place: Canada: Western Arctic Ocean | collected 2017-09-28
TACACGTATACACCAACCGCCGTCTATGACGAATAACAATACTAATAGAATCCGTGAATTCTCTGCCTTTTGACATTCTGATGTGTCGAGACTTTCTTCTATTAAATGAATTGAACCGTTTGGGTTCGCCGATTGAAATGGCAGTGTTTGGTTCGCCGCTTGCAATGACGGTGATATTACTGTATCCGACTCTTTACTCCCGCCACGTGCCGGCATTTCAATAGTCGGGTTAATACGCGAAGACCTTCGTGTACCATGAGTTGGTTCTGAATCAGACTTTTGGCGATCAGGTGACGACCGAGGCACTGTTGGCGGAAAAACTTTAATCGCCGTCTTAGTTGTTCTCTTTTCATATATTCTCAAACCAATCGAATAATACTCGCCGACATGAACTTCACCTCGTGCTGTTGTTAGTCCCGTTGTACTGGGGAATTCTTTGACAAGAGTTATGCTTTTATCGATTAAGTATTTATCAAAGGCTTCTTTTGTTTCGCCCATATATACAAAAAACAATAATGAATATATAGTTCTTTTTTTTTAATCGTTAACTACGGGGGTTTCTACATTTTGCTCTTCCGGTTGTTCCTGCTGCTGAAATTCTTGCACGAACGAATATTTCGTCGTCTGGGCGCGCTTGCGTTCTTTATCTCTTTTCTTCTTGGCGCCGCGGCGCTTGGCATTTCTCTCTTTCTTCACGTCGGACATCGTTTGTTCCATAAATGGACGCGCATTTAAATAATCGAATATGCTCAATAAATTCGTATAAATATAACCGCGAACAAACAAATGCTGAAACTAATGGCGGTGGCATCCGTCCACATTCTCGGCGATTGGGGGCGCAAGGGCCAGTTTTCCCAGCGAGATGTGGCTCGCAAAATGGAGGAAGTGTCCGCGGATGCCGTTATATCAGTGGGCGACAATTTTTATCCAGACGGCTTGACGAATGCGGACGACCCGACTTGGCGGGAGTCGTGGCTGGACGTGTACGCCCCAAACAAGCCATGGTTTGTCGCGCTCGGTAACCATGACCACCACGGCAATATAACCGCGCAAATGCATATCGACCATCCGCACTGGCACATGCCGGCAGCCGTGTACTCGTTCGACCTTGGTGAACACTCTTTTGTCGTCGCCGATAGTGAAAAAATAGATGGGGAACAATTTAAGCATCTTGACCGTTTGTTGTCGGAAAAAACCGGTTGCAAATGGATTGTGGCGCATCACCCGATTGTCACGGCGGGATGGCATCACGACGTCGATTTTGATTACCAGTCCGAGATGGCGCACTTGTATTACAAGCACAATGTGAGCGGGATAATCTCCGGCCACGACCACAACATGCAGTACCTCGAGTGGCGTGGCATTCGCCAAATTATTTCGGGCGGAGGTGCGTCGGCGTATTATAAGGAATATCCACAAGAAGGTCTGAAATATTTTGACGCGAATCCAGGGTTTGTGAATTTGAATTTAAAAGACAGAAAGATAGATTTTTGGACAATCGAGAAAATAAAATTTACAGTTTCATTTTAAGCATTTACTTTTATGTCTGACAATAGCATGTTCTACAAAATCATTCGGTTCCAAACCGACTTGTGTGCATAAATTCTTTAACCTAACGCGTTCAATGGAATCAATAAATTCCGTCCGTTTCTCCTGGCGCCATTGTCGGTGCGCCGTCTGGATTATATAGTGATGTTTAGCCATTTGCAGACACATATCTTCGAAATCAGGCCATTGACGAGACATCCATTTGTCAAACGACCCTTCGACGGGCTCGGCCTCGAACATATCGGCGGCCGCTCCAACAGCTGTCCAGAAAGATTGCGATTGCATTTTTTGGTCATTATGTGGAACAAATATACAATCACAATTATGAATAACAAAAGTGGAATATTTATTCGGGTCTGCCTGCGAGTATATGTCCAAGTTCTTGTCGACGGAAATGAATATACTCGGTTATAAATCGGAAAGCATTCCGTTGTACGTCCTAATGCTCGTCGTATATACTGGCATTCTCATCGGAAAACATTACTTGGATACGAACATACATCAATTTCACCGCGAAGCCTTGTCAAAAGTTCCCAAAGACAGAGACATGTGTACACTTGTCGGGTTTAACATATTGAGAACCATGGTGCATATCGTCAATATCATATTTATTACGAGTAATAACTTCGGAATGCTAGTCGTATCGGTCTTCGGTCATGCTTTAGGCGTATATTTAGTATATGAACACCAAAGACCCGACCACAAACACCCTGTCCGTGGGTTGTTGCTGGCCCTCAAACAGGAGCCGAAAGACGCGTCTGTCAAAAACGATATCGCGGAATTGTTAACTATTTTCCGTAACAAAAAATGGAACTATTTAGGCACTTCTGTAAAATAGAAATGGATTATATATTTATACTTATTTCGATTATGATGGTCGCAGCAGCAGGTCTACAAGCGTATTTCGCCAGTGAATTGGGCGAGAATTGTGATACAAAACTATCGACGGCCCCGATTATCGCGTCCGTGAGTCTCTTCGGGTCGTTTATTTTCAATGGTATTTGGGTCGTTGCCCACAAGAAAAAAATGTCCAAGACAAAACGAGGCGCTATCGCATTGTGGACTGCGACAGTGATTGTGGGCACTGCGGCATCTGGTGCGGCGCTCGGTCAGGCCGATTTGTACGCAGATTTGGCGTGTGAAGTTGAATATAACAAGTGGTTGCACTATCTGTCGATTGGCCTGTTAATAGTGTCGATTGCCTGGCCGCACGCGAAACCAAAAAAACAGGACAGTAAGAAATTTTCAGACGCGGAGGAGGGAAAACCACTAACATCTCTGAAACCATTACAATTTTTATAGAAAAAAAATAACTTATCATTTAAGCAGAGCACATTATGCACTCGTCTTCTTTTTTAACCTGTACTGTAAATTGTAATGCCTTTGCTTTAGGTTGTGAACGCAAATAATATTGACCCGTCTTGAGTCCTTTTGACCACGAGTGAAAGTGAATTGACGTCATCACGGCGCGAGTCGGTTCTTCAACGTGTATGTTCAAAGACTGAGACTGGTCGATGTATACGCCTCTGTCGGCGGCCATGTCAATAATAGACCGTTGAGATATTTCCCATACTGTACGATACACTTGCTTGATATCGGCGGGTATTTCTGCAATGCTGGCCACCGACCCCCGGTGAGCAATCAATTTGCGCCCCATGTCTTCCGACCAGAGACCTCGTGCCGCCAGTGTTTGTTGCAAATAACGGTTGATGACGATGTATTCACCCGACAGAACGCGTCTCGTGTACAAGTTGGATGTCCTGGGTTCGAAAGACTCGGTGTTTCCCAAAATGGACGCCGTGGAGGCGGTCGGCATGGGTGCTGTTAATAGAGAATTACGAGTGCCGTATTGAAACAATTCTTGCTTGAGGGTTGACCATGGGTGTCGTGCATCTGAGGCAGTGGCCCCCCACAGTTCAATTTGTGTTCGTCCTTGTGAAAAGGGTGACCCTTGGTATGTCGAATACGTACCATCCTTTTTAGCGAGAGCAATCGATTCGCTGAGCGCCGAGTAATAAATCGTCTCGAAGATGTCTTTGTTGAGTTGTCTAGCTGCCGGCGAATCGTACGGCTGATGTAAAATCTGAAAGCAGTCGGCCAAGCCCTGCACGCCAATACCGATGGGTCTGTGTTTCATGTTCGACGTTCTCGCTTGTTCAATGGGATACCAATTCACGTCGATGGTTCGGTTGAGATTTCGCGTTACCAGACGCGTCACACGCTCTAATTCTGTAAAATTGAAGCCGGATGGAGAGCAGAATTCCGGCAGCGCGATGGACGCCAGTGTACAGACCGCAGTTTCGTCGGGAGACGTGTATTCGATAATTTCGCAGCACAAATTACTTCCGCGAATTGTGCCCAAATTTTGTTGGTTGGACTTGCGATTGGCATGGTCTTTGTACATCATGTAGGGAGTGCCCGTTTCAATTTGCGAATCGATGATGGCAAACCACACTTCGCGTGCCGTATCAAATGTTTTGACAACGTTTCCGTTGGCTTCGCATTGTTCGTACAATTGTGTGTAGTTATCACCAACAGCGTCTTGCAGACCTGGACATTGCGTTGGACAAATGACCGACCATGGTTGGTTGTCTTTGACGCGCTGCATGAACAAGTCGGATATCCAGAGTCCGTAAAACAGGTCGCGGGCTTTTTCAGCATCGACACCGTGGTTCTTTTTCAGTTCTAAAAACTCGAGAATATCGGGATGATGTGGTTCCAGAAACATGGCAAACGAGCCCTTACGTTTCCCGCCTCCATTGTGAATCATACCGTTATGTGTAATATAAACATGTTCGTTCTTCATTTGTAAATCATACAATATACCATCATATTTTTGGGTTGAAATTGACTTAACCCGACTGTACAAATATCCATCATATTCGAAGAATTTTGTAAAACGACCGACTTCTGAATACTCTACTAAATCACAGACAACTTTCACTTTTGGGATGCGTAATGTGTATGCCGGCGGCAGGCCTTGATTGGTGATAACCCTTCCCGCCGAAGTGACGTGTGACTCTCCACGTCTGTCACGGATATAACCAGAAGTTAGAACACTCATTCTTAATAATATATATCTCACAGATTCTATCATTTGTCTCGACGTTGAATCAAACACAATTTCCTTATGTAGACACCCATCCGTATCAATGAGTCCCTTCACAATATATTTTGCTTTTGCAAGTGGCAAATTCAACCATTTTGAACCAACGTGTTTATTTTTGTTAGAATCATAAACATCACCATATTTTATTGCCAAATGGACACTTTTTCTCCATCTAATATTGGTAGTATTGTTGTCGACGGAAATGGTATATTCAATGTAATTTTGCGTAAAATAAATTTTCAACCAATCGAGTACCGACTGTTTATTAATTGTATGGAGAGTTATTTTTCCATAAGATTTGTTATGTGGTAATGATCCATCGCCTAAAACAACACCGTAAAAATAACAATCGTCAGCAGTAATAGCTGGTTGGTCTATCTCGTAAGTTGGTATTGGATACACTATAAAATCACGAACCGTAACTTCTTTTGCGTCTGTCCAACAAGGTATATTTTTTCCGTTTTGAATTCTTTTCTTGGTTTCTGTAAAATTATATGCCTTTCCGAGGTCTTTTAAAATATAGATAGGATGTTCTGGGGTAATAACCAACGGTTCGATTGAATGCATAGTACTAATGTTTAATATTGAACCATTGTACGGATGTTCCAGTACATTTTGAATACATTCGGCACCAGAAATATTTATGACAGAATCCGAATGGTTCACCAAACTTTGAATTTCTTTAGGACCGTCCGTTGTATAAATAATGGTATTCGGCAATACACACTGATCAACATATCTGGCGGTGTCGTTGAACACTCTGAGCATCGGGGCGAGGCCATTTGAAACACCATTGGTACCACGAATAGCCGAACCACCGCCGCGGACATTACCGACGGATAGACCAATACCACCCGCACTTTTGGAAATGAGAGCACAGCGTTTTAAAGTTTCAAAAATTCCCTCAATTGAATCGTCGACCATGGTCATTAAAAAGCAGGACGCCAATTGTTGTTTACGCATGCCCGCGTGAAACAACGTTGGTGTCGCATGTGTATATAATTTACGAGACATCGCCTCGTACGTCTCTCTGACGGCTTCCATGTCATGTCCATGTAAAGCAACCGCAACGCGCATCAATATGTACTGGGGCCTTTCGACAATGATACCTTCTTTCTTTAATAGATAAGAACGTTCCAATGTCTTAAACCCCATAATATCATATTGGTAGTCGCGTTCGTGCTGTATCATGTTATTTAGTTCGTCGGCGTGTGCGACCACGCACGCAACAAAGGATGGTTCCATAATATTCTCCAACATACGCATGCATTCCACAAAGTTTTTCGTTGTCGAACGATGCAGCATGGAGACTAAAATGCGCCCACCGAGAACGCCGTACTGCCAGTGTGTGACAGTCATTGCGGCACACACTTCCGAGACGTATGTGGCCAACTTGACAGTCGACAAGTTGGAAGAAATACTTGTGGCCACTCTCGAACATATATCTGGCACATTTATTTCGGTCAACGACGGGCGTAGCTTGACCAAGTCGGCTAAAAAACGTTCTATTTTTGTCGTAGAATACTTCTGCTTGGAACCATCGCGCTTTTGAACAAGTTGTTGGGTAAACGTAGACATGGAAGTTCTCTGTCTAAAAGGTTATTTATACTTCGCTTCCTTCATAAAAAAATGATTCTGGATTTTCCCCGGTATCTTCATCTAACACAACTACAATAGCCGTTTCCATGTTCCGGGTGACGGCCTGGCCCGGATGGTTGATGTACTCTTCTTGTACCTGTACATACGGTTGTAGCCCTAGACATCGGTTGAATTTTGAACCCATGGTTTTTGTAAAGCACACGCCATTTATAGTCAGTGGGAGCTATTTTTCAACATATGTACACCATTGGCAAAGACTTTTATATATATCGAATAGAAAAAATAAGAATGGAATGTACATGGAAATCCACCAAAGAATGTTTGAAACTTTTCAAATCTATTCAACACACAAATACTATGATTAATGTCGCATTCAGTACCGAAGGATTGTCCATTATGTCTATGGATGCCAGCAAAACATCTCTAGTGCAACTGGCGCTAACACCACGATATTTTGAGACGTTTCGGTGTACGCGCCCCATGGTGTTTGGCATATATACAGAAGTGCTGACCAATATCCTGCAGAAAGCAAGGGCTACCACGGTTACATGGAAAGCTACCGACATGAATGCCCTGACAATTGTCATGGCGGACAAAGATTTTAAAACAGAAATTAAGTTGCGCTCCATTGATATCGAAGACGACCAGTTGGCTATTCCGGAACTCGAAGACGATGTTGCTTTTATTGTGCCGGCGTCGGTCTTGCGAGATTGGTTCGACAAGGTACAAATGACCAAAGGCGACGTCGCCTTTGATATTACGCGTGAGAACTTTATTTGCAGTTCGGAATCGACAGAAATCGGAGAAATAAAACATACAGAACCCATTGGTGGAGAACGTATACAGTTATCAGTATTTCGCAACGACGTGAATATTGCGCTCTCGTTTCATTCGGCGCGCTCCCTAGCCGTTTTCGCCGGGTGTGGTGGCGAACACTGTTGCGTCGGGTTTTCCAACCACCAGCCGTCGCGTATCCGAGTCAATTTTGACACGTTCGGCAGCTTGGCGCTGTACGTAGCGCCCAAAATTATGGACGATTAAATCGTACATTTTTCATGTCAAAGGAATCCGTATTACAAAGTTTCCCTTCGAGCCAAAAATGTTTTATGATGATACCGTTGGCCTCGCGAATACCCACGCGCCTATTTCGGGACGACTTCGCCACTGATTCAGAGGTTAATATTATACTATATTTACGACCGCGATGACACCATTCGAGTTGGTTTATTTTACGCGTATTTATCAAATCGATTAATACTATACGGCGAGATAGAGCCACAAAATATAACAGAGACATGCGAAATAAAGAATAGACCACATTTAATTATTGTTTTTTACTTTGTATACTTAAAGTTCATCTTTGTTACTATTTTTGGCGTTAAGAACCGAGTTGACGAGCCCAATGTTATATTTGTCTTTGATTTCCTGTAAAGACGTTTCTTTCTGAGAAACAAAGCCCTGATAATCAGCCTGTAGCTTTTTAACAGTGGTTTCAAAAAGGGTTTCAGCGGCCTTGCGCTCGTCGGCCTCCTCTGTCACAGTTGCCTTCAAATCCTCGACCGTCTGGCTTTTAAGTGTCTCAATGACTGACTTCTGCTCGTCGGAGCAGTTGTCAAGCGTATCGGCGTTACAAGACGGCTTGAGCTCAGAAGCGAATTTCTTCAGAGAGTCAGCATCGCGCCCACCCTTGTAGTCCTCCAAATTGGAAGGGTCGCCAAACTTGACGGTGGGAAAGCCCTTTACACCCACTTTGTCACACAATGCTTTACCACTGCCAATGCAATCAACGTCGGCGATAAGCACCGACGAAGAATCTTCATATTCAGACATTAATGTATCCCAAGCAGGCTTCATGGCCTTACAATGACCACACCACGGCGCAAAAAATTTCACAAACACGGTTTTACCGGCAGTTTCAACATCCCAAGTGTCTGGAGTCAAATCGATTCCCATGACGGAGGTAGCAGCAGCGAGAATTACAGTGGTGCGAAGCATATTTGGTTCAATAATGCCGACTCAAGTAGTCGATTGAACAAAAAAAAAATGGATTCGTTTGGGAGACTATTTATTTTGGTGGAGTCAACCACAAATGCAATCTCCGTTCGCATCACGATGGAGAACTCATTTGATCGGGGCCGATGTCTCCGAAAAACGAGATATCTATTATACCTATGTTCGAGGTCGGCGCGATATTCCCAAAACAATTTTGATGACCATCCGTGCCGACCTTCCCAGAACATATTCCCACATAGGCTGGGTTCGAGAAAACACCAACAGACTTGAAGCGTTGCTTGTGTCTTACGCCGCCGTACATAGAGGAGATTCTTATTTACAAGGGTTTAATTATATCATGACTATATTATTATATACGTTTAAAGAAGAACAACACGCTGACGCAGACACGTGGTGGTGTTTTGCCAGAATTGTTGGACTCATTCGCCCACTCATGCCTGATTTTAATGTTGCGTGGTTCCATTGGTTACGAAGACATTGGATTACAAATTTTTTCGCCAAGCTAAAGAAACACAGACCACGATTGGCCTCTATATTAGACAACGACGTGGACGCATTCTCGTCTCTGATTACATGCCGATGGTTTATGATTTGGTTCGCACAAACAGTAGACTTTAATGAAATTTTTGAACTATGGGATGTTATTATTCAACAACCACCACGGATGCTCATGAAAGTGTACACCATGCTTACGTATGAAATTGTCTACGACGCGGCGCCCACACTGACGTACCAATGGGCAGAAGAACCCGTGGCCCTTATGCATGCCTTTCTGGGAATACGTGTGAAGTCGATCGGCGCCGCCATTGAACGCGTTAAAAGGAACTTGGCTTGACAAGGATTACATTATAATCCTTACCAGTTAAAATATCTTCAAGGCGTTCTAACACATAATAAGCGTCCTTGTACATAAAACAAGTGTCCCCACCGAACGCCCGTGCCACGTCCATCGCGTATGTATCCTCTAAAAATGGATAGACACCCTCAAAGGAATCATTCACCCATATTTTCAATTGTACATAACTTCTTTTTATTTCAGCCACAGACCTATATTTGTTACCTGTGGGAGAGTAATAGTACTTGTCCACATGTTTTCCCGTCTTTCTGGACATCTCCGATACCCTGAACTGACGCGGGACACCCTTATCAATTTCGCGGTCGGTCGGATACCGACCAGAGCACTGGTTATTGTGTCGTAACAAACATAGTGTGTATGCCGCGTTTTCCATGATAAATTTTGATTTGATTCAAATCAAATGTGTGCCGCGTTTTCCATGATAATTTTGTTTTTGGTAATTTTGTTTTTGGTCATTTTGATTTTTCCAGTACCGTGACATGCTGAACATTCTTCCAAAACTTTATTGACGTTCTCACACAAATAACATCTGTTCGCCACACAATGGCCACATTTAAACGTACTACGTATTACACCACAACCCTTACAATTATTACATGTAGACATTTTTATGTGTATGTTATAGAACCTTATATATCTAAAAATAGTCTAGGGCAGTTCGGTGATAGTTTGAGGCGATACCTTCTTTTGCACCCCATACCTGACCAATCGCAATCGTCGCAGTTTTTTGGGAACCAGTCACGTTCTGGAACCCACCGGCGGCATCCTCGGAAGAAACAAACGCGTTGCCCACGCGCTTGCCGGCTATATTCAACCCCAAGAAAAAATAAGACACTGTGGCGACCATCCATATAGCATTAAGACCTTGTTTGTATAATGTTAACGGGAGCATGACGGAGTACAGTAATAGTGCAACGTCTAATACGTACGAGAAAATGCTAGGAGGAGTGTATCCACTAATGTTGGACATATTGCCCCAAGAGCCGTAGATTCTGTTCCATGTCGCCAGCAAAGATTTGCGTACAGGGTCAACAGGCTTGTCACCCGCAAAGTCTTTGATGTAGTCCAACAATTTCATAAAGCAAATTTCAACTTCACACATGCCATTCTCTTGGCTAGAAATAAGACGTGTGTACAATGTATGCAATTCACGCTGTTTTTTAGAACCATTTTGATCGATGAGAGACGCGTCCTTCAACGTTGTGACTTTTCTCATGTCCACGGTGCCGCGAAAATGATGTTTTACAAGCGCCGGCATGGCTACCAGAATGTGAAAAATACTTTCGAGTTCGGCGGTTTTCTGAACCAATACTTTGTCGCCTTTGGTAAGACCGACACATTCCCACGCAAAGGCCAAGACATCGCCGCAAAAGGCGTTGTAATTATCAATACAAGAATGGTTTTTATTGAGAGCTGCGTTTAATTGCAACGGCAGAATGAAACCAAGCGTGGCCGTTAAAATGCCAAATACGGCCGACGTATCAAAGGGAAGGTCTTCGCCCTTTTCGACGAAATAAGTGACAACTATCCATGTCCACAAACATTGAGCGGCAATCATACAAAATGTACTGAATTCGCCTAGGGGCGGAAAATATTTTAACAGTGGTGCTGACCAGATTTTTTTCCATGTTTCTGTGAGTCCCATTGAAATACATGTTCATAATGTCAACTTAAGTAATGTATTTTTTTGATAAGGAACACATATGATTATTTTATTTTGGCGGATACCAAGTTATCAGATGCCGAGAATACAATGCGAATTTAGAGGATGTCCATGTCGGAAACACATCGGCGGGCCCAATCAAATCTGCGGTATATGTATGCACGCCGCCTGTTGGCACAAAATAGACAAGACACAGTTCAAATCTACGCGCATGACCGCTCACAAGCCTCAATATTTGGTTGAACCCATCATTAGACCACAAATGCCACAAGTGCCGCCATTGCCAGACGATGATTTTTGTCCCACTGTGATAGGACTTCCCGTTTAGTAAATCCACACTATATAATAGAGCATCGTTTTATAAAATGACCGACATCGAAAAAACCAATCTCCTCTTTTTTGCCTCGGAAGCTGACGAAGACGAAGACAACAAGAAAAAATTCGCCCCGGAAAAATTTCTGTCTCTTGAACTCGCCAGAAAACTCACTGTGGAACTGGTAGGCACTTACGCACTTGCATTGGTAGCTGCCGCCTCCGCCAGTATAAGTGCCATTGGATTTGCCTTAGCAGCGCTAGTCTACGCATTTGGACATATTAGTGGTGGACATTTCAATCCCGCGGTTACTATGGCCGTATACGTACGTGGTAAGTGTGACATGAAGACGGCATTGACATATGCTGCCGCCCAAATTGCCGGCGCCTTTATTGGCGGTGCACAGCACAATTACGCCCTCACAGATCAAGGCCTAACTTTCGCCGACGAGGCCGGATTCCCCCAACTTGGTGACAACGTCAGTACGGGCGCTGCATTCCTCTCAGAATTGACCGCGACATTCATATTTACCGCTGTCATTCTTAATGTCGCAACCACGCGTTCACAGGAGAAGAATCAATTCTTTGGCATCGCCATTGGTTTCGTTCTCATCGCTGCCGCATCCTCCATCACCAAAGTCTCAGGTGGCTGCCTTAACCCAGCCCTGGGCATCGCTCTGTCAGCACTTGCTGAGAAAACCGACGACATCTGGATTTATGTATTGGCCCCCCTCTTGGGTGGTGCCTTGGGCGCCGGATTTTTCCGTATGACCGTCGACCCAGATGAATTTAAAGAAAAAGACGATTAAATAACTTTTAAATTAAAACACACATTCTTTAAATCATTGAATATATAATTACTAAAAAAAATGCAACCAAAAACACACATTATTGACACTTACTATAAGGCAAAAATCATGCTTAGTTTTTTTTTGTATTGTGCCTAGTTTATATCTTTAGACTGTTTAGAATAAAGACGTTATTTGAAGCTAACTTTTCTTGTGTTATTGTTTGCTTTCCATTCTTGAAATGTAATGTCTAACATGTCTGCTCGTTCTTGTGAGAGATATTTAGGGGGTAATTTGTTGTGATACACGCTGTATGTTTTCCGCAGTTCAGCATCGCAAATACCGTCCAAGCACCACAATTGACCCACCGAATCGAAACGCATTTTCCCCAAATCCATGCCCCGGTGAATACTCTTGTGAAACAAACAGGCGTTGTACACAAAACAATTGTTACACAGCGCATACGGCACAATATGCGCCGCGTCCAGCATATCAGGGTCGGAGGTGCCTGATACAGGACACGTATTGTCGAATTCTTTCAATAGTTTTTTCCTTAATACACCTTGGCCACTTCGCACGTGTTTACGAGACACGCGTTGAAGTTTGTCTACAGTGGTCAGGTTTTTAGCACGTGCTTTGACATCGTGACTGATATGGTGTACTCCATCAATGGCAAACTTGTATTGTGCACGGTCAAACAAATGATCGTGTCGTAACATAAGTGAGCAAATATCTTTTGTTTCTTTGCACGGTGAGAGCACAAAAGCCATGACTGCATAATATGTGGGGGTCAACCGGCTCCAATGTTGTGTTGAGTTCGGGTTGGCCTTGCACGTAAATAATGTGCAGCACATCTGAAAGTTGCGCCTCGTAACAGCATGAAACAACAGGGAGGCGCCATGTATATTTTTGTCGACCTCGTTTGGGTACTGCCTTAAATGTTTGACAAGACCTTTTGTATCATTGCGACAAAAAAAAGCAAGCATGCATACCAAGATGAGAGTGCCTTTAAATAGTCTATGTCGGATTTCACTCGAGTGAAACGCGACGTCGGATTTCACTCGAGTGAAACAACAATTCGGTATATAAGGGTGTGTTATTACGGAGCAATGAATTGGAAAATATTCGAAACTTTTGATGCGAGTCTAGATAAAATAAACGCGTTGAAAGAATGCCTCGAATCCGAGCCAGACATTGGCGAGCAAGCAAAGATTCAAAAGTGTATTAAAAAAACAGCAGACGCTTTGCGAACACTGAGAACGAGCAAACCGCTGACCAAACTGGTAAGCCTTCGAACCGAAACGAATGTCGACGATAAATTTCGTTCAACGGTCATCAGCGATTTCATGACAAAACACGTTCGCGTAGACGTGGATGGAAAGTCAATAAGTGTAGACACGTTAATTGTACGCGAAATCGCATTGTACTTGTCTCTGGTGAAAAAAAAAAGTTATTATTCAGACCAAACTGTCGGTGAACGCGAGGATGGTACCACGTACATTATAGACGAACCTCCGAGGTTTGCGATACGACACGTCGAGCAGCATAACACCAAAGATACCACCAAAGGCCGGGTGGCTATTTACGTACATGGCAATCCAAACAGTGGTAAGACGATAGAATTTGTTGTCATCGCTTGGTTTGTATTTTTCGTCTATGGTCGGTTCCCCGTGGTAGTTTTACAGAATTACGATGGC
>Ga0302122_10001800_pt1 | contig 13570 bp, 11 predicted proteins | sample CB21_SCM_MG_FD_203115 | JGI IMG/M metagenome (GOLD analysis project Ga0302122, IMG submission 203115) | Marine microbial communities from Western Arctic Ocean, Canada - CB21_SCM | ecosystem: Environmental > Aquatic > Marine > Oceanic | place: Canada: Western Arctic Ocean | collected 2017-09-28
TATCGTTGCAGTATCTGCCCATGTGACTCCCAGAGACAAGGAACACTGCCTTGAAGTTGGCATGAACGGATCATTGCGAAAGCCGCTGACTCTTCAAAAACTTTCCGAAACTCTGGATAATTGGCTTGGATCGAGCTGACGGTTCAAAACTAATTCAACTCCAGTATTAGGGAGAGTCCATCAAGTCTCTAGCAGGAGCGTTTTAAAGTGGTAGGGCGGCATCGCCGAGGCCGCAGCGGAGACCAAATAGGACTGCAGCCCCGGCGATGCTACCCTACCTTTCTCAACCCTAGGGCAACGAACCTCGATAGATATCGTTTCCAATCACTTTAAAACGCACCTGTTTAAACCCTATTGTCCTTTTTCAGCTTGAGGGAGGTAATCATGGGGGACAGTCTCGCTTATTTTCCCCATTCCATACCCCAGTCACCTATGATTTTCCGAAAATTAAGTAGTGACCGTCTCTCTTAATTGTTTTTTGCCGATATCTCCAAACGCCAATCAAGTTTCTATGAGCGAAATTACCTTAAAAATTAATGGGAAAGACCGTCCAGTAGACGTCTCTTCCGACATGCCGCTGCTATGGGCTCTCCGTGACAAGTTGAATATGACAGGCACCAAATACTCCTGTGGCATTGGCCAATGTGGAGCCTGTACGGTACTAGTAGACGGAACGCCAATGAGAGCCTGCATAACGCCCGCTGCTAGCGTCGCCGGTATGAACATCACAACGATCGAAGGGCTCGATCCCGAAGGGGAACATCCTGTTCAAAGAGCTTGGCACAAAATAGACGTTCCGCAATGCGGCTATTGCCAAGGCGGCCAAATCCTCACGGCGGTATCGCTGATCGAACGTAACCCAAACCCGAGCAACGACGATATCGACGCTGCTCATTCAGGAAATATTTGCCGCTGCGGCACCTATCATCGAATTCGAAAAGCGGTGAAATTGGCAGCTCAATATAAAAGAGGAGGAGCAAAATAATGAGCTCGAAACAAATTTTAAATCGCCGTGCATTCCTGAAAGTTTCCACTCTAGCGTCTGGAGCTTTTTTGATCGGAGTCAGCTATCGCAATAACTCCGCTCATGCGAAAACCGAATCGGATGGATCGACTTGGTCTCCGAATTTGTACATACGAATCGAACCGACGGGATCGATTACCATTGTTAGTAAGAATCCGGAAGGCGGACAGGGCATTAAAACGGCTATGCCCATGGTCGTCGCCGAATGCCTCGAAGTTGACTGGAACAACGTCACCGTCGAACAAGCCAACCTCGACGATCGTTACGGGCGTCAGACCGCAGGCGGCAGTCGCGGCACTCCTGATGGCTGGGACGACTTGCGTATTGCCGGTACGGGAGCTGCTTACATGCTCCGCGCAGCCGCAGCCGAGACCTGGGGAGTATCCATCGATTCCTGTCAGGCGAAAAACGGAAACATTGTTCATGCGAAATCGAAGCGTTCGTTAAGCTACGGCAAACTGGCCTCTCTAGCTTCCAAGCAAACAGTTCCGCCTGTCGATAAACTCAAGCTCAAGAGTCGCCCTTCCGAATTCAATTTGCTCGGAAAGCGGATTCCAGGAGTCGACAACAAAAAGATCTTCACTGGTCAGCTCAGCTACGGATGCGACACGCGCCTAGATGGCATGGTCTACGCGGTCTTTCAAAAATGCCCAAGCTTCGGGGGCAAGGTACGAAGCGCCAATACCGATCAAATCAAGAAAGCCCCAGGAGTCGTGGACGCCTTCATCGTCGAAGGAACCGACAACCTCAAGGGTCTCATGCCAGGCGTGGCGATTATTGCGGAAACCTGGTGGGAAGCGGATTCCGCTCGCAAGCAATTGCAGGTCGATTGGGAGAAGATCCAATCCGATTCCACCGCCGACTATACCCGTCAAGCCGAAGCGCTGAGCAAGCAATCCGGCGAGACTCTGGGCGAAGTTGGCAATGTGGACAAAGCCTTTGATACCGCCCACAAAGTCATCGAATCCCAGTACTACTATCCGTTCGTTTCCCATGCGAACATGGAGCCTCAAAACTGCACTGCCTTCCAGCACCCTTCAGGAAAACTCGAACTTTGGGCACCGACTCAAAACCCTAAAAGCGGTCGAAGTCTTATAGCACAAACATTAAGAATATCCGAAGACAGTATTCATGTTAACATGACACGTCTAGGCGGGGGATTTGGACGTCGCCTAACTCCGGACTTCATGGTCGAAGCCGCATACCTAGCGACTAAGGTCAATCGCCCCGTACAGCTGCAATGGACTCGCGAAGACGACATGCAACACGACTTCTATCGTCCCGCAGCTTGGCACAACCTGAAAGCCGCAATCGACAAATCCGGAAAGCTCACTGCCTGGGAAAATCACTTCGTCACCTTCGGAAGCGGTAAGCGCACGGTAAGCGGAGCCAACTTGTCCACCAGGCACTACCCAGCAGGACTCACCCCGAACACCCGCCTTCGCCAATCGCTCATTCAAACGAAGGTACCCACCGGCCCGTGGCGCTCTCCTGGGCACTCGGCCTACTGCTTTGCGTTTCAGAGTTTTATGGACGAAGTGGCGCTCGCCGGAGAACGCGATCCGCTCGAATTCCGATTGGATCTCCTGAAACAACGGCACGGCAAAACCGATTTCGATACCGAGCGCGCAGCAGGCACGCTTAAACTCGCGGCCAAGAATGCTAATTGGGGCCGAGCCATGGGACCAAACCAAGGGCAAGGCCTAGCCTTCCACTTCGACCACGGAGGTTATGTTGCCTACGTTGCAGAAGTCACAGCGCAAGAATCTGGTCAATTCAAGGTCGACCATGTTTTTGGTGCCGCCGATTCCGGGCCGATCATCAATCGAAGCGGTGCTGACAATCAAATTGAAGGCAGCGTTATTGATGCGCTAAGCACAGCCTTCCTGGAGATATCGTTTGCCGACGGAGCCGTCGAACAAAGCAATTTCTCCAACTACAATTTGCTCCGCATCAATCAGGCTCCTTCGATTTCCGTAGACTACATTCAAAGCGACAATCCTCCTACAGGATTAGGCGAACCACCAATCGCTCCCGCTACTCCAGCGATTACCAATGCGCTATTCGCGGCATCTGGAAACCGAGTTCATTCCCTACCCCTCGGAAAACAAGGTCTATATATCTAGATACGCTACAAAAACTTGCAGGAACGCTTTTCTGCTGAAATCGAAAAACAGCGAAGATTTTAGCGCAATTGCATCTTTTCTTGTCCGTTTTGACCACGAGTTTGGTAATTCCGAATATCGCCAATCAGTTAATGCATGAAAAACATTCACTTTAATTTCTCCAAATCGTTATCTCGCCGAACCTTCATCAAAGGAGCAGGAGCAGCCATGGCACTTCCATGGCTCGAGGCTATGACGCCTGCGTTTGCTAAATCCTCAGCTTACCTGCCACCAAAACGCTTTGTGAGCGTGAGCCTGGCTTTGGGTTTGCACTCACCGAATTTGGATCCCATCGATTTCGGATTCGGTTATACGCCATCCCTTTATCTCTCTAAAATACAGGACATTCTCGGCGACATGACGATCGTTACGGGCTCCTCCCATCCAGACGTTTCAGGCGGCCACAAGGCATCAGGTAGTATCCTGACAGGAGCCCCCTATTCTCGAAGCGCAGTTTTCAAAAACACGATCTCAATCGATCAACATATGGCCAAACATTTAGGCCACCACACACGATTCCCTTCGCTCGTTCTCAATCTCAGCAGCAGCAATAGCCCTTCTTACACGGAAACGGGCAGTATGATTCCGGCTGAAAGCTCTCCTTCGAAATTGTTCGATAAACTCTTCGTAGCCGATACGAAAGAAGAACAAGCCCAGCAGGTAGAGCGCCTTAAGGAGGGTCGTAGCATCATGGACGTCGTGGCAGGCGACGCCAAAACGCTGCAAAAAAGTCTAGGGGCAGGAGATCGCGACAAGATGGATCAGTATTTCGAATCCGTTCGCGCATTCGAAAAACGCTTAGGCGCATCCGAGGACTGGGTACAAATGCCCAAGCCATCCGTAGCGATGAAGCCGCCACGTGACATTCCCGACAATAACGAGATAATGAAGCGAAAGAAACTGATGCTAGACATCATGTTGCTGGCTCTAAAGACGGATTCAACTCGGTTCATAACCTTGCACATTGACGGAAACGGTGAATCCGTACCGATTCCTGGAATAAACGAAGGCTACCACAGCTTGAGCCATCACGGATTGGACGAAGACAAAATCGATCAATTAACGCTTCTTGAATCCGTGCTCCTAGAAACATGGGGTGGATTCGTGAGAGACTTAAAACAGAACAAGGAATCGAGCGGTACGCTACTCGATCAAACCAATGTTCTCCTCACTTCCAACCTTGGAAATGCCAGCTCCCACGACAACAAAAACATGCCAGTGCTTTTCGCAGGCGGTGGTTTTCGTCATGGGCAACACATAGCGTTTAACAAGGAAGACAATTACCCACTTCCAAATCTATTTGTCAGCGCATTGCAGCGACAGGGTCTCGAGACAGATCGTTTTGCTACAAGCACCGGTACGATGACCGGGCTTGAAATGATATAGAACAGCAATTTATAGAATGAACCGATTCACACTCTCTTCGGTCGTTCTCGCCCTCCTCTTGCCTTTTCTTGGCAAATCCGAAACGAGAACAACACTTCCTTCAACCGTGGTAGATTTCTTGGATATCAATTGCTACGAGTGCCATAATAACACCGATAAAAAGGGCAGCCTAGATCTCGAATCTCTTGAATTTCATCCCGACGATTCGCAATCGATGGTAATCTGGTCTATGGTTCATGATCGCGTCTCGAATCGTGAAATGCCTCCAAAAGAGGAATACTGGCCAGAGGAAGAGGAACGCGGCGACTTCCTAAACCTATTCGAAAACACGATACATGAGGAGTCCTCCAAACTCCAATCCAGTCTAGGCCGTGTTCGTTCTCGTCGATTAAACCGTATCGAATATGAAAATACACTTCACGACCTCCTGGGAGTCGATATTCCCATCAAGGATTTCCTACCAGACGATCCGAGCCAAGATGGTTTTAGCAACATAGCGGTTTCTCAACAGATTTCCCATCACTTACTCCAGAAGTATCTTGAAGCGATCGACATCTCACTGGACGAGGCTTTCTCCCGAGCCGAAAACCAGAGCAAGCCCTACGCGCGCGCATTCTCTGGCGAAGAGGTTTCATGGAACCCCCAAACGCGAGATAATGGTCGAGGACCCCACCTCTACGAAGGACACGCCATCTCATTCCTGACATCAGGAAACTACCAAGGACGAATGCCCCCGACCGAAGTCGACGAAAGTGGCTGGTATCGAATCACAGTACGGGCAAAAGCTCACAACCCGCCCCCTGGTCGCGGCGTGTGGACTCAGATCCGAAGTGGCGTTGCTGCAGCATCGGCGCCCTCGCTATTCTGGGTTGGCAGTTTCGAGGCTCGGGAAAAGACCCAAGACTTCATCCTAGAAGCATGGATTCAAGCAGGACATAAACTGGAAATGCGTCCTGGTGATCATACGCTAGGGACAATTTCAGTTAAACTTCTAGACGATCGTAGCGTATTCGAAAAGGATGTGCCTGGCGTTGCCATGGAATCCATAAAGATGGAGCGAATCTACAAAGGGATGAGCCAAAATGAACTGAAACGCCGTCTCTACTCCGATGTACCTATAAAGGATGGAGTTTTGAAATCAAACAACCCCAAGCAAGATCTCGAAAAACTCATGACTCGATTTGCGATATTCGCTTTTCGCAGATCTGTTTCTAAAACGGAGATGTCACCCTACATGGAATTCGCTCATTCACGCCTAGATGCGGGAAACAGCCTAAAAGATGCCCTAAGGTCTGGATACAGGGCATTACTCAGTTCCCCCCGATTCCTCTACTTCACGGAAAATACCGGCAAGCTAGACAATTTCAGTATAGCTTCACGATTGAGCTATTTCCTATGGAATACCATGCCTGACGAAAAATTGCTTACCCTCGCTAAAAAAGGCAATCTCTCGAAACCATCCATTCTGAAAAAACAGGTGGAACGAATGCTTAACCACCCCAAGGCCGAATCATTCGCTGTAAACTTTTCGAACAATTGGCTCAATCTGAAGGATATAGATTTCACCACACCCGACACAAAGCTATACCCGGAATTCGATGACATCCTGAAGCACTCGATGCTAGGCGAAACCTTCACCTTTATGCAGGAGTTGATCGATAATGACATGAGCGTATCCAACTTTATTGATTCCGACTTCGCCATGCTCAACGAACGATTGGCCGAACATTATGGCATCGAAGGATTTTCAGGAACCGGATATCAAAAAACTGCTTTAAACGCTAATGACCATAGAGGCGGCGTCATCACGCACGGCAGCGTCCTGAAAGTTTCTGCGAATGGTACCACAACCTCACCCGTAATTCGCGGCGTGTGGCTGCTGGAACGTATACTCGGAGAACATATTTCGCCTCCTCCAGACAATGCTGGTTCCGTCGAACCTGACATTCGCGGTGCGATCTCGATTAGGGACCAACTCGACAAACACCGCTCCACAAAGAGTTGCATGGTTTGCCATAAGAAAATCGATCCTCCTGGTTTTGCGCTGGAAAGTTTCGATGTCACCGGTGGCTGGCGACAGCATTACCGAGCTCTGCCGAAAAAAGGGAAATGGAAAGATGGACCCGCAGTCGATCCGAGCTACGACTTGCCCAACGGAAAGTCGTTTAGCGACGTCGAAGGATTCAAGGCAATGGTACTAGAACATCCCGATAAAATTGCCAAAAACGTCGTAGAGAAAGTGCTCACCTATGCCACGGGAGCGAGTATCGAATTCGCTGACCGACGTGAAATCAAGCAAATCGTAAAAGACCTCGAAGACCACGAATATGGTTTTCGCTCGCTTATTCATGCCTGCGTCCAAAGCGATATTTTTCTTTCAAAATAGCGTCGCCGACCGAGAAACTCCTAGCTTTTACAAACGATGTTATTTCAACGCTTCTCTATCTTGCCGGAATCGATGCCCCTAAGCTTTTACCTAACTCGAATTACTCTCCCTAATGAGACATACAAAAATAGTGATACCTCGCCTCATCTTTCCAATAATCGCCGCCTTGACGGCTCTCTACTCACCATTATCGGCGAATGATTCACTCTATTTTCGCGAAGACTGGAAAGAGACTGCTTTCGCGCTTCCAATTACTCCGGAGCACGTAGCGAACTCAAAACTCAGAATGCAGATTCATGGTCCTGGAAAGTTAGGGATCAAGAAATCGCATCACGATGAAATCGAAAACGATCCTTACTACATATGGTCTGGCATGTGCGAAATGCCCTGGGCTCTTTCCTTGCGCAAAACCGGAAAACGAGTCGATCTCTCTTCTTCTGATGCATCGGTTCGCTGGCGCAGCAGGCAAAGCGGGAACCACGGGCTTCATTTGCTAATCAAATTGCCTGGCGAACATTGGTTTATCAGCGAACAAAGTGACGCCGGCCAGGAATGGCACGACTTCGAATTCCGGATACAAGACTTAACATGGCGGCATTACAGCATCATCAAAGCAGTTGCCGAAGAACGCGTCTCAACTCCTAGCTTAGCAAAAGTCGAACAAATCGGATTTACCGATCAAAAGGCGGGCAAGAGCAGCAAATTCAGCTCGCGGCTCGACTGGATAGAGGTACGTGGAACGGAACGAACCGCTCCACCACAAACGCCACCCGTAGTCAGAGCAAAACGCGTTAGTACCGAAACTCCAGAAACCGTAAGGGCTTATCAAAACCTTGTTTATGCTAAATACGGTGACCGGGAATTGAGCCTGGACCTCTATCAACCCAAAACCGGCAAAGGACCTTTCCCTGCGGTTGTATTTATTCACGGTGGCGGTTGGTACAAAGGCGACCCAAGCAGCTACACTGCCCTCGCGCAACATCTAGCCGACAAAGGTTACGTTACCCTGAATATTTTCTATCGTCTTTCAGGCGAAGCTCCCTTTCCCGCTGCGATCCATGATTGTAAATCAGCTGTCCGCTGGGCCCGAGCCAATGCTCAAACATTTCGAATCGACCCCAATAAGATCGGCTCAGTTGGAGGCTCGGCTGGCGGGCACTTGTCTGGGTTGCTGGGAGCTAGCGGTAATTCTTCAAAATTGAACAAAGACGGAACTCATCTCGATTTTGCTTCGAACCTACAAGCCTGCGTTGTCATGGCGGGATCGATGGATCTTACCTCCGAAGTTTCTAGACAGTCCGCTAGCGAAGATCCTCGTAGACGCATGAATACGTTTATGGGTGGCGCTTGGAATGATGCTAGATCAATGTTCGAGCTAGCCTCACCCATCACTCATGTTTCTAAAAGCACGCCGCCAATGCTTTTCATGGACGGAGAATTCGACTCGCCTGGAGAGCGTTATTCCAAAATAATCAACAAATTGGATACATTTGGAATACACAACGAATCTCACGTGATAAAAGATGCCCCTCACCCCTTTTGGTCATCGCATCCATTTTTCGATCCCAGCTTGAAAATACTAACTGAGTTTTTCGACCAGTTTTTGAACTCGGATTAAGAAACGACTTATAAAAACGAAAGCAACTGGGCTCGATTCAGTAAATCATACGCTTCAGTATTTGCATTTGCGTTTTGGCCTGAATTCTAGACTCATTATTTATAAATGCAGATTTCTCCTCACTCCAACTCGTCAACATTCTTCACGACTAGCTCATTCACTGCTAAAGTCGCTTGTATCGTCGTTCTTAGCTTCGGTTTCGCAGCTTGTAGCGATTCGGGCTCGGAATCAGCTAATTCCACTGGCGCAGTTGCCGAAGCAAAGGTTCCTAAATCTGCAAGTGTCGCCCAAGAAGCCCCGTCCATTCCGGTCGAGTTCATCATGGACTCTGCTTTGAACGGCAACGTCGAAGCAATCCGCCTAGCACTTGAATCTGGAATCGACCCGAACATTACGGACACAGACAACCGCACTCCGCTTATGCTCGCGGCATTCAACGCCCATATCGAGATCGCTGAACGCCTTCTTGAAGCAGGTGCCCGAGTTGATATGCGAGACTCTACAAACCGGACTGCGCTCATGTTCGCCTGCACTGGGCCAGACGTAGGCCTGGTTTCGCTTCTCCTACGACGTGGAGCCGACATCAACGGTATCGATTCTCACGAAAGTTGGACCCCTCTCATGTTCGCCGCGGCGGAAGGCCATCGAGAAGTCGTTCAATTGCTTTTGGACAATAACGCAGACCCTAACGCGGCCGACATTGATGGCGAGACCTCTGCCTACTTCGCGCATCAGCGCGGCTTCCCTGAAGTCGCTGAAATGATCGAAGCGAAAATGAAATAGGGCTCCTCCCCCTACCATTTCCTTCATTTTCCGCGCTTGAGGTAGTCACCTAGTTTGCGCAAGGTCGTATGATGTCCCAACGCTATACTTTGCTTCTCCTACTTCTCCCCATGCTCATGAATACGGCAGACGCACGTAAAAAAGGCTTCATCTACGAGGAATCGGAGGTACCAGCCTACACGCTACCGGATCCTCTGATTGCCAATGATGGCTCAGCGGTAACCTCAGCCTCTCAATGGAAAGCATTTCGTCGCAGCGAAATCCTAGACCATTTCGAAGAATCCGTTTACGGTCGCCGGCCAGGAAAACCTGGTGCGCTCAAATTCGCCGTTACATCGCAAGATAACAATGCTCTCGGCGGTTTAGCCAAACGAAAACAAGTGTCCATTTTGTTCGAGGGAGGTGACCGTCCCTTTGCCGTTCATTTGCTCATATACGTTCCCAATAAGACCAATGGTCCCGTGCCGGTATTTCTTGGATACAATTTCAACGGAAATCATTCCATTCACACCGACCCGGGAATTGATCTATCCAAATCCTGGATGCGCAAAAACGATAACGGGAACAAGAATCACCGAGCAACCGAAGCCGCCCGCGGCAAGAGCGCCAGTCGCTGGCCTGTCGAAACAATCCTCAAACGCGGATATGCGATAGCGACTGCCTACTACGGCGATGTCGAACCCGATCACTCCGATGGCTGGAAGGATGGAATCCGCTCCTTCTACAAGACGGACGCCCAAGGACACTCTCTTAAACGAGAGGACTGGAGCGCGATCACCGCATGGGCTTGGGCCCTGAGCCGTATAGTCGATTACCTTGAAACCGATAGTGATATCGACGCCGATAGCATAGCCCTCCTTGGACATTCTCGACTCGGAAAAACCTCAGTCTGGGCAGGCGCCACCGACGAACGCTTTGCTATCACGATCTCCAATAATTCCGGTTGCGGAGGAGCGGCTCTCAGTCGCCGCTCATTCGGCGAGACCGTTAAGCAGATCAACACAAGCTTTCCTCATTGGTTCAACTCGAGCTTCAAAGCATTCAATGCAAATGAAGGAGCCCTCCCCGTCGATCAACATGAATTGCTCGCCTTAATCGCTCCTCGCCCAGTGTACGTGGCCAGTGCGGTTGAAGATGAATGGGCTGACCCTAATGGCGAGTTTCTCTCTGCAAAAGCCGCGGGGGCCGTGTACGAGCTTTGGGGGAAACAAGGCGTTGGCGTCGACTCGCAACCGCCCGTCGACACCCCCGTCGGCGATACGATCGGCTATCACGTACGATCAGGCGGGCACAACGTCACCGACTATGATTGGGAACAGTATTTGAATTTCGCGGACAGGCATTTGGGGAGGTAAGCCACTCGAGCGCTCGTTTTCGTTGAGGATCAAGCCTGGTTCCGTTCGACTACTTTTCAAGTAAAAGACGGCTCGCAATCCCAAGACTGGAAACTGGGGATAAAATGGATTTAATGGCCTGCTACCCGAACACCTCGCGTCTCAAATCCCGAATACACGTCAGCTCGCCCCAATCCGATCCTTTCATTCGTCGAGGACCGTCACGACGCTTCGCTCCGAAACGATCTCGATGGCTCTCGAAATATTCTTGCACGAATTCTTTCGATCCGAGCACAGCTCCATCCGAAAAATAGCGAACCCGACAGCGCAGAGCTTCGCTTTGCGACACCTTGCCGCCCTTATTTAAAATCGTTCGAGTCTTCTCAAGATCAACTCCTCGATTTCCCTTCACGGCATCGCGAGCATAGCCCTTTCCAAAAACGATTACTCGGTAACGTTCAATCGCCCTTCCCCACGATTCTCGCGGCCCAATAAGATGTGCGATTCCCCACTGAGCAATCTTCGATCCACCCATTGCCTCCCCGTAGCCGCAATAGCGATACTCGACAGGATCGGAAACGATTCCTGCCCTTACAGGATTTAAATCGATATAGGCAGCGATCGTCATCAAGGCGAACGGATCGTCCTGCACCAACACGCTTTTAAAACGCTCTCCCCAAAGCGTGCCCTGCCTGCGATGAGATTTGTTGTACCAAATAGAAAACCGCTGCTTCAACTCCTTCATAAACAAGGAGACATCTCCCATTCGAGAGAGCAGATTCGCTCGGAAGTTCCGTCGAACATCGCCTCCCAACTCCAGACGCGACCGGAAGAAATCGACCTTATCCGCCGTGTAAATGCAGCCGACCCGCCTCATAAGTTCCTTATCTGTAATTTCCTTCACATCATCATCGTGCGGCGTCCGCACAAGAACATGAAAATGATTGCTCATAATACAGTAGGTCAGCACCTCAACCCCGCAAAAAGCCGACACCTTCCAAATCTGCTTGCGCAAGACTTCCTTCTCGCGATCGCCCTCCAAAAAGAAATCCCCACCGACAATCCTCGTCATGCAATGGTAAACCGAGCTCTCCCCAGCCATCTTGATACGCGTCTGCCTCATCAGGAAACAGTGAATTTGCCGTTGAACACGCAGTCAAGAGCCATTTCATATAATCAGCCTGTCCCTATTTATACACGCCTGTGCCGCCGGGACGGGCGGGAAGCTGACTAGGTAAGGAGGCGAAGAGTAGACGCATGTTGCGGCTACGTGCCGACGAAGCAAAGCAGGCAGCGTGACTGAGGAACGAAGGCGGGAGGCGAAGCCCGGCGTCAGCCGTGTGGTCGAGGTTACGAGAACTGTGCCGCTTGAATAGTTAGTCTGGGCCTTTAGAAGGACCCATACAATGAAAGGCAAAAGATACACTACAGAACAGAAGATCCGCGTCCTGCGCGAGGCGGAAAGAAGCGACAAGACGATCCTGGACGTCTGCCGCCAGCAGCAGATCAGCGAGCAAACCTTCTACAGGTGGAAGAAGGAGTTCGGCATGATGGAAGTCGACCAGGCCAAGCAGCTCAAGGCGCTTCAGAAGGAAAACGCTCGGCTCAAGCGCATGCTCGCCGACGAGATGCTCGGCAAAGAGCTTTTAAAGGAGGCTCTGGAAAAAAAGCTGTGAGCCCCGGGCACAAGCGGCAGATCGCCGAAAAGCTTGTATCCGGGGGCCGTTGCACAGGACGGGCGGCTTGCCGCCACTTCGGGCTGCATCGCAGCACGTTCGCCTACCGGGCGAAACAGCCGGACGCTTGGCTCTCGAAGCTGAAGTCAGCGGTCCGCCGGGTCTCGAACAAATATCCTGAAATGGGATACCCGAAGATCGCCCGACTGCTGAAGCGCGAAGGCTGGTCGGTCGGAGTCCGCATCGTTCAGCGGCTGCGTCGCGAACTCGGCCTGGCCGTTCCGGCGAAGAAGCCCAAACGTAGGCGTCGAGGTCCCTCCACCGGCCTTCCGACCAAGGCGACGCATCGCAACCACGTCTGGACTTGGGACTTCGTTCACGACACGACGATGCGCGGCGGAACGCTTCGCATGCTCAACATACTGGACGAATACACCCGCGAGTGCCTATGCATCCACGTTGATCGCCGGATCAACGCTCGCAAGGTCAGGCGAATCGTCTCCGCGCTGATCGAGCGGCATGGAACGCCCGATCACATACGCAGCGACAACGGTTCGGAGTTCATCGAGCGCGGGCTACGCCACTGGCTTGCCGAGAAGAAGATCAAGACGCTCTATATAGAGCCGGGAAGCCCTTGGCAGAACGGATATGTGGAGAGCTTCAACGCTCGCTTCCGAGAGGAATGCCTTAACCGAGAGCAGCTTTGGACTTTGACCGAGGCGCGAGTGGTAATCGAAGACTGGCGATGGAAGTACAACAATATACGGCCCCATCGCTCGTTGGGCTACATTACTCCACTGGAGTTCTCCCAGGAACTGCTAGATGAAACCGAACCAATCCAATGTCGGGCCTCCAGTCGGCCTACGGCCTCTTTGCGTCCCGACATTGACAAACTATACAACATCAACCACATCATCAATACGTCCAGACTAACGAAAGCGATGGCTCAGTTTGGGTAACTCGACCACCGGCATAACGATAACCGTCATAAAGTCTTCACAGGAGACAGATGGGCGGGTGGCTATATTTTCTGAGAATACCGAGGCAGGAATGGGACCTCCGTTGCATAAGCATTTAGAGCAGACGGAAGTATTTCATATCCGAAAGGGTCGCTATCAGATTTACCTAGAGGGTGAAGTGTTGGAGGTATCGGAAGGCGATTGCGCCGTTGTGCCACCAGGTATGAGTCATGCCTTTA
>Ga0302122_10001803_pt1 | contig 13555 bp, 8 predicted proteins | sample CB21_SCM_MG_FD_203115 | JGI IMG/M metagenome (GOLD analysis project Ga0302122, IMG submission 203115) | Marine microbial communities from Western Arctic Ocean, Canada - CB21_SCM | ecosystem: Environmental > Aquatic > Marine > Oceanic | place: Canada: Western Arctic Ocean | collected 2017-09-28
GGCGCGGCGGCGGCCGCCGCCTTGAGCGCGGCGCCGCCGGCGTTCGGCGGCGGCGGTGCTCCGTTTGGCAACAGCGCGCCGGCGTACCAGCGCCCCCCGCCGGCCGGCCTGTACGGCAACGCGCCGCGGGGCGGGCCGTCGCTCGGCGCGCCGCCCGCGCCGCCGCCGCCGCCGGGCGAGGACGAGAAGGCCGCGCTCCTCGCCAAGCTCATGGACACGAAGAAGCCCGAGAACGCGCCCGCCGAGCGGCCGCCGCCGCCGGCCGCCTGGGTCAACCCGCTGGCGCGCGAGCAGGCGTCCAAGGGGCCGGGCGGATTTTAAGTAGGGCGCCACGGTCACGGTATATAGCTTATAGTTTACACAAGTCCCCCTAGACGGACCACGCCACCAACCGCCCGTCGAGCGCCGACGTCGAGAAGCCAGTGGGGCTCTTCTTGAGGTTCGTGATCGGCCCCTGGTGCTTGCGCCAGGCCGTCGAGCCAGCACTGGCGCCATTGACCGAGCCCGTCTTGTCCTTGGCCTGCCACATGGCCATCTTGGCCGCGACGCCCGTCATGGCCTTTTCCTGGGCTTCCTTCTTCTCGTCGATGAAGCGGGCGAAGGCCCACGCATCCACCTTGGCGAAGAGCGCCGGGTTCGCGTCGTGGCCCGCGCCGACTAATTGCGTCTCGTCCAAGAATAAGAGCTGGAGCGATGGCAAGCACGGGAGCTTGAGGGTCTGGACTACATTGTTCGTGACCACGCTGATACTGGCGTCGTGGCCCGCAAACGCCAAGGAGGCACCGGACGGCGAGTAGGCCACGCCGTGGACCCAGCCGCCGCAAGTGAACTCCGCGAGGACTTCTCCAAACGGTTTCGAGGGGTACCCCCCGGCCTCGGCCGGTTGGTCGCCGTCCACGCCGTCCACGTGCGCCGAAAAGATGCGGCAGCGGAAGTCCGAGGACCCGGTCGCTAGGACCGTGGAGCACGGGTGCCACGCGATCGATAGCACGGAGGACTTGTGCTTCTTGATCATCTTGCTGACCCACCAGTTGTTGTCTGACTCATAATAGCACACGGGCACGCACTTCGCCGAGGAAGCCACGGCGAACTTCTGGCCGTCCAGCGACCACCTACAATCCAGAGCCGCCCTTTCAATGCGTAAAATAACGAGTGACGGCTTCCACTTCTTCTCCTCGGCGTCATAGGACCAGACGAACGCGTTGCGGTCGTGGGCACACGTGACGATGTAGTTCGACGTGGGGTGCCAGTCGATGGCGCTAATGAGCATGTCGTGTTCGCTCAAGCTGTGTTTTATGTCCAAGGTCGTGGCGTCGGCGATCCTTAACTCGTGCGAGTTCGGCGCGAAGGCCACCTCGCGCCCGTCGGGCGACCAGGCGTGGGCGCTCACGCCGATCGTGGCGTCCGTCAATTGCTGGAAGGTGGCCATGGTTCTATTGGTCGGCGGGTCCGCTGGCGCGCAAACCGCGGCGCGCAGCGCGCTCGGTGGGGTTGTCGCGCCTGGAAGTGCCGGCGCGGACAGGTGCCTCTTGCAGCAGGTGTTTAAGACGGCTCTTTGCCGAGCATGTTATGCGAACCCGCATTGTTCTTTTAGGAAAAAAAACGCACTACGGCAAAACGCGGATTGTCGTGTGTTCTTGTTGTCGCAGCACTCGGTCAGAGCCACCGCGTTGCAGCTCTTGCATTGGTTGCGCCTCCGGTGCAAGCTACAGCCTTTTGCCCACCCTGCCAAGCCCAGCGATTTGCATGCGCACAAAACGCTTCATCGCTGTCGCATTCGTCACAGTCGCATCACTCATGGCCGCTCTCGACCCCGAAGACGTCCTGGGCGACGGCAGCGTTTTGAAAACCGTGGTCCGCGCCGGCGCCGGCGGCAAGCCGCGGCCCGGCCAGGTCGCGCGGCTCACGTACACGCTGCGCCTCGCCGACGACACCATTGTGGAAGAGAATGCCGAAAGATCAATCACGGTCGGCGCCGACGGGGACGGTTTGGACCTCGGCGTGGCCGAGATGCGACTTGGCGAGAAATGCAGGCTGGAAGTTCGCTTCGACCGCGGCTTCGGCGAGGCGGGGTTAGGGAGGCGGCGCATCCCGCCGCGCGCGACGCTGTTCTACGACGACGTTGAATTAAAAGCGGTCGGGGAAGCGCCCTTGTCAACAGACAAACCGCTCGCGCTGCCAGCCGGTGACGGCGACGTGCCGAAGGTGGCCGTCGGCGGTGGGCCCGTGGCCATGGAGGCCCTAGGCCCCATCGTGATCAACTCGGACGGAACGACTGCCCGGATAACAAATTGGCCTGGGATGACGCCTGGGGAACAAGAAAATACGCGCCGCGTCATCGTCGCGCGCAACGCGAAGCGCCTCGCCAAGCTCAAGGCGGCGGCCGGCAGGCTGTGATCTAAGTGGAATTCATGTAGAGACCCTCGGAGGCGTGTGTGTGTGTGACTACTTACGCGTGATCGCGTGACCCCGCACGTTTAAAGGACCCGGCCGCGGCGGCTTTGAATCGAGGCCCGAGGCTGCCCGTAACACGAGGGCTAGCCTAACGACGACGTAACACGTGACGAGGACGCTGTTTCGAGCTGCCTGAGCACCAGTCAGAGAAACAATCGCGCTCCTTGTTCGACGCCCTCGAAGCTGCCCGACGTCGTCAAGGATGAGGCGCAGGGCGGGCAAGAAGAAGCGGAGCGCTGCGAAAAAGACTGCCCCAAAGGACGCGTCGCCGCTCGTCGACGCCACAATTTTCGATGGCGCCTACGCCTTGCGAGTGCCATCGGGCTGGATGCACCCCGCGGAGGTGCTGGCGACCGGCGTCGACGTGCTAGAGGCGGAGCAGTTCGTGAGCCGTCGCGCGTTCACTGGCGCTGGCTTTGCAACGCTTATGGTGGACGTACCGGATCCTCGTTATTACGCGCCGCCCTCGGGCCGTCAGCGGTTGATAGAATTCCTGAGGTTCCAGGAGGCGGAGAACGACGCGACGTTCACCCAAGAACCGACATGATCTTATTTGCACTGCAGCCGCCCTTTGTGCGAGGCTGGCTCGTTCCGTATTCGTCGGTGGGAAAAATGTCGGGGCGCACGACAAACACGACCGCGATGCTATTTGAGGGTCCGGAGGCGGACGTGATCCTGCGCCTGAATAACGGTGCCACCGAAAACGTGGATTTCCGGCAAATTGCTAAGTCGCTGCACGTCGTGCCACCGGCGGACCGGGCGGTCGTTAAGGATGTCTCCGACAAACTCGTAGCGGTCGCAAAAGGCAGAGGCCTAGACGCCGGCACGCTTAAGACCGTCGCCCATTCGATGGGTTTGAACGAGGCCCAAAAGAGGTCATATGACGCCAAGGCGCGCAAAAAGCTCGACGTACTGCTCGAGCGCGCGGACTTCGCGCCGTACCGGCAGGCGGCGCTGGAAGTACCGGCAGTCAAGAGGCGGGTGGAGGAGGTACAGCGGGAGCGCGTCGACGCCGCTGCGGTCAGGCTCGGCCCTGGCGACGCCAAGGCCGAGCTCGAGGAGGCGAAGTCTGCGCAGAGCAAACTCAAGCGTGAGGTCGCCCAGCTGCGGGCAAAGGGCCCCAGTCAAGCAGCCTCGGAATCGGTCGACGACCCGCGGGTGCGCAGGATCGCAGTCGCAGCGGCGGTTTGCGAGGCCGCTGCCAAGGACCTGTCTCATGAACAAATGTCTGAGAACGCGCGATTCACTAGAGCTCTCGGAAATCTACGGGATGCAATCGTAACCGACGAAAATGACGGAGAAAACTTTACTGAATATTTCGAGTTGCTCAACCAATTATTCCGTCGAAACGATTACCACTGGAAGAAAATTTTGAAAGCCATGACGCGCTGGCCCCGCCTAAGAAAATACTGGCCGCGTCTTCGACGCAGGATCTGCTCCAATTGCAGCACGCACACCTACGACCTCTCCAGGCCGCGCTTCTTGGTCTGCAGCGGGTGCGCCAAGGGGAGAGGCGTCGGCCGATACTGTTCCGAGGAATGCCAACGCGCGCACTGGCCCGAGCACGAGAAGGATTGCACGGACATCCATAAAGCGCCGCCCCATGTTCGTCCGCGGCTGAAAAAAATGCAGCATACCGCACTTTTAGACCTGATGAGAGACCCCTCGGTCCGTTTGGACCAACATTGTAATGTGCACCCCTTCTACTGAGCTTGAGTATGAAAAGTAAGTGTACTAGTAGTATTATCCGCGCCGTCAACCTAGCCCGCCACGCTGCTGCTCATGCGCACTCGGGGCCGCTCCGCGTAGGACGTCTCGACCGTGAACACGTCGTCCCCATTCGAGTCGGGCGACACGACGTTCCGCCGGTCGAGGGGCGGCATCTTCCGCCGCGAGCCGAAGGGCGAGGGGGGCTCGCCGCCCACGGACCCGCTCCCGCGCACTTGTAACTGCTTCCGCCGCCGGTGGCTTGTGAGGTGGGCCTGCTGCACGGGGCTGAGGAACTGCGACGAGCGCCCGATCTGGGCCAGTTTTTCGTGCAACGGTGTCTCGCCGAGGGCGACGTCCTCGGCCGCCTGGTCCCGCGACAGACTCAGCCGGCTCTTGTACTTGGGCGGTGAGAAGGGCCCGGGGAACGGCGGCGGGTAGGGGTAGTCCCGCAGGACCAGCGACCCCCGGCCGCTCGGCGTGCTGCCCGTTACAGGCCGTTTCCGGGGGAACAGCGCCGTGTCCAACCTTAAGGGCGAGTTCAGGCGCTGCGTCGCGCCAGTCGCGCCCGTTACCACACTGTATTCATCCTCCAGGTAGTCCTCGCCCGGCGACACCGGTCGATTACACGATAAACATTTGGTAGACGCTAACCCCTCGAAGGTCTCCTCGGGCGCGTCCTCCAGGGCCCGTAAGCGTCTCAAAATAGCTAAAAGATCATCGGAGCCCGCCTTGGTCTCTAGCAAACGTTTCAAAGCGTCCATCTCGTCCGGGCCTAGTTTCGAGGCGGTTCGTGCTCGTAACTCGTCCAGTCCGAGGCTCAGGTCGTCCACGGCGCTCTGCTGGGCCTTGGTGGGCATGACGAACTCCAATTTCTCCAGGGCTTCCAACAGTTCGGGGTCCATGGCCGGCTGTTGTATGAGAACGGGCTCCGGCGTCGGCGGGCGCTCGTCACTAGAAATGGTGATCTGCGGGGCCTCCATCTGGCCCAGGTCCGCCAAAACCTTCTGGAAGGCGTGCTGTGCGTCCTCGAGCGCCGCACACCGTTTGGCGAGTTTTTCGGAGTTAGCGTACTGGCGCTTGGCCAGGTCGGCCTCCAGGCAGTCCGCCAAATGCTTGTGCACGTGCCTTACATCTACGTCGTCCGGGACCTTGTCACTACATGCCGAGAGCGTCGCCGCCAGGGGCCACAATTGTTCCAAGGACTCGCCCTTTTCTAGCGCTTCGGCCGCCTCCTGGGCCGCGCGTGTCGCCGCCTGGAGCGCCGCCCGGGTCGCACCTGATCCAGGATCGCGCTGCCCAAAGGCGGCGAGGGCGTCCTGCAGTAGCAACGTGCCGGACCCACTTAGGAGTTTCAACGTATCGCTGCCGGCCGCGTGCCTTCGAGTCGCCACCGCCGCCTCGAGGGCACGTAAAGCTTCATTGGACACGCCCCCCGTCGCAACGGCCGGTGCCGCCACCACGGACGGAGAGCCCCGGGCCTCCAGCCGCTCGAGGCGCGCCGCGACCGTCGTGTCCGCGGGCCGCTTGTAGGAGACCACGCACTTGGAGTGCGGGGCGTTCAAGTCCATGACGCGCCGGACCACAGCCTTGAGCCGCAGGCCCGAGGCCAGGGGCGCCAAGTCCGGGTGCGCCACGGGCGCGGGGTCCGCCTCGGCCTCCAAACCGCTCGAGCGGGGGTCCCGCGGGTCGAAACTGGCGTCGTGCAGGCTCTCCCGCAGCGCCGCCCGCTGCTCGGTGATCTCCCGCTCAAAGGATTCGAGTAAGGTCGCGACCTTGGCCGAGGGCCCGTCGTGCGTGATCTCCGCGTAGTGGGACGCGGGCGCCTCTTGGAGCACCGTGCCCGCCAAGAGGCGCCAGTCCTCCTTCTGCGTCGTCTTCGACTTGGCGAGGAATAATGAGGCCAAGACCGAGGCGCGGCCCTTTCTAGCTTTCGCGAAGGCGTCATCTAAGTGCCTCAAGGACTTCTGGGCTAAGTTCGCGTGGTCCGTCTCCACATCTTCCGAAGAGGTGTGGATCTGCGTAAGGTTGTCGACGAAGTCCGCCCGGGCCCGCTTCGCGAGCTGCGCCTCGGCCTCGAGGTAGCCCCTATGCAGGTCGACGACGTGACCCAGGACGTCCTCGGTGTGGCACCGGTCCGAAGCTTCCAGCCGCTTCGTGAGAGCCGCTTCCACGCAGTCGTCCTGGTCCTCCAGCTGGATCGGCGTGAAGTTGGACACGAGGCTCTGTTCGACCTCCAGGCCGCTGACGTTATAGCCCAGCGTCTTCACCGCATTCAAAGCCGCGTCCGACCGCTGCAGGGCGTGGTCGCTCCGCGCTCTCAGGTCCCGCTCGCCGGCCGCCACGCGGTCGAGTAAGACGCCTTTGAGGTGCGCTAACGCGTCGTTATTCGACAAGGCCGCCAACTTCGCGCGCAGGTCCTCCAGCGAAACGTCCACCTTCCCAAAGCCCTCGTCCGTCTGCGCGAAGCCCCGATCGGCCCCCTTCTTGTGCTCCGTCACCGACGACTCCAAACCGGCAAATTTCGACTTGAAGGCGACGCCCATCTTCTTCACCATCTCCGAGAGCTGCTGGGCCCACTCGGCCGTCACGGCCTCGCCGTCCTTCGGGGCCTCCATGAGCTGCTCCTCGTCGGCGCCGCTTGTCAGGGCTTCCAGTTGGTCCTTGAGCTGCTGTTCTAGAGCTGCGATGCGGTCCGCTTGCTCCCCGAGTCGGGAATCGGTCGTCGCCTGGTAGCCCTGGAGGTCGCTTTGGCGCCGTTCCAGCTCCCGCTCCGAAGCCTCGTGGCGCTTCTCTCGCTTAAGCACTTCCGCCTCGAGCGATGCGCGTACCTGGCTCGCCGCCTCCGACAAGGCGTCTTTGCTCGCTTTGGAACGCCTTAACTCGTTGAGCGACCGTGACAGGTCCGCGCACCGCTCGCTTAAGTTGCCGGTCACCTTCTTCGAAGCCGTTTTGTTGAACTGCTTCACGAGACCGAGCCAATGAGACCAGGCCGCCCAGGTCTTCACGTTCGCCATGCGGCCCAGAATCTTCACCATCAACTTGCGCTGCCGGGCGAGCGTCTCTTCGGGGCCTACGGTGTCGTCCGGGGGCGGCGGCTCCTCGCCCTTGGCCTCGGCGAGCGCTTTCATCACGACATCCCTTATAGTCCCGTCGAGGTTCCCGAGCTTGGCGTCGATGGCCGTCCTAATCAACGCGTCGAAGTCCACCGCGGGCGCCTCGCCGCTCGCCGACGCCTGCGCCAAGGCCTCCCGCGCCGCCTGGTCGCGCGCCGCCTGGTCGCGCGCCGCCTGGTCGCGCGCCGCCTGGTCGCGCTCGGCTTGAAGGCGCTCGGCTTGCTTGCGCGCCAGAGCCTCCGCTCGTTCCCGCTCGGCTTGCAGGCGCGCCGCCCGCTCCGCTTGCTCTTTCTCACTCCGCTCGCGCTCCGCGAGCAAAGCTGCCTCGGCCCGCTCCCGCTCCGCTTGTAAAGCACTCTCCAACCTCTCTCGCTCCGTGAGCAGGGCGGCCGCGGCCTCCTGCTCTGCGCGCACCCGCGCCTCCCTTTCAGACACGAGGTCCCGCTCCAACCCCCCGCAGCGCTGCTCGAGCTGGCCGAAGGCGTCCACCAACAGGTCCAGGGACCCGCCCAGCATGTCCGGGATCGGGCTCGTGTCCATCTGCCTTATGCGGACCAACTCCTGCGACCGCGCGTCGTCCATCTTCGTGTGGAGCCTGCCTCTTAATTCATCGGTGACGTCCGGGGACATGGGGCGGGCGGCCGCCATGGGAGCTACTGCCGCGGCGCTGCTGCGGCGCCGCCCGGGGCTGCTGCAGTGACGAGTGACCAGGGGCTCGGTTGCAGGCGCCTGGAGCGGTGTGGTCTACTCGCGGCGCTACGCTTGAGTGCGACCCATGACGCTTCTTCGGGCTGCCGTTCGCTCCCGGTGCTGTCCCGGTCAAGTATCGACCACGCGCTCTCCGGACTCCGGCGGCGCTTAATTTGGGGATATATTCGGTTTTGTCGCCGCGGGGCGCCTAGGGCTCGGGGCCCGTGCCCGGCATCGCTGCGTAAAAACCCGCCGTCGAGGGGGAGACGAGTGTCTTAAAGGACCTAAACGGGTTTTTCAAAGCTAATCATAAGTTTGGGCTCTTATTATCCGCAACAAAGACCATTAGAACATGAATGTAGAGTAGTAACGTAGCCGTCGAAGCCTACACGCCGGACGCCGCGTGTCACCATATATAGCAAAAGTTTGACACCCCTTGGCTGCAGCCTCCGATCGCACAGATGGGCAACGCCTTCGGCAAAAAGAAGAAGAAGAAGGCGCACGCCGTCACGGCCCAGGACCGCGCCGTGCTCGACCTCAAGGTCGCGCGGGACGGGCTGCGCCGCTTCCAGGCCCGACTCGACGCGGACGCGGTCCGGCTCACGGCGCGGGCGGCCACATTATTAAGAGACGGCAAGCGCGACCGCGCTCTCTTAACACTCAAGTTCCGGCGCTTCCGCCAGGACCGGGCCGACGCCGTCGACGGCCAGCTGCTGCGGTTGGAACAGATGGTGTCCGCCATAAGGTGGGAGGAGCGGCAGGGCGACGTCGTCCGGGCGCTGCGGGAGGGCACGGACGCGCTGAAGGCGCTGCACGAGGACATGGGCGACGTGGCCGCGCTCATGGACGAGGCGCGGGACCAGCTGGACGCGGAGCGGGCGGTGTCGGCGCTCCTGGCCGGAAATACGACGGACGACGCCGCGCTGGTCGCGGAGCTCGACGCGATGGTTTTTGTGGATCTGCCGGCGGCGCCGGACCACGCTATCGCCGTTGCGGCAACCGAGGCGGCGCGGCGGCCGGAGCGCGTCGCCGTGCCGGCGTGACCCTGTTTAAATGTATACTGCTAACTTGATAAATATTCATGATACTTATACTACACTTCCAAACTTCCCGGAAGGCCCTAAGGACGTCCACGGAGCGGTTGGGCAGGCACCGGGGGGTTGTCTAGACTCGGACTCTTCTGGGCCGTTGGAGAGACAAGACTGGCCTTACCTACACACACACAGGACAGCTAGGCGTAGAACGACTCGAGCTCGCGCACGTCCGAAGCCGAGCCCAAAAAGACGGGCACGCGCTGGTGCACGGAGTTGGGGATGACGTCCATTATGGGCCTGCGGCCGTCGGAGCAGCGGCCGCCGGCCTGCTCCACGAGGAAGGACATAGGCGCCGCCTCGTACAGCAGCCGCAGCTTCCCGTTCAGGTTTTTCGCGTCGGCGGGGTAGCCGTAGATGCCCCCGTACAGGAGCGTGCGGTGCACGTCCGCAACCATGGAGCCCACGTAGCGCGACCCGTAGACCCGTTTTTCAAGGCCGGTGCCGCGCCGCAGCGCGTCCAGGTAGTCGCGCACGGCCGGGTCCCACTGGTAGGCGTTGCCGTCGTTGAAGGAGTAGTAGGGGCCCCGGTCCGGGATGGTGATGTTCTCGTGCGACATGACCCACTCGTTCCGCCGCGGGTCCAAGGTGAAGCCCTGGACGCCGTCTCCTAAACTAAACACGAGGACCGTGGACGACGAGTACATGCAGTAGCCCGCCGCTACTAATGAACGCCCCGGCTGCAGCGCGTTGAGTAAACATTGCGTGGACGTCGGGTCGAGCGTGGGCGTCTGGCCGTCCTTCTCCTCGTCGACGAGGCACTCGACATCCTGGCGAAAAATCCCGAAGATCGTGCCCGTGGCCACGGCCGCCTGGACGTTGCTTGAACCGTCGAGCGGATCAAAAACGGCCACGTAGTTCGAGCCGTAGGCCTCTTCGACGAGGAGGGGGTCCTCCTCCTCCTCGGAGACGGCCAGACCGACCTTCCCGGTGTACCGTAATGAATCCTTCAAGACGTCGTTGGCGATGATGTCCAGCTGCTTCTGCTCCTCGCCCTGCACGTTGACGTTGCCCGCGGCGCCGTCCAGCCCGTCCACGCCCGCCCGCTGCACGATGCCGGAGATCGTCTTGCACCCCATGGCAATGGATGATAATAACGCCTCGAGGTCCTCGAGCTCCGGGTGCTGGCGCGTGTGGTCCAGGAGCCAGCGGTTCAGCGTCGGGTTGGCGTCCTTTTCCCCGGCAGCCGCGAGCACGACGGTGCGCCGCGCGTGTTGGAAGGGCGGCGCGAGGGCTGCAACTACAGGGAGCACGACGAGCCATGCTCGTCGTCGCCGCATGTTTGAGGAGTGTTATTGGTTTCACCTGTGTAGTGCTTGCTTCTCCGCTGCACGCTGTACTCGCGGAGGCTGGCCTTTTACTGGCCAGTCCCAAAGGCTTTTACAGTTGCCAGACGACGTGTGGAATGGAAGCGCTCGCGTGAACGGAGGCGCAGGCAAAAGCGAGGCGCAAAGCAACCCGCACGCACGCGAGGCGTGCGAGATGCCAAGGAGAGGCTCTTCGTCACGCCCGCGACGGCTACACCGTCGGACGAGACGTCTGTGTCGTGCAATTCTTTTTTACAACCCGCACGAATGACGTGAACGCGTAACAAAGCACGTCAAAGGCTCGCGTTAGAGACCATCAAGGGCACTGCGTGTAACGTGCGACAGCGCTGCAGAAGCGGTCTAAAAGCAGTCATACAGCCATGGCGCGCCTCCTGCTCTGCGCCGCGTCGGTGCAGGCCTTTGCCAAGACCGCTACCTTAAGGCATCCGAGCTCGCTGCGGGCCACGGAGAGCCTGCCCCCGGGCGACTTTGAATATAGAATAGGTATTCTAGGCGACCTCCACGTGGACCCGCGCGACCTGGAGCACACGTACATCGGCAGGGACCACATGAAGGCACACAATCCCGACTTCATCATTTCTCTGGGAGATTTGGGGGAGTCCAAGGACTGCACGGAGTCTAAGCAGCTGTACGCGGGCACGACGCCCTGCATGGAGTTGGTCAGAGGGTATCTTGATGGTTTTGGCGTGCCGTTCGACATTGTCGGGGGCAACCACGACCTCGAAGGAATTGATGAGTTCGACACGGATCAAGATAACTTGGATGCCTTTCTACGGATCATGGGCAAGGACGCCCCCAATTTTTGTCATGAGATCGCCCCGAAGACGCTACTGGTCGGTTTAGGTTCGACGAAGTTCCGGGAAGCCACTTATACGTCCCACGAAGTCTTCGTCGATGCCAAACAAGTGAAGTGGTTCGAGGACCTGGTGGCCTCGAAACCGGCCGAGGAGGGCTGGTCCATCTTCTGCTTTTCGCACGCGCCGATCATCGGCAGTGGTGTCCGTGTTCTCCAAGAAAACCACGTCGTCAACGGCTGCTGCTGGCTGAACCACAACGGCGGGCCCGGCGCCAACCCCCAGCGCTTCATCGAGGTCATTCGGAAGAGTCCCCAAGTCAAGGGGTGGTTCAACGGCCACTTTCACCTGTCGCACGACTACGAGGATTCCATCACCTTCCCTGGCGGCAACAACCGAGGAAGTTGTGTGTTCGCCCAGACGGGGTGCATGACCGCTCGGAGTTCTAGAGATGGGCGGCGCCATTCGCGGTTCATTCGGGGCAACGAGCACGGCTTCGAGATCTGTACTGTGGACCACACGAAGGGCGGGATTCTGCGCTTGGACGCCACCGTGACCTATAGCGACGAGTGTGCTGCCGATGGTTCTGTGTGCAGTACGATGGTCTTCGCCCACGACCACGAAGATTATGACCACGACCTGTGGTTCCAGGCGTACGTGCCCCAAAAGGGCGACGGCTGCTACATCGAGAACCCGAACGGCGTCATCAACGTTCCTGGAAGCGACATCAACGACCTCAGTGACCCGAACACGGTGTGCTGGTGGCACATGAAGGACGGCGCCGTGCTCGGCGTGCACAACGGCATGATCATTGAGTACGATACTTCTACGTTAGCTCCGTTAGGGATGGTGGTTTCTCGTGATGAACTCCAAGGGCGACGGGTCGCGGTGGTGGACAACGGCCACGGCGGCTCCACCTGCCTCTTGTATGACGACGAAAACCAGAGCGAGGTCACGGTCGTCCAACCCAACGAGGACGGCACCTACTGGCGCAAGGTCGTCCGGAACAAGATGTTCCGCACGCGCGAGGCCCGGAACGTCAAGGCGGCCAAGGCCTTTATTGCGGAGCTGATGCCGGACCAGGAGCACGACGTCATGTCCAGCTACGGTCCGTATATTTCTACCGTCGGGCAAGTGATGGGCGTGTCCACGAAGGCCCTGCCCTTCAAGGCCGAGGACACGACCAAGCTGACGAAGTCGCGCTAGGCGCCTAACTTAGACACTCGGAAGTGTAGTTACTGCCTGTGCTCTGCCCCCCCGCAGCGAGAGAAGCGGGAAGTGTCCTCGGCGCGCGTTCCCCGGCGCCAAGTCCGGCGTCGGTTTAGCGTAAAGAGAGCCACTCCAGCATGGCGGAACCGCGGGACGCTAGCAAGGGCTGCCGGATAATCTTGCGTGGAGCGCGCCGCGCGGTTCCGTGGTTTGGTCTCAGAACATGACCGTCAGGTCGTCGGCCCGCGGCGGTTCCGGCGGCGGTGGCGGCGGCACTGGCGACGCCGCGGGCGGCGCGCGCGCCTCGAGGACCCGGATCCGCTTCGCGAGCCGCTCGCGCTCGGCCTCGACCGTCGCCAAAGCGTCGTCGGTCGGTGGACGCATCCCCAGCGCCACGGTGAAATCGCCCGCGTCCGGGGCGGGCGGCGGACTCGGGGCCGGCGGCGACGGCGTCGCCGCGGGCGCCGTCTCGAGCGGGTCGAACGGCGGCAGCGGCGCCGGCGCGGGTGCGGGTCGCGTACCCGGCGCGACGCGGAGGTCCCCGTCGTCGGTGTCGCTGTCGGCGGGCGCCGGCGCGGCGGTGTGCGCCGGCGGGGGTGCCGGCACCGGCGCGGCCAGGGCCGCGCCGACGAGCAGCGCGTGGTCCGGCCGCGCGGCGGGCGCCGCGCCCCCCCGGAAGACGCGCACGTCGCCGGCCGCGACGTGCGACACCGTGCGGCTGCCGCCCTGCTTCCACTGCACCTGCCAGGCGCCCGTGGTCACCCCCGCCCCGTCACGCAGCTGGAAGGCCGGCAGCCAGCGGCACCAGAGGACCACGCACCGCCCGCCGGAGCGGGACGGCGGCCACCACGTGCCGCTCTCGCCCCGCGCCTCGCGGTCGAAGACGGCGCCCGCCGGCGCGTCGCCGCAGCCCTGCGGCACATCGACGACGCGGAAGTAGTCGTTCATGAGGTCGCACCGGAGATCCGACCGCGTGCCGCGCTGCAGGTACGCGCGCGCCGTCGCCGCCACCTCGAGCGCCGCGTCGCGCGTGTGGTTGGGGCGCGGCTTCGCCGTGCGCTCGATGCGCGCGTCGCGCTCGATCACGGCGTCGACGTCCGACGCGCGGGGCGAGCGGGGGCGCCGCGCGGCCGGCGCCGGCGCCGGCCGTGGCACTTTGACCGCCG
>Ga0302122_10001804_pt1 | contig 13553 bp, 17 predicted proteins | sample CB21_SCM_MG_FD_203115 | JGI IMG/M metagenome (GOLD analysis project Ga0302122, IMG submission 203115) | Marine microbial communities from Western Arctic Ocean, Canada - CB21_SCM | ecosystem: Environmental > Aquatic > Marine > Oceanic | place: Canada: Western Arctic Ocean | collected 2017-09-28
GTGTTTCCTTCGGGAGACTAAGGCCGGCGTGTAAGCCACGAAATCTCGCACAAATGCCTCCAACCACATCAACGGACCCCAAGACACAGGATCGACGCTGGGCGGACTACGAAGAAGACGAACCCCTCCCGCAGTACGTCTTTGGTGTGAAGATGTGGGAAGACTCTGGGTGGACAAAGGTTTCGAAGAAAAAGAGACGTTAAGTTAAGTAAGTTAAGTATGCCAACTAAAATCCGGTAGCTCCTTCGTAGGAGCCGTAAAAGGCCGTTCCTTGTTTGTCGTGTCGTCACGACTTGCTTCCTTTATTTCGTCATTTAGCGAAGCGACCTCGGGAATCGAAATACAAATACCCATTTTAATATAAATTGCGCATTTAAATTTTGCAAATAAAATTAAATATTAAGCCCTGGGGTCACAAATAAATACGTAACAAGTAAAATGAATATTAATATGACTGCCGTTCACCGTGAATCTATCAAGCGCGCTCGTCGTGAAAAGAAGAAGAATCTCAAGCATAATAATAAGAAAATGTCGAGGAATGTTAAGAAGTATCACGACGATTTTGAAATCTGAAATTCAAAGTTTAAATTTTATAATTAGACCCTTTGGGGTCTAACAAAACACGTGATTATAATGCCACGTTGTTGCATTAACGTTTTTGATCAAGTTACTCATAAAAACAGAAAGTGTCTTCATAAAAGAAAATTGGGGTCACTTTGTTCATTTCACGCTCGGTATTACATAGTTAAGATTCAAGCCGCATGGAGAGCATATAAAACAAAAACAAAGATAAACATCTATAAAAATCTGCCTTCTGATCTTTGGGGAGTTATATTAGGATATATACATCAGAAGAATAACATTTACAAACTTTACAAAAGTCATGCGACGATTTATGAAAAAAGGATAAAGATTCTTCGTTCGTTGTACCTCGGCTCGTACAGTGTCATCAGAGTGTACACAACTCCGGAAACAAATTTAAAATATTTTAATAAGTTACTTAATTCATAAATTTAAAATTTATTATATTTACTTTAAATTAATAGGGTGTTTTAAATGGGTATATGTGGTTCAAGAGAGACTATAGTTACGGTTCCAGATAAGATAGTGATGTTAAATATTGTTGAGAGAATAATATCATTAGAGGAGAAAATTAAAAAAGGTGAGCATTTAACCAGGGTTCAGGAGTTAGAGAAACGTGAGTTAGAAAAGGTAGCTAAATCAATGAAATCAGTTCAGAAGGCGTCAATGTCTAGACTTGGAGATTTGGCCCATAACAGAAGTTATACACCTTACGAAACTAACCGGGAGTAAAATTTAAACTTAAATTTAATAATTTATATGCATCTGTTGGGGCTCGAACCCGGTACATAACCTTGGAAGGGTTACATGATATCCATTCACTACGAATGCGTGTAAATAATAAATATAAGGGAAACTAGGACGCGTGGGGCTCGAACCCACGGCCACAGGATTAAAAGTCCTGCGCTCTGCCAACTGAGCTAGCGTCCCTTATATTTATTCAATTAATTTCTATGTCCTTTGGGGTATTAATTGTTTATTCAAGAGAACTTAAGAACAGGTTCATGAAGAAGAAGTTCATTTACCATTTGACACGTAACTGCGATCATTGCAACTCTTCCAACAAATAATTCATTTGTGTTAAGACTCTTACTATTATTATATTTATTCAATTCAAGAGGGTCGAAACCATACTCGCCCGGAATATGATCTTCCTTAATCTTAAACCATTTGTCCGTATTGCTTGGAAACTCATAAGCGTTTAGTAGTTGACAAAACTCTGAAAATCCGAAACCAAACAAAAGCAATTGTTGAGTAGAAGGTTCAAGAGAATTTACAAAATTTACCCCAAGTGTATCTGGCTTAACATTGTCCAATAACGGAATAAGAAGAGAACTCGCCATTGCAACTCGCCCATGCTTGATTTCTGCTTCCTTAACAAGCTTTGACGGAACAGTTTTATATCCTGAAACTGTATTAATTATAAAAAACAAATTAAGAATTGTCTTATACATTTTATAATTTATAATGTATTTTTTCTTTAAATTATTTTATTTATTAAATTATAAAATGAATAATCAAATGCTTTTTATGTTGGGGGGTTTGGTGGCCCTTGTTGTAGTTTTGGTAGTTGTATTTATGCCTTCCGTAGAAACATACACTAATGCTAACCTTTTTTCAAGCGGAAATAAGTTTTTAACTATAGATGAACAGGGAAAAATTGCGCTTCAACCAGTTGTAGACGTAGATAACGCTATAGACGCGGCAGCAGATAGTGTCGCTACTGATGTAGCGGCTATATATAAAACAAAAGCATCGGCTTCAGCGGATAAGACAGCTGCGGCAGCCGCGTATCAGACAAAAGCATCGGCTTCAGTGGATAAGACAGCTGCGGCAGCCGCTTATCAACCAATGGGTGATTATGTTAAAACAAATATAAACTATCACTCATTGTTGTTAGATCATCACTCGGGGATCATTATCAAGGCTCCATATTCGTAGGAACCGGGCGATAACTAGCGCGTTGCATATAACGGCGGATCTGGATCTAAGTGGCAATTTGTATAAATTAATTTATCTCCGAAGAGATTTTTTACCTCTAAATTTATCAAGTGCGCGATCAAGAGCTTTACGTTCTTTCTTTTTAAACCCAGAATCGTGTACAATAAAATCTTCTAAAGAACCAGCTGAATCTTCTTCATCTGATTCCTCGGAATCTTCTGTGCCGATGTCTTCAACTTCGTGTATAAGTTCCCACTCTCGACAAATGTGTCTGGATATGTGTCTACACGGACATTCGCATTTACACTCTTCCTTGGGATAATTTATTGTGTATTCTTTTGATACAATTTTTTGTCCAAGAATAGGAAAATTCGTTTTATGTCTTTTACAACAAATGCAATTATTTAACTCCCTAGGGAGTTCTGAAATGTATTTACACTCTTTCAGTTTTTCATCAAAATAAGTTTCTGGGCTCTTTCCGTTTAGAAAATCTTCAAATTTCATATTTATAGTTATAAATAAATTACGTCCTTAAATTTATAAAAAAAAAATATTTATATATATTAAACATGAATTATACTTATCTAGCTATCGCGGGAGCTGCTCTTTTGATTTTTCTTTCTATTTACTTTTTTACTTCGGAGAAGAAGACTTCGTTAAGTACGGTCGGTTGTCGGTCTATAAGAAAACGCAATGAATGTTCAGGAAAAAATGAGCTCTCCTTACATTATAATAGTTTAATAACTACGCCCTCAAACCATAAGGATAAGTTATCCTCTTTTGTTTGCTGTAAAGATAAAGAGAGTGCTGTTAATGCACTAAAAGAATTAAAACATACTACCCTTTTGGCAAATCTAATTGCTATTAATAAACTTGTAGGTGTTACAGTTGCAAGTAATTCCGTCATGGCGGACAATACCGCGCCTCGCGCATCTCTCGCACAAGCCGCAGCCAACTCAACACAACCCGCGAGCGCCACCCCGCCTCGCACAACCTCTACCGCGTTTCCTTGGATGGGAGGCGCTGTCGGCATGGAGATCTAGAATTGAACCTGCGCGTTGACAGATCCATCGAACCGACTCATCAGGACAACTCACACACCAATCGGCCGGTCGTTTCCGGCCGCGCCGTCTTCCGACACGAGTTCAGTAATCTGGAATATCGATCTTTTCATTGGGGTCTTTAAAGATTTCTTCCTCTTCTAGATCCGAGTCTGAAGACACTTCGTACATTTTCCAATCCATTGCATGACGAAAGCAGAAGCATTTACTAGAACCATCTGGTTTTTCAGTACCGGGTTTGTTGCATGGTTCTCCATTTTTTGTAATACCGCCGCATTTTTCCTTGGATACAATTTCTTTCTTTTTTTCCGGCGGCGGCGTTGTGTCTAGTTTTGGAATAGCCTTTTTCTTAGTACCTACCGTAGCTTTAATAAGTTCATCGACGTCTTTCTTTGTTATCTTTTCTTTTTCAAAATCATCTAAAGTAAGTTCATTCTCCGCGGCATATTCCGCTGCAATTTTTGTAGCAAATTTTTTTGCACCGGAAGAAGTTTTTGATTTACTCTGTGGAGTGGTTTTTTGTACGGGAATGTCATTTGAACTAAGTAGTTTATGAGCCAATTCAATAAAGGAATCGTTGAAAATACTTAACATTTCAGCCATTGCTTCATCGCCGAGATCGTGCTTGACTTTAAAAGCGTTAAACTTTGCGTCAAGAGCCATCCTGATAATTAATTTATAAAACGTGTCCCTAAATTAATTATATTTTTGTAAAATTATTATATTTTTGTAATGTAAATGAATTACTCTCTGTATCTAACATTTTGGATCGCTATTATGATCACTTTGGTAACTTTAAAATGTTTTGGTATTTTTGGTGGCGAAACAGATTTTGATGTAACTATTAACGCCAGGCAGCCGCCGTCGGGCGAGTTGAGGCCGCTTGGACTTTTAAACGGCACTTATTCGTCTAATTCTTTTAAAGTTAAAATGATGGGTATGCGTCCGGTCCCCGGTGGACCGATGACTCTTCCAATTGGGTCTATTTCTGCCAATTATTAAAATTACAATAAAATGCTTCTCAGTGATATACTCATATGAAACGCTAAATTTACTGGAACTGCGTTACCCATCTGTTTATATTATGAATGATTGTAAATAAATGTATTTTAATTTTTAAGCCGTTTTCTTCTTGCGAACTTTTCTTACTTTTTCCGGAATAAGGTCTTTCCAAAGTTCAGAAACATCTTCCATCATAGGTTCGAATATAGTTTGAATAGCAGATTTTAACTGATGCTCGAAGTAGTAAACGTAATCGATTGGTATAGCATTCTTAATTACATAAACAGGGTCTTCGACCTTCTCAAATTGCCGCGTGCCTTCATATGTGACGAAAAGATACGAAATGCGATCGCCTGAAGCTACCTTGTCCATCTTATCGCGCTCTTCGCGTTTTCTAGAGAGTGCGACATGTGGAATATTAGCAGGACACCTAGAGAATGACTGTAATGTCTTACAGCTTGGACAAGTGTGTTCGGTTTCTATGAATTCTTCTACTTGGCTCATCTTTTTATTGACAAGTTTATGCAAAACGGTGATATCCATCTCTTTCTTACCGACAACGTTCAATTCATAGTAGGTCTTTTGGCAACCATCGCAAATTACCTTGCGATCGAATGCGTAACCAGAGCGAAGACTCTTTGAAAGCATCAATTCTTTCATAGGAACTTCTCCTTGAACTAACCTGCGAATTTTTTCTTTGGCAAATTCTTTACTCGTTTCAATTAGTTCGTCTACAGTTTCGAATGTATAATTTAGTACCTTCTTGTTAAGAAAGATATATTCAAAGATTTGTTTAGAGTTCTCTCGTACGTACGCGCAATTGTCACGACGAACTACTTGAATACCCTTATAATCAATGTAGTCGTGCTTATTTGGGTTTGTCCAAAATAGACTTGCATATCTTTTTTTGGAATATAATATAAACGGATACATAACTTTTTCAAACTCAAGATCGATCGGTTTCTTGAATGTTGCCGAAATGCGGGCGGCACATTCCGGTGCAACTTTAAAAACATAGTTCATATGATCTTGGCCTTTGAATTCGCTCCTGAACTTTACATAAACAGAGTCTGTGTCTCCGTATACAACCTCGCAGTCGTACCATTCTTCTGCACATTTCTTAGAGTGGGCGATCATTTCTCTACCACACGCGGTAACAGCCGCCGCGATCTTTTTATTTGGAAGCCTTCCGTATCTTGCTCCGGTGAATCCATAAATACTGTTCATAGTGACCTTAATCGCAAGTTGAACACCGTTGAATACCGCATACAAATTTTCATCGGATGAAAGAGTTTTCATCTGTTTGCGAATAGCCTTGCGCTCTTTCCAAAGTCGAGAAAGAATCTTCGGCATAATACCCATTCGATTTTGTACAAATCTAACACTTACCGGTCTTTTGATGTCGTTCCCGTCGGTGTCGACGTCGTCTTCTTCCCAATTCATATCAAAGTATTCAATTCCTGGTAAGTTGTCAAATTCCGGATCTTCAACTATCGTTGCGTAATCGTAGTTGTGAGCGATCATAATACTTGGGTACAAACTTGCAAAATCAAGTCCCGCAATGGGTTCAAAGTGTGCCCCAGGGGTCGCCTCCAAAACCGTAGCCCCTGTAAACTTTTCTTCGTCCGCTGGGAGGTCAGTCTTCGGTTTATATTCAGATGCCGGAATTAGATATCCCTCGTTTTTTGTCTCGTACGCGATTTGTGTATGAACTCGAATCTGTTGACCACGGAGTTCGATGTATTGCATCGGAACCATAGTAATATTAGACATACCAATCACATTTGTAATAAGTCGTAGTTTAAGAATGATTTCAATAAGAAGCCAAGTGTCCTGAGCGCAATACTTTACTACAAGAGCCATTTTGTCTTTTGTAGAAGTATTATAATTAAAAAGGTCAGCTGGACTGAGGTCATCTTTTTTATCACCAGTGAAGTGTTCGGCAACTGCATTCAATTTGTAAGACTCTAACTTGTGTTCTTTTTTAATCATAAACATAAGATCAAACTGTGTAACTCCGTGCATCTTAAGATATTTCATGGTGTTATCTCCATAAGCAGAAGTATTAAGTTGATCTTCGTGAAGATATGCAGGTTTGCTTTCGATTCTACTAAGATTCTCGAGAGCATATTCAATTCCAAGAATCTTTGCGCGGGCGCAGACGTACTTCCAATCGAAGTCATAGCCGTTATATTGAACTAGAATGTCCGGATCTACACGTTTAATGAATTTAACCCAACCGATAATTAATTCTTTCTCCGAGTCGTATGTTTCGATGTAAACGCCATCTACCGGATCACAGTCTTTGTCAATTGGACTTTTAATTGTTACTACATGTTTGAAACTTTCTTTTGTACTAAATTTATAAACGCTTGTACCGATCTGCGTGATTATATCATGTTCTTTAGTTGGATCCGGGAAGTCATTCTTGTTTTCATATCTTGTTGAATACGAAAAAGCCTCAATGTCCCAAGAACCAAGAGTTAAATTACAAATGTCCTGTCGATCAAGTTTTTTCACAGACGCATAATTAGCAGTGTAACTATGCTGACATCTTGACATATCGTTGTCTTGTGTGATATTTTTAACCGTGACCCAATTAGCCATTTGGATATCCATCTTATGAGTAAATCTGAGGTAAGGTTCGATATTAGACTCATATAACTCAAACTTAATAGGTTCGTTTTGAAGCACACTTGATATCTTTGGCAACTTACTTTTGTCTTTTGGACTGAGTATGTATCTGATCCGATTAAAAGTATTTAAGTTTTTACATACAAATCTAAGAAACTTATATTGTTTTTCGTTTGTAAAACCTTTGTATTTCTTTCTGACTACTACACTGACAGATTCGAGATCGTCGCGGTTACGAAAAAGCTTGTTACGAACAAAACGCTCTACTTCGTTCTTCTTAAAGTTATCGAATTTATCTTGAAGTTTATCTGGGATACACGCAAAAAAATAAGGTTTATATCCTTCAAATCTTACACAAACAGACTCTCCGGCGGCGTCTACGCCTAATGTATAAATGTGATATCGATTGTCTGGGTTACCTTCATTATCGGAATCGTAATTTTCAACTTCTTCGTCGCAGGCTTCCCAAGACAATATTTGAAAAGATAAATTATTTTTTTCTGTATCAGATTGTTGTCTAACGAATGTATCCATTGTTACATTTTAATTACATTTAAGTTTTAAATTAATTATTATTCTGTAAAAAACTTATAATAAATAACAGTGTTCCGCCTATAGATATACTCTGTTTAATTAACTTTCCGTCTGACGTAGATATACCGAATATTGTAAAATCTAGCCATTTTTCCGATAACATATTTCCAAGAACGAACCAATCTATTGTAGTAGCAGAATCTTCGAGTATATTCAAAGTTACCAAATTTAGATTACCGTTTGATTTTTTTATTATCTTTTCGGTAGACATTCTTGTTAGAAACCTGTTTATGAAGTCTATAGATTTTATGAAATGTAGAATGTCTTCCCTGGCATATGAGTATCTAGCCATATTTATAATCAGAATTATCTGATTACACATATATAAAACTAAGGGATGTAACAGATATCTATCATGATCACGGAAATTTACATTTTTAACCCCATTTGGAAATACGTCTTTAATAAATATAGCAAGAGAGATTCCGCCTAAGATTGTGGTATAAGATATTATGTTATTAAATAAATTTATAGTTTTTTCAATATCATCCTTCGTTTTAGCAAGTTTAATTATTAAATTACTTAGACAAACATTATTTTCAAAATCAAATTCGTTTTGCTCTATATCGAACTTGATTTTTTTAATTCTTTTAATGTGTTCATTTATAATAAACATAAATGTATACATGAATAAAAATAAAACTATTCTAGAATAGATCCATTCTATACATATTAATGTAAAAAATAATATATTATTATTAAATACATTCAACCAATAATATTCATTATAAAAAGACGTGATATCTAATAAGTTTATTATTATAGAAATTACGCTTGAACTTATAATAACAGTACCTTTAAACATTTTACAGGTCAAAACGTTCTCTATATGATTTGTTTTAAAATACATTTTAGCCCATATGTGTATAATGGGTAAATTCATGTGTAAAAAAAATGATGTAAGATATTTTATATCTGGTGTATTATTAATGTATAATATTAATGTATACACCGGTTGTGCCCATAGAATTAAATTAATTAAAACGAAATAAATAGTATAAAATATAAAAAAACACTTCATTCTCGCAGACGGATTTTTACATTTGTTTATTTTGTATAAATTTATCCTAGGAGAAGGCGTTTCGTCTTCGAGAAGTTTTAGTAAATTTATAGATTTTATATTTTTATTAGGTCTTAAAAATTTTTTATTTATAGTATTTTTTTTAATTAATACAAATTCGTAGTTCCAAGATTTAATACCTAAAAATAATAATAATTTTTCTAACATTAATATTAAATGCTTATTATATTAGTGATCATATTTTTATTCTTTATAATTATTAATCCGTGCTCAGTCTCTTACAGAACAAAATCCGGAAGAAGATACATGGCTAGAGATCTTAAAACAGCAGAAATGATTGATACTCTTAGAGATATATCTATAGATTTATCTTATAATATAAATAAAAAAGACGGACAATTATTGAGACGTAGATTACAAAATACTAGTTTTAAGGAATTAATAGATAAGGATCCCAATATTTTAGCATGGAATTATGATAAAGGTAGAGAAATAGGGATTAAAATTTATAATACCAGGGGGGTTATGTATTCTCACGACGAAATAATATCTTCACTTTTACATGAATTAGCGCACTCTTTGACTTATATAAGAGGTCACGCAGACATTTGGCAGAGAAAAGACGAATATTTGCAATCATTTGCTCCAAAATACGTAAACATTCTAATTTTAAAAACTTCATAGACTATTAAATGAATGATCTTTTCATAGGAGGAGGTGGATATTCCGGTGTTATATTTATAGGAGCACTTGAATATATACACGAAAAAAAATTATTAGATTTAAAAAATTTTTACGGCTGTTCAATAGGTTCTTTAATAGGTTGTTTATATATATCCGGATATACTCCTAAGAGTATTTTAAGTAAATTTTTAGATTTAAATTTAGAAGAAATAGTTAAATATGATTTTAATAATTTACCGTCTGAAAATTACATAATAGATGACACTTTACTCGATACCTTAATTGGGTTTCTATGGGAATCTCATGCATGCGATGTAACCCTTTCGCAATTTTCTAATATACACAACGTTGATGTCAATATATATACAACAAACATAACTAAAAATTTATATACAAATTTTAATAACAAAGATTTTCCGGACGTTAAATTAAAAGACGTCTTAAGGGCGTCTATGAGTATACCTTTTTTATTCAAGCCTATAAATATAAACGGTGATATGTACATAGATGGGTGTTGTAAAAATTTATACGGCTCTCCCCCGAGTGAAGTTTACATATGTGGTTATAGTTTAATTTTAAATTCATTAAGCATTAATAAGTCGTACATTGCCAATGTAATGATTTCTATGTTAACTAACGTAAAACCAAGGAGTACATTTTTAATAGAATGTAACAACATTCTAAACCCCGATACATATCTTAATTTAAATAAACTAGATGAAAGAAATATATTAGATATGTATAAACGGGGTATAAATTTTGCCAAAGAATATTTAAAAGATTAGCTTTTATGACTAGTCTCTTTTATCCATTTTTTTTTATTGGCCATAAAATCTATAAAATTCATTTCTTTTGTAGACTTATTTATCTTATTGTTTTTTCTTCTTTCATTTATTAAATCTTCAATCAAAACTATTTTCTTGGAATCTTTTTCATCCTTTAAACATTGATATCTTGCTCTAATATTGCTAAGCATTTCTTGAATATTAGTAGGACATGATTTTTCACAATATAATCTTAAATATTCAGGAACAGAAAAAACAATTGGTTTATCTATAAAATCTATATTTCTTACTTTAGTTTTAAATTTGTCTTCATTTATGTATTCTCCGTTGAAATAAAACCTTTCACAATGCTCTGAAAATATAAAATAAGGAACGTTGTTTTCAGAACAAATCTTTATTATAAAACTTGATATCGTATTGTATTCAATAAAATTATGAAATATAATACAAAATTTAGTATACATTAAAGAATCTTTTATCAATTCTTGTAAATTTTCAATCATCAAGGGTCTTCTTATTAGGGTCATTGAATTTTGGTTACATATATTAACTATGTATTGCATGTGTTTACCATAAAAATAATTAATGCGGTGATTTGGGTTAATACACCTTGGGTTCAATCTTTTTGTAACTATTGCAAAATTGTCCCACGAAAGATCATTTACAATAAGAACGTTCATGTTTACATTTATATTTACATTTTTCTTTAATTTGTGTAAAAATATGTAAAATTTAATATACGTATATGATTAATTATGTTAAGTTACATTCTAATTGCTGCTATAATATCTTTAACCCTGTTTATTTTTTATTCGATTAATAGAACTTTTGAGATTAAAACCTCGGATAAAATAAAGGAAATTGTTTTAGATATTAAATCAGATTATATTGTAATTTTGTCTTTAGATGGGTGTCCTCATTGTATAGAACTGGATGAAAAAATTAAAGAATCGAATGTTAAGTATACGACTATTACATTAAAAGATAATATAAATTTTCAATTTGACAGTTCTTTTATAGAACTACCTCTAGAAGAAAGAGATAATATAATATTTGAACTCCAAAAATTGTTTAAAGACGGTGAAATGTTATTCCCATGTATAATAGTTAAAAATAAAATTTATAAAGGTTTACCAAATGAAGAAACATTAAAGAAAATATTTAATCTTTAAAAATATAATATAAATTAATTATAATACATGGACTATAATAAGATTATAGCAATAGGAGATCTTCACGGGGATTTTCGTATATTTGTTAACGTTCTATTAATGTGTAATTTAATAAATCAAGAAATGGAGTGGATCGGCGGAGCCACATATGTGGTACAACTTGGCGATACATTAGACGGTAAAAGACCGGAAACTAAGATTGAAAACACGTTTTTACAAGAAAGCGGAGAAGTAGAAATTATGAGGTTGATATTAGATTTAGATTCTCAGGCTAAAAAATACAACGGAAGAGTTATATCTTTATTAGGAAATCATGAACTGTATCCATATTATTTACCAAATGATAAACAATTTATAAGAGATTACGTTAAAACAAAAGATATAGAACAATTCAAAAAGGTTTACAACGTAGATAGAATAAAGTTTTTAAAACCCGGAGGTATTGGAGGGGCTTTAATTGGTAGAACAAGACCGCTTATACTTAAATTGGGCGAGTTTTTGTTTATTCACGGGTCTGTAACCGATAAACTTATTAAAAACAATTTAAATCCCGAAACAGGAAAGGTGGACATCTCAAAAATTAACAAGGAAACAAGTTTATGGCTGCAAGGTAAAGGTAAAATACCTAATTGCCTAGAAGAAATGGATGAAGAAAATCCCGTTTTTTCTAGAACATATTCTAAATCAAAAACCTTTAATGAACAAGAATGTGCTAAATTTGACAATCAACTTAAATTTTTTGATGGTGTAAATTATGTAATAATGGGGCATTCTAGATTTAAATCTATAAACAGTGCTTGTAATAAAACGTTAATAAGAACTGATGTCTCACTTTCTAGAGCTTTCGGAGGAACTCTTTCTAATAAATCTTTACAGGCGTTAGAAATAATTCAAAGTAAAAATAAAAACCCAGATATAAATGTAATTACTAAAGACGGTAAAATTAGTTTAAGTTAAAGCCTTCACAATTTTTTCGTAAGATGTATTTACGTTATGAGAGATTCCATTTGTATCAAAAAGTGCAATTGGATATTCCCGTGGGTGTATAACTTTTGTTGTATCAAATACATTTACACAGTCTTCGTAATATTTAACATCAATAAAAAACCCATTAAGTTCTTTTTTAAAAGTTAGAAATCTTTCCCCCCAGGTCTTTTCTGTGATGTCTATTAAACCATACTCATCCCTTGTTTCTACATCAGAATCATAAATAACATTATCGTACTTTTGAACAATTTTACCTTTTGTTTTATTCATTGCTAAGAGGTATCCAAACAACTGATAAAGGTCATATTCATTTTTTCTAACATTTTGTGGTCTCATCCGTGTTTTAACTTCAATTATCGTGTCTCCGTGAGATGCATCGTGTAATCCTTTTATAAACCATCCATTTTCTTCGTATGTATACATTCTATTATTTCCTTTTTTGTAATTCATTTTTGAAATTACAGATTGTTCGTTATTTATACCACAGTCTTTCTTAAGCGTATTTTCTAAAAATTTAGTTGCATGAGACATATCTTCATCTCCGATTTCTGGATTTTCACTTTTAAGTTTTTTTGTAATTTCTTTTTCTAGTCTTTTAAAATCTGCGGGGTTTTTAACATCTTTTTTAAACTCAGTGTATATAGTTTTTAGCTGTGTATCGTATGTTTTTTTATCCGGATTTAATAGTTTAAAAGCCCCTTGTCTAAATAATAGATCTTTATAAAAACTTTTAAATTGTCTGCATAACAACAGGAGTATGATTTTATCTCTGGATTCGTATCTATTTTTACCACACGCTGACCCAATATAAGAAATTTCAATAGAATTCATATTTAATATTAACTCTGTTGAAATCTTTAACTTATTTTTTTTTCTGTAAAATTGTATTTACTGCTTCTTCTTTTTAGATTTAGGTTTTTCGCTTGGAGGTGGTACCGGATCCTTTGGGGGAGAAACAGGGGTTGGATCCTCTGGAAGTGGTACTGGATCCTCTGGAAGTGGTACTGGATCCTCTGGAAGTGGTACTGGATCCTCTGGAAGTGGTACTGGATCCTCTGGAAGTGGTACTGGATCCTCTGGAAGTGGTACT
>Ga0302122_10001805_pt1 | contig 13553 bp, 12 predicted proteins | sample CB21_SCM_MG_FD_203115 | JGI IMG/M metagenome (GOLD analysis project Ga0302122, IMG submission 203115) | Marine microbial communities from Western Arctic Ocean, Canada - CB21_SCM | ecosystem: Environmental > Aquatic > Marine > Oceanic | place: Canada: Western Arctic Ocean | collected 2017-09-28
GTTTTATTTCCGAGTCGGCGGAGAAAAAAAATTTGGGACGAGTGGGCCCGATTTTTCATTCAAGGGTCTGGTGTACGATATTTATCGTGGTACGATGGTGAGTTTGATCTCACTGGGATATTCGCTTCTGCTAACATTGGTCTGCTGGGCGTTTTTACTGATCCCAGTAGCGGGTGCGGTGGTTTCCCTTATTGGGATGTTAGTCGTGCAGGCGTATTTCGCGGGGGTTGGTTTTGTTGATCCTGTTTTGGAACGGAGACGTTATGGGATTCGTCAGAGTTTAGGATTTTCCTCAGAGCATAAAATGCGAGTTATGGGAAATGGGGCGGGCTTTATGTTGATCGTATTGATACCGATCCTTGGATGGTTTGTGGCACCGACCTATGCCATCGTGGCAGCAGCGATTAGTGGTGTGGAGAGCTTGAAGGAGGATTGACCTTGTTGGGATTTGCGGGGTAATAGTCTTTTACCTCATGAAATTCCGCATCTCTTTCCTTGCCTACATCGTTTTCCCGATACTCGCATCATTGGCGACCGAAGCATCCAACTGGCCCCAGTTTCGAGGCCCTGGCGCTCGAGGGATAGGATCCGATGATTCTCTCCCGGAAAAATGGTCGGCCACCGAAAACGTCGCTTGGAAAGCGGATATCCCGGGCCGCGGTTGGGCGTCCCCGATCGTATGGGGAGGCAAAGTATTCTTTAGTTCCGTAATCAATTCCGGCCAATCGGAGGAGCCGAAGAAAGGCCTTTATTTTGGTGGGAATCGGCCCGACGCGCCCACAACGGTTCACCGTTGGGTAGCCTACTGCATCGATCTCGAATCCGGGGACCTGTTGTGGGAGAAGACGATTCATCAATCCACGCCCGAATCGTCGATCCATTTGAAAAATAGCTATGCATCTGAAACGCCCGTTACGGATGGCGAATTGATTTATTTCTATTTCGGCAATCTGGGCGTTTTCGCTTTCGATTTCGAAGGCGAGCTTCAATGGTCGAAACGTTTCCCCGCTAATAAAACCCGTCACGGTTGGGGCACGGCGGCCTCGCCCGTGCTGCATGAAGGCCGCCTTTATTTAGTCAACGACAACGATGAAGCGTCCTGGCTGATGGCTCTCGAAGCGAAGTCCGGAAAGGAAATCTGGAAAATCGATCGCGAGCCGGAAAGCAATTGGTCGACTCCGTATGTATGGGAAAACGAATTACGGAAAGAAATCATTGTTCCCGCAACCCATAGGGTCATTTCCTATGACTTGGCAGGAAAGGAGCTTTGGTCATTTAAAGGGATGTCTAGCATCACCATCGGTACTCCCTACTCGGCCGATGGTTTGCTATACGTGAGTTCTGGATACGTGGGTAGTCGCCATAAGCCTATCTACGCGATTCGTTCCGGAGCCTCCGGAGATATATCGATCGACGAGACGCTGCGATCGAATGACTATATTGTCTGGTGCGATTGGCGGGCTGCTCCCTACAATCCCACCACACTGGTCTATGACGGATTGCTTTATTCGCTTCTAGATCGGGGTTTACTTTCGGTTATGGACCCAAAGACCGGCGATTTTCATTTCGAACGAGAACGGATAGCCGACAATAAGTCAGGATTTACCGCATCCCCTTGGGCCTACAATGGAAACGTTTTCTGCCTGAATGAAGACGGGGAGACTTACGTATTTAAAGCAGGGAAATCGTTCGATTTGCTCGGCGTCAATCGTCTGGCCGAGGACGATATGGGCATGGCTACACCGGCCATAGCCGACGGTAAGCTGCTTATTCGCACTTCCGCCCGATTGTACTGCATCGCCGAGGCTGCAGTAGAACCTTGATTTTCATTTAGGCTCCGTGGCTGCCTCGGCGATTCCGCCCTACCACTTTCAAACGCGCCCGTAAAGGGGACTCGCGAGTGCCTAACCTACCGCTTCCAAGGCCGCGATTTCCGACTCACCGACGTCCACGGCCACGTAGTTAAAGACATCATCGCGTAAGAGACTGTTTAATAAGTTAGTTTCTTCGAGCAGATCAACTGTAGGATGGGTCTCTGACCCGCCGCTTGAAATTAGATGTCGCCTCAGCGAGACGACCTACAAAATAGAACTATTCAGAATTTACCTTGCGTTGCGGATGCGGGCCGAAGCTCCGCGCACCTATGCATTCGTACCTCCTAGTGACCTGTCACCACGTAACTGCCGTCGAGTCGGCAAGGAGGTACGAGGAACCCCACAATTAAGAAAGGCGCGCTAGCGCTGCATCGCAAAATTGATATAGCCGATGAACATCTCTTCGTCGCTCTGTTCTCCGAAACCCACCGACTGGGCGGGGTCGGGATTCTCTGGATTTTGGAGCGAGTTGTCAAAGGCGCCGCGCACGCGGATTCTTGTTCCGGCGGGCAGCCACTTTGGCTCGGCGAGACGATAGAGTAATTGCCAGTCAAAGATGTAGTGAGGCACCGAGAGAAGTTTTTCGATCTCGCCATTTGGATAGATCGCATCGTATTCCATCCGCGCTCCGCGGAAGTGCATGTGTGGGCTTAGCTCATAGAGGAGAGTGGTTTCTGTGGACGACAGGACCACCGAGGCCTCGCGGGTGTATTCGCGCTCGCCCGGGGCAATATTAATGGAGGTCGTGCTGGCGGCGGTGGTACGATATTCCATGTCCGGAAGAGTGGAGTGAAAGTAAAGACCAAGCTGGGTCGCGTCGGTCTGAGATTTCCCGTTGGTCTGATAATGCATCTGAACGGTGAGGGTGGGATTCGCTTCAAGGAGTTTGCCTGAATTGGAGGGGAACGGTTTCGCCTGAATTCCCGGAACATACCCTGCGAAATAGCCATTCAGCCCGGCACCCTGAATGAAGGCTTCAAAGGTGGATCCAATGAAGGCCAGGCTGTGGTGAACGACCTCGGGGTTGCCCGGCTTGAGAATGGCCGCCCGGAGATAGGTGTTGGCCGGAATGTCCGGACGCAGTTCGATGTAACGATAATCAACCTCGCCATTGGCCGGGATGCTCTGAGAGGGAATGGTGAGAATCATATCCGGCTCGCCCAACTCTGACGGCCAGTTGAAGGGGTATTCACTGGGAGGCGGGGTATTCGCGACAAAGTCCGCCAGGGGATCAGCCCCGTCGCCCTTCAGCGCCCCTTGCTCGATCCAGTCGACGAGCGCTCGGGCAGACGCCCCCGACAGGGACCAATCGTTCTCATAACTCCCAAACTCCGGATCGGCGAACCAGGGAGGCATTTCGCCGGTGAGAATCACTTCGCGGATCTCGTAGGCCCACGATGCCACGCTCTCGTAGCTATCGAGTGAGAAGGGCGCGATGTTGTTCGGGCTGTGGCAACGCACACAGCTTTCGATGATCATGGGAGCAATGACCTCCTTGTAGGAAACAGCCTCTGTTGGGGCCAAGGGAAGGGGATCACCCGTGGCTGGAGTGTGACGGTAAGTCGATGGTTGCCCGGCAAAGAATGCGGTGAGAGCATCGGAAAGATAGGTTTGAGCAGGAGATCCGTCCACGGCAGGACGCTCGATAGCACCCCGGTAGAAGACGGACCACGAGCCGGTATCAATGACAACCGCTTCGGTGCCTCGGTCCACCTGATACGCCCGCGAGACCACTTGAGCGGGGTCGTGAAGAATGGGGACATCCGTTTGCCAAGTTTCGGCAGTCGTCACGAGCTCGGAGCGGTTCTCCGAGACCGGATCGATGACCCAGAATTCGACCGCTTGCGCGCCGAAGGAGTTCTTCAAGGCCGTCAGAATGGCTCCCAAAGAGGAATCGGTATCCGGATCAGTGAAGAAGAGAACGATGGCCTTTTGGAAGTTGTAGTAATGAAGGTGCTGCGTGCGGCCCTCGTGGTCAATCAGGCGGAAATCGGCGGCCTCTTCGCGCGGTGCGCTTCCGGACCACTGCATGAGACGATAGAACCCCGACTCTCGGTTCGGAGCGAGAGGATCATTCCACTGAAACGGGCTGGACGGGAGACGGAGCGAGAGCAGAGGTTCCCAATTTTGCGCATCGGGAGAAAACTCCAAGACATGATCTTGCGACGGCTCGCCGTGGAGGTCGATCCGGATGGAGTCGTCATCCGCTGGACGCACTTTAATCGACAGCTCCTCTGCCAGCGCCGGACCAAACAACAGCGAGGCCAAGGCCAAGGAGAACACGGACGAGCCAATCCGCCCGAAGAGTCTTCTTAAAATAATCATCTATCATGAAATAAGGGAAATCATTTATATCATACAAGCCGCAAATCGGATCAGATCGTCACAAAAGAAGGGTGAAATTTACGCCCTGATTCTTGTTGATAGGGAATGAATGTGTCTCTTCGTTCGGTACAATGGTTCCGATTTGATTCGGGGAGTAGGAGCCCAAAAGGGCCCTTACTTAAATCTTGATAATTAAAACATAAAAAGCAGTAGAGAAAGCCAAGCAATGCTGTGAGCTTTTCCATGATTGCCGGGGGACAGCCAAAGGGGTCGGAGAAGTGGTCCTGCCTACGTCCGGGGACAGCCAATAGAGACAATGGTCAATTATCATCTTCGGTCCAAAGGGAGCGACGACGCTTCTTCTCAAACTTTAGCTTCGCGGTGACTGATCGGTTTTCGGGATTATGATAGAGGTTGCTCACTTACTGCGGATCAATTTGCAAATCGTAGAGCTCCCGACCAGTCGGGGTCTGCTTGTCGACGTTTCCGGTAGGGATTAGGCCGTAGTAGAATATCAGCTTGTAGTGCTCGGTTTCAATGTTGCCTATTTTATTTTTGCGCGTGCCAGGGCCTCCTCGTAATACGCTTTGGCGTCTTTCAGGCTTTGTAGGGCGCGCGCTTCATATTCTTTGGAAGACCATATAGCATCGCTGCCGTGCCATTCGATGGTTTCGTTCATGCGACCAATCATATACCGGGCGCTGTTCGAATCGGCAGGTAGGGTGTTCTTGAGGGTAATATAAAAAGGCGAAGTGTGGGCGGCTGTGAGCGACTTGCGTCTACCCCAGTTGTCCCAATAGGGTTCCTTAGATTTGACCCTTACAGCGCACCAGCCGCTTGTTTCGAAGGTCAGATCGATTGAAGACTCAAACGATTTTCCGTTTGGTGAAACACTCCACGTCTTTTCCACTTTTCCGTTTCGGATTAGCTCAACGACATCCACCGGCTTTTCGCTAATCATCTTAATGTCCAATTTCACGTTCATTGACGCGGCGTCCGATTTCAATTCTGCTCCTATCTCCTGACCGTTTGCGGTTACCATCAGTAGGGGTCCGTTGGTTACAAATGTCCGGCCTTGCTTTAATCCATCCATCATGCCTTCCCAGCTCCAATCATTCACTTTTGCATAGAAGCGATTCTTGCCGCCTACGATCCACGTTTTCCCCATCTTATCGGTTCCGCCCGACAGGGGTAATCGAATACCGCAATTAAGCATGTGATACCAAAGCTCGGCGGAATTGATTTTGCCGAAACCACTCACATCGATCTTTTGACGCGTATTCGTTTGCAGGCTCCAGGAATCGGGTGAAAGCCACTCGATGCCATCTAACTTTCCCAAGGCAGAACTCCATGCTGACCCGTAACCCGGCCAGATCAAATAATGGGCGTGAAATACAAAGCCGCCCTGGTCATGCACGTAATCGGCGACTTCCCAATTTAAGGGTTCGTTGGGCGCTTCCACCTCCGGACCGGTACCGGTTGCCCTTTTTAAAGGATGAACATGGTCCTTCATCATAAAGGTGCTGAGATGACCCATATTGGCATCGCGCTGTTCTTGTGAAACATCAACGAACCAACCGTCTTTTGAAACCGCGCTCTCGCGGCCATGAACATGATCTTTCACCTGATTATATACATCGCCCATAAACATCAGGTGCACATAATTGACATCGACAATCCGCTGCTGCCAGGCCGCTCCTTTAGGGGTTAAATTATGCACGTGCGAATCGCCTGACATCCATCCCTGTTCCTTCATATGGATAACCCGTTTGAGAGTGTAAGTCTCCGATACCGCTCCCTCCTTATTTTTCAAATTGATTGCAATGGGTTTACGCTCGTATTCAAGACCTCGAACGATGTGCAGTATATAGCCGTCGCGGGCTTCCAGGTTTACGGAAAACGTTCCATCCTCAAGCAATGCCCAGGTCATGTCCCGGTTTTGCAAATCCAATTCCTCGTCGGACAACGTTTCTCCGAAGTGTCTTAGGTAAAAGGATACGGAATGTCCTTCAGGTATCTGATAGTTGCCTTCGTTATCCACCAAATGAATCCTGCAGCCAATGGGCATTCCCGTATCGGCATCCAAAATCTTGGCGGAAAAATTAACGATGTCCTTCGCATGAGCGACCGTAGACAAAGTCAGACTCAAGGTAAGCAGTATCCAGTGGATTTTCATTTTAGAGACTGTTAAAAAAGTCCGTTTCGTTCGTCTTCTCGTTCTTTTTGAGTTCGAAAATCATTACCTCACGTCGCAATACCCTCCGGGCATTACTCGGATCGAAAGCCAATTTTTGATCTTCAAACATAACTTCGTAGTCTCCAAAGGGACTTATTTAACAGCCTCTTAGAGATTGTCTAATAGATCAGGGTCAATTCCACAATCTTGTTTTTGACGGGTCAGCGCCCCTTTCTACAATTTAGAGACGAAGCGCGGCGGATAAAAAATGGATATGAGGTGACTGGGATAATCGCTCTCGGGCGTATTCCGTTATTATTGATAGTAGGACAGGCTTCCAGCCTGTTTTTCACAGGCAAGATGCCTACGCACCTTTAGCCAAGTCGCGCGAAGCGGCCGGCGCAAGGAACGCGAGGTCGCTTCTATGCACGACGTCAGGCCGCGTGTTGTATCCAAGAACAGAAAAGATATCTGGGCTGCGCCTTTCCAGCAGAGCCTGAGCCTCATGGTGATTGAACGCCACGATTCCTCGAGCGACTTCCAACTCGCTCACCATTATGCTCACAACGTCACCGCGCCCAAATTCTCCTGCAACACTCCTTAAATCATCCGGAAGTATACTGCGCCCTTGCCTTAATCCATCTAACGACTCCGCATCGACTTCGAGAAAACCTCTAATATCCAAACTCGTAGCAATCCAAAGATGCCGTGCGCTCTCAGGAGTAATATTGGACTCGATCACAGTATGCTCCCGTTCGCCATCGATCGCGCCCAAAACCGGGTTCACGCAACTTCCGCTGGTAATGTGCGTCCGACACCCCGAAGCCACCGCGATTTCAGCAGCTAAAAGTTTCGTTATCATCCCTCCCGTTCCTGGACCTGATGCGTCTCCGGCCAACGAAAAAATGTCTTCATCTAAAGTCTCGACCCGCTTGACGATCTTACCCTGCTTATCCAGCAGGCCGCCCACATTCGTCAAGATCACGAGCTCATCCGCCTCTACTAGATGGCATACTTTCGCCGCCAATCGATCGTTATCGCCGACTCGCAGATGCTTTGTAGCGACTGTATCGTTTTCATTCACAACCGGCACCGCACCCTGGTTGAGTAGTTCCTCAAACGTATCCTCTGCATTTACAAAACGCTTTCGATCCTCAAAATCGGAAAGCGTGATTAATATCTGAGCGACTCGCAAATTATGCTCGAAAGCGAAATTCTGATAAGCCGCCATCAATGCCGGTTGCCCAAAGGCCGCGGCCGCCTGCTTTTGCGGCAGAGTCAAATCCGCATTCGCGAGCGTCGGGCCATAGCGACGTCCCAAGGCCACCGATCCCGAAGAGACCAACACCACCTTATAGTTTCGCGCCCGCATACTCGCGACGTCATTCATAAGGTGATAAAGAAAATCCATCCGGAGCTTTCCGGTCAGATCATCCACCAGCAAACTCGAACCGATTTTCAGAACGACTGTTTTTCCCCGATCTCCCATCGCTAGATAATTCGCTGAGCGATTGAGTAAAGCGCTTCAGGCAGATACCCGATTGAGCAGGAAAGTACGCTGGCGAAAGAGGATCTAGAGAAGTTTTCGTAGTTCAAATCAAAGGAATTGCGTGTAGTTCGTCAAATTGATGGACCGTCAAGAATGACCGTCCATCGTTCGCTTAGGCAGTACGTACAAAATCGCGAATTTGTCAAAGGGTGGATTGTCTCTCGATTCCCGTAACGTCGCTCTGATACGCGCCTAAAAGCAACAGGCGTCCATCGGTCATGACGAAAGCCGAAACTGAACGACACGGTCGACTTGCTGGCCGACGCCTAACTGTCCATCATCATTCGAACCGACAGTTCGCAACACACCTCTTCCGATTAGATTCGGAAGAGGCAGGCCAAATAAAATCCAAATTAGACCAATTGAGAGAGAAACACCCTGGTAGCCACACATGTGCGGATCGGCTTACGGTCTTACGTTTGTGAGGCAAGGGAAACTCAGGCTATTAAAACAGCCGTATTGGGGCACCCGAGGGAGTCAAAAGCGGTCAGATTGCGCAAATAGGGCGGTACTCAATTTCTGACGGTTGACTCATCGTTGATAGAATACCCATAGGCGGTGGCCGGTTCGTAGAATAATTCATGGCCGGCCAGTTCGTTTACCACTTCCTTCAGGGTCCCATTGAAATCCAAAGTTAACTTTCCAGCCTTAAGCTGGTTGTTGCTAGCGAAGCCGGCAGTATGCGAGAGGCACATCGCCAAAGTGATCGGTTTCGCGGCGCCGTCCTTTCCGCGAACTTTGAGCTCTTTGAATGCGGGAATGTATTTACTGACAGGATCGCTGAAAGATAATTTTCCTTCACCGGCCAGAAGGGCTAGGGTGGTGGCGGTATGCGGTTTAGTGAGCGATGCGATGCGACAAGGGGCATTGGCGGTGAATGGTTCTCCGCTTTCAAGCGATGCCACTCCAAACCCTTCTTGCAGGATCACCTCTCCATTATGGATGATCATGAGCGATCCGCCGGGAATGAACTTTTGGTCGATGCCTTGTTGAAATGTTTGGCGGATGTCGCTGCGCTGGGCGGTGTCGAGGTCGTGGTCGGACCATGATCCGAGAGGGAGGGGGACGGTGTTTCGGCAGCGAATCCTTGTATGGTGAATAGGAGGGTGAGTATTGGGGCGAGGTGTTTCATGGGATGAAGGATGAGCTACTAAATATAGTGGCTTTTTGGTTTTCATCAAGCGACTTAGTGACTTGATTTGAAATGATCTCTTGAATAGCTTTTGCTTTCTGTACGTATGCAGCATTTCCGCGATTTTATCCCGACTCCTAAAGTCTTCTGGTCATTTGAAACCGCGTAGCGGATGAACCAATTCCCCATGGGACACCATTTTTACAAGAAAGCCGTTGCTGAAAAGGCGCGGTTATTTTGCGTAAAAACGTTTCCTGTGATTTGAATCCCTGTAGCGTCTCTCCGACTGGTTAGACGGAGCGAAGGTTCAATTAATTGACTCTGTTGCGGCCCCGGCGGTGCTGCCCTACCTTTTGGAAGTTCTGAAAATCCTTGCATGAAGGGGGACAGTTTCTTCTTTTTGCTCCTTTTTACTAGGTCCCGTTCGTCTAGTCAGGTTTAGGACGCATGGATTTCATCCATGAAACAGAGGTTCGAATCCTTTACGGGACGCCAATTTGGTTGATAGGAAATTGCTCCGCCATCTTCGCTCCGCTACGTCAATTGTTCCGATTTGATTCGGAGGGTTGGTTGTTGAAGGTTGTTTTGGCGGTATCAAGTTAGAATTCCCGTATGGGCTTGATTTGGGATCGATCGATCTGAGCGCGGGTTTCCGCGTTCATCAGGTTGAGCAGGATTGTGACGCGTTCGCCTTGGCTGGTTTCTTCGAGGAAGATCGCCTCGAGTCCTTGCATGGGGCCGTCGGTTATTTTGACGGTATCGCCGGAAGCGATAGAGTCGGGCTCGAGGACGAGGATGCCATTTCCCTCGCCGGCCCAGCTCTTGAGTTTTTGGGTGGTGGCATCGCTGACGATGGTCGGTTGGTCGCCGTTGCTGACGATCCCGATGACGTCCTGTCCGTAGCGCACGGCTCTGTAGCTGGTCGCGGGATCGAAGCGGCAAAACAGGTAGCGCTGGAAGAGTGCTTCGGTAACGGTGCGTTTGACGCGCCGTATGGTTTTTTTGCGTTGAATGCGCGGAAAGTACGGCTCCAGCTGAAGCTCATCTCTTAAGTAGCGTTCGACAAGCAGTTCCTTGCCCGGTTTGGTGTGCACGCAGAACCAATTCAAGCGAGTCCATCCTTTCCGAGGCAGAGCGAACCTGGTTTAGAAAATTCAATTATTCCGATTTGATTCGGAGTGGTGGCTAAAGGTTGATTTCGCACTATAAAGTTAGAAATTCCGTGGATTATTAGGATCGCAAGGCTTTATTGGTACCGTTGGTCGATTTCTATGGCTGGCAACCGTTGATTTCGCGAAAATGACCTGTTGCTGCGCGATTCGACCGAAAAAGAGGGTCGCGGCGTTAGCCAAAGCCACCCGACACTCGTGTCGCAAGGATTTCGCCGCCTTGCGCTGCCTCGTTTTAGATTCGAACCAGCAAAATGCTTATTTCAAAACACGGCCTGAGTTTTCGAGGGCATCGTGGTCATCCTTTTGGATGCGGTGGTCTGCGTGAATGCCGAAGCCGCCACTGACGCATCTTTTCCGCTTCCTGCGCGGAGAGTTGACCCTTCTTCGCGAAGAACTTGAGCACGCGGATGCGAAGCAGTTCGGCGACCGGTTCCCAATCCCCCCGATGCAAGGCGTGGAACGTATTATTGATTATTAGCCTGTCCCTATTTATACACTGTCCCTATTTATACAGCCCTAGCGACACATTCATCGCAAGATATAGCTCGCCGCAAGCGGCGGGGAATGAACCCAGTTGCGATTCAATTGTTTCGATTTGATTCGGGGGGTAGGTTGATGGGGAGATTTCGCTGCATCAAATTAGAAATTGGGTGGTTTTGCTGGGGTCGCAGGGGTTTTCGGTTCTGTTGACCGAGTTCAATGGTTGCGGGATAAAAGGTGGCGGGAATCATTGCGCTTTTTCGAGAAAGAATCCGGTTGCGGATGATTGTGGAAGCGAGGCATTGTGCAGGGATGGGGGCGTTTGGAATTCAGGCTGATTTCGATTCTGGTGAGGATTCGGCTGAGTTGGTTGTTATTGGGCGGTATCGGACGGCTCGGTTGGCTCATGAGTCGGGTTTGACCGTGTTGGCTGCGGGATTTCACTATTGGGTGTACCCGGTGGATGAAGTTTATGTATTGGTGGTTACTCGGGAAATTGGGGAAACGATGAGGAGAGAGGTGGAGATCGGGGAGTTGCGTAATCGGTTTTGGCCTCCGCCGTCATTGGACTTGCCGTCGCCGACTACGAGCAAGGGACCTACGATAGCGTTTATTGTAGTTCTCGCTTTCCTCTTTTACGGCCAGAATGCGAATGCTCTTCTCGAGGAGCTGGGGATAAACAGCAGTGAAGGCGTTTTGGTGGATGGCGAGTGGTGGCGATTGCTTACAGCGATAACGCTTCATGCGGATATCGGTCACTTGGCTGGGAATGTTTTGGGAATATCGATTTTTGCGTATCTGTGTTGTCGATATATGGGAAGCGGTTTGGCTTGGCTTGCGATTCTGCTCGTTGCGGGACTCTCGAACCTGACCAATGTTATAATTCACGCTGGCGAGGCGTATCGTTCGCTTGGCGCGTCAACGGCGGTGTTTGGCGCATTGGGACTGCTCACTGGATTTCCTTTGGGCGCGTACCTAAGGACGAGGGAGCCGATTGTGAATCGCGATTGGCTTATCCCGTTTTTCGGCGGATGTATTTTATTCGCATGGATGGGTGGTGGCGAATTTCCGACGGATGTGGCAGGGCATTTTTGGGCGTTTATATATGGACTCGCAGTTGCGACGGTAACGGCGTGGAGCGCATTGCATGCGAAGATTTCAGCGATCCAACAGAAGGGCTTGCTTGCGACGGCTTTTCTGCTTTTGGCGATTGGCTGGACTTGGGCGCTTGGGGGCTTGTAGCTGTATTGCGTAAATTGAAAGATTTCCTTTCGTGGCGAAAGCGCCGACCCTATAGATCCCGACTTAACTCGGGCGCTCTATGGTAGATGCAAGCGGTTGCTTGGTCTTTGCCTTTGCCGATGCGCTTTTTTAGAACCCAGCCTGCAGGTTCGAGTTCGATTCGTCCTGGCATTTCGAATACGACTGTTCCGCTTTCAGCTAGAAGGCGATCGAGTGTGGCGAAGAGTGGCGATTGGATGCTTTCGATCATCTCGTATGGAGGATCGGCGAAGATGAGATCGTAGCTTTGGTCGGCTAGGCCGTTCGCTTTGATGGCGTCGCCTGGCTGAGTGAACGTTTCCAATTGGGCGACTTGCATGCTCTTGGCTACGATTCGGATGTTCTCCTGGATCATGGAGCAGGCTTGGCGGTTCTTTTCCACAAAAGCGGTAGAAGCGGCTCCACGACTTAAGGCTTCGAGACCATAGGATCCGGTGCCGGCAAAGAGGTCGCAAACGCGTGCTCCGTTGATGCTTTGTCCAAGGCTTGAGAAGATGCCTTGGCGAAGGCGATCCATCGCAGGTCTGTGAACGCCGCTTTTGGAAATGCGTAATTCGACGCCACGGGCTTTACCTCCTGAAATTCGCATGCTGAAAGAAGGCGTTCAATCGCCTCCGGTTCAAGGCTGATTTTTAGGATCGCGGTAGGCTTTCGCAAACGGCGTTGGCGCGTTGAGCATTTTCCACGAGCTGATTGTTGAGGCGGTTGTTGAAGTAGGAGTAGGCGATCATTGCGGGTATGCCGATGCAGAGGCCCGTGGCGGTGGTGATGAGAGCTTCACCGATATCGCCGGCAAGCAGTTCAGGACGTCCCATGCCTCCCGCTGACATCGTTTGGAACGCGCCAATCATCCCGCTGACGGTTCCAAGAAGGCCGATCATCGGCGAGACTGAGGCGATGACGTTAATATAGTGTATCCATTGGCTGATGTTGTGCTCCTCTAGTTCGAATTGTTCCCGAACGGTTTCGTCGACTTTCTCGGTGGTGGCGGCGGCAGAAGCTGGATCGAACTTTGGCAAGCCTGCGGTAAAAGCGCGGCCGAGCAGGCTGGGGTCATGACGCGCGGCTGAAAAGGCATCTTCGATTTTGCCTTTCTGGCATAGGCCTTCGAGGCGGTCAGCCAGAGATTCGCTTCCGAATCGCACGGGTTTCGTTTCGCGGGAGCAGTGGATCGCGAGATAGATGAGAGTGAGCGAGCAGATGCCGAGGGGAACCATTGCCCAGCCGCCTTGTTCTATCATGCTCCAAAGGCTTGAGCGTGCGATTTCTGGATCGTCTGGGGTTTGGGCGAGAAGGGTGGCGCGGGGAAGAGCGAGCGAAAGGAGGATGAGCTGAGGCGTTCGGAAGTTGATCATGGTTGCTAGGAATGGGTTTAGGGCGATCCGACGAGTTTCGTGAGCGTTGCGGCAGGTCGCTCTTTGGTAGAGTTGGATGTTGGATGAAAGTGAAAACGTTCCGGTTCATTCGGTGTAATCGAATCCAATTGTTCGATTACCTTAGCGCGTTGGGAATCGATCGGCCAAGGAATATCGCGGGTTCGCATTTCCTCGAGTAGCTCTTTTGC
>Ga0302122_10001807_pt1 | contig 13545 bp, 11 predicted proteins | sample CB21_SCM_MG_FD_203115 | JGI IMG/M metagenome (GOLD analysis project Ga0302122, IMG submission 203115) | Marine microbial communities from Western Arctic Ocean, Canada - CB21_SCM | ecosystem: Environmental > Aquatic > Marine > Oceanic | place: Canada: Western Arctic Ocean | collected 2017-09-28
GCAGAGGCACGTCTACGACATCTTACCGGGAGCTGCAAAACCCGCACGCTTCAAAAACGGCCGCGGGTTTTTGCCTCTCGCAAAAAGGCTCTGCCGAGCGCCGCGCAACTGCTTCGCATCAAAAATTTGCAGCGTTGGTTGCTGCGCCGCCAAGCACTGAAGAGGCTGCACGATCTCGTCACCAAAACAATATGGACGCTCTCTGCGGCGGCACCGACGCGCCGGACTGCGCCTACGTCGGGTCGCGCTATCCCGGCGCGGAGAAGTACCTGGGCGGGGTCCGCGGCCCCGGCGGCATCATTTACGCCGTCCCGGGCCACGCGTTAAGAGTCCTCGAGGTCAACTTAATGGGCGAGACGCGCTTCGTCGGGCCGGAGCTCCCGGGCAAGTTCAAGTGGCTGCGGGGTATTTTAGGAAGGGACGGCGCCTGCTACGCGATCCCCTGCCACGCGGAGCGCGTGCTGCGGATCCGGGCGCCGCGGGACGGGGAGTCGGAGCCGCGCATCGATCTGGTCGGGCCGAAATTACCTGGATTATGGAAGTGGCACGGGGCCGTGGAGGACCCGGCGACGGGCCTGATCTACGCGATCCCGCAGACGGCCAGGAAGGTCCTGAGGCTAGCTCCGGCTGGCACTTTAAATAACGACGAGCCCCGCGTCGATCTGATCGGCCCCGACCTGCCAGGGCGGTGGAAGTTTTATGGGGGGCTCTACAGTCACACGGCCAAGGCGATCTACGGCATCCCCGCGTGCGCCGGCGGCGTCCTACGGATCCGGTTAAGGGACGAGGACATCCAGGTCATCGGAACGCTCCCGGAGGGCGGGTGGAAGTGGCACGGCGGCCAGACGACCCAAGACGGCCAGGTCTGGGGCATCCCGTCCAACCACGAGGGCGTCCTGCGGATTTCTCCGCAAGCGAATGGCGAGGACCTTATAACAGTCATCCCGGGGCCCGGCGGCGAGCCGCTCATTGGCGGCCGACACCGGGACGACGGCAAGTACAAGTATTTGGGCGGCATCGTGTCGCCCGTGGACGGGTGCATGTACTGCATCCCGTCGGACGCGGATCGGATCCTGCGCGTGGACCCTTCGACCGCGTCCTGCAGTTACGTCGGGCGCGACCTGTCCCATTTGGCCCAAGGCCAGTCGCGGGGCCAGAACAAGTGGCAGAACGGCTTCGCCGGTAGTGATGGGTGCATGTACGCCATCCCCCTCAAGTGCGAGCGCGTGCTGCGCATCGACCCGACGAAGAAGGAATGCGCGTCGTTGATCGGCGGGCCCTTTGTCGGTTTAAACCTGTGGGAGGGTGGCGTGGAGGGGGGCGATGGCGCATTATACTGCATGCCCCTGAAGTGCGACCGGGTCATGCGCATCGCGCCCGGCGGCTATGCGCCGCTGCCAAAGGCGGGGGGGTGCGGCATTAGCTAGTAATATGTTCTCCCCTCGATGGCGTCTGGACTCAGAGAGATAACCTAGGAGACACGGGCTTATGCCTTCGCCCCCTTGGCCTCGGCGGTCGACGCCCCGCGCCGCGCCGCGAGCATGACCTCCTCGATGTTGTCGTGGATCGCGTCGATGTGTTGATGAAGCGCTCTGAGCCAGGCACCGGGCGGCGCATCGCGGTCGTTGAGTTTTTCACGCGTCGCCCGCAGCTCCTCCTGGGCTTGTAGAGAGGACACCCGGCACAAAAAGTCCATGGGGTAGGTGAACGCTTCCGCAGTCGCCGAGGAGAAGTCCTGGTCGACGTCCATGCCTTGGTCTAGAGCTTCTCTCAAGTCCTTGCGCTGCGGCGTCATCTCCCCCAGCCTCCCTTTTAAGAGCGCGTATTGGTCCCTTACCACAGATGTAGCACAGCCGTCCACGAGTTCAGCCTCCCGCTCCTCCCGTAACCGTCTTCGCTTCGCGCCCCGTTCTTCCAACTGCCGGTACATCTTCCGCTCCCGGGCCTTCATGACCATCATCATTCTAAAAGTTTCGTACTCCGCCAGGTTCATCACAGATTCTAACAAGTACTCCAACCCAATCGGTTGCGAGAAGAGCATGAGGCCGGGTTGCTTCTTCTTCACTTCAACCTTGGCCTCCTTCTCCTCGGCCTCCTCGACCTCCACCGTTTTGGCCGACGCGTCAGAATCGTCGTCTTTCACGTCTTTGCTATCTGCCGCCTTATCTTTTTGCTCCAGCCCCAACCGCATCTGCGCAAATAAGGAATTCATCTCCTGCATCATTTTATCTCTTAGTTTTTTATCATGGGCAACTGCACTCTGAACAGCACCTAATACACCAGACGCGTCCTCGTAACCAGCAGAAGTAGCAAACCCATCTAAGCGCTCGTTGATCTGTTCTAAATATTGGGTAAAAACGGCGTGCTGCTCCAGGGTCTCCCCCTCGCCCTGGGTGATTTTCTTCAGGTCGGCCTCGTCGTAGTCCCACAGGACACAGTGCTTCTCGAAGAAGCTGCCCATCTCCTCATGTACTACCTTCATGGCGAAATTTAACAAATCGATCACGACCTTGGACGGGGGCTCGTCCGCCTTCCCTTCCTTGGCCTCGTCGTCGGAGCCCTTGGCCTCCATGCTGGTGTGTTACGCGGGCACGCGGGACGATGTGCTTCCACTGCGTGCCTGTGGGGCTGGGGTTCTCCGAGGCTGCCCGCGCTCGTCGTGTTCGCTGGGTGAGCGGTGCGACGAGCTATTCCTCTGGTGTCCTTGGGCCGTTCCGGGCTGCCAAACACACGAAACACACGGCGCGCGCCCCGGCCGGTTTCGAAACCCGTCGGTTTCAAAAATGACGACGCTTAAAAGATCCGTCGCGGGCGCCTCCCTCGCGCCCCCACGTCTTCACGGGCGGCAAAACAGAGCGTGCAAGAGAGGTGCAAAAAGGGTTTTCCAACCTAAGCTAGCTTCGAGTTAAAAACTGCGCTGTCACCGCGTTCGCAGCAGCGGCCAGCTTTGCAAGTGTGAAAGCTGAACTTGATTCATAGAACGTGCGCGAAATTTGTGCATTGCATTGCATTTGCTGCCATTGCTGCTCTGCTCATTGCTGCTCTCTGCGCTTTGCAACGCGCATTGGAACGCATTGCTGCGTCGCACAACTCCATCATGCGCCACGCTGTGCGCTGCGCCATGCTCGTCTGCAGTGCAGCTCTGCAACTTAACGTGCTACGCGTCGAAGTACCGCTGCGTCCGTCGACGCCGTCCCAGCAGCAGCCGTTGTGGGACAGCCCTCTATCGCTCAACGACGCAGTGACGCAGCAGATACCGATGCTGTCCTCGGCACCGATCGAGACCGAGGCGGGCGAGCGCTTTCGCGTGGACGTCTATCCACGAGGAAATACGGGGAAACGAGCAGCAGCGGTATATCTTCGCTACCTCAGCCGCGGCACCGGCGACGACGTCGACGCCACGTTTTCCCTGGGGCTGCTCGTCAACGGAAGTGCGGTGCCGACGCTTGCGGGCTGCGGCGGCGCCGAGCAGGGCGGCGCGCCCATGTGGCGCGGCGACATGACATTCTGCGGCGCCGCCGAAGCGGTCGAGTCCTGCGGCCGAGCCGCGGACTGGGGCGCGCACGCGTGGCCGGGCTGCCAGACTGGTGATGAGCCGTCGGCAAGCGTAGAGATTGTGACCTGGAGCCGGCGACCCGGAGAAACAAGCGGCAGTTTTCGCGGCGCCTTGGGCGCGGCGGCCCGCGCGGCGGCGGCGCGGCAAAGAGAACGGTTCAAGGGCGGCGAAGTCCTGGTGCCGGTGGCGCGCAGCGACGCCGGCGCCGCCGAGCTCGAGCGACTCGGCCTTGAGACCGGCGGCGAGTATCGGATCATGCGCCTGCTGCGCGACGGTGAGGACGTGTTTTATGCCGAGGCGAACCAAAATCTCATGGCGAAGCTGCGGCCGGCCACGGGCACCCAGGACGCGAAGTGGCCGGTGGAAGAACCCCTCGACCTCGACGGCGTGGACTGGCGCACGCGCTTCGACCGGCGGTCGTTTCCAGCGCGTGTTAAGCGGGAGCTGGCCGAGGCGACGGGTGGCGACGCTGGCAAAGGGGCCGGTATTCTGCTCGCGTGGCTTCTCGCGGCGGTGGCGCCGATACCGCTGGTGCTATTCGCGCGGACCTTTGCGTCGCTCTACGTCATCCCTTCGGAATCTATGCTGCCGACGCTCCAGAAGGGCGACGTGCTCTTGGTCGCGAAGCAGGGCATAAGACGGGGCGCGCCGCCCCAACTGGGCGAGCTGATCGTGTTCAACCAGCCGCCGGCGCTGCGGGCCTTGCTGGGCAAGGAGGTCAAGGCGGGCGACCAGTTCGTCAAACGCGTCGCGGGCGTCGGTGGCGACGCGCCGTCGTTCGACGACCGACGGGTGCCGGCCGCGTGCGACGCGCCGTCCGAGTCGCTCGCGCGAGCGGTTATTGACGGCGCTAAAACTCGCGGCGGCCGCCCGGTCGCCCCCGGCGCGGTGTTCGTCCGCGGCGACTGCGACGGCAAGAGCGTCGACTCGCGGGTCTTCGGCGACGTCGACGCGCGGTACGTCGTGGGGAAGCCCCTGTACCGGGTGTGGCCGGTTGGAAGGGCGGGGCCCGTGGGCTAATGTACTATTGTGACGCCACCCCGGGGCAAGTCCCGGGGCTGGGGGCAGGCTGGGGAGCGGACCTCGGGGGAGACTTCTACCGTCGTGTGTTCTTACGCGTCTCGCACCCTAGAGCCCCGCCACGACGGCCTCCACGTCGCCGATCTTGTAGACGGGCTGGCTCTCGTGCTTGGCGTTGAACACTTCAATGGGCCCGAGGCAGTCCGCGTGCGAGGGGCTGAAGGGGTGGTGCTCGAAGCCCTTGGTCCGCAGGAAGCGCTCCAGGCGCGAGGCGAGCGCGGCCTTGGACCCGGAAGTGGCCAGCCCGCCTGCGGCGCACAGCTTTTTCAGGTTCGCCACACTGGCGCCGCCCGCCAGCCGGCGCGCCAACCGAATGACGTGGTGGACCTCGTCGTCCGCCAACGGCGCCGGCTCGCCGTCCGCAAGAGGCGGGGGCTTCCGCTCCTTCTTGGGCTTCTTCAGGGGCGGCGCCTCGTAGAGGGGCGGCGGCGCCAACAACGGCGCGGCCTTGCGCTTCTTGGTCGCGGCGTCGACGCGCGCCGCCGCTCTCTTGGCGGCGCGCTCGTCGCCGCAGGCCCGCGCCTTCAGCTCCCCCAGGGACAAGGTCTCCGCGCCTCGGGCGGCATCATCATACACAACGTGGTAGGCCGCCCTCGCTTCGTCCAGGTCGTCCGCTTGGCTCAAGCCTGGTTCATAGCCCGCCACTCTAGCAAAGGCCATGACCGACGACCGCCCGTCTAGAAATTTCTCCCCGACCACGCCCTGGCCGCTCCGCGCGCAAAAGGCCACCTGGTTATCGTACAAGTCCCGCTGCTTCTTGGCCGAGTCGTGGAAGGGCTGCTTGTCCCCCTCGCTCAAAGCCTTCCACTCGGCGCCCGTCGCTTTGGCGAAGTCGGGGGTCTTGGGCCCGTGCTTGCAGGCCTCGTGCTTGGCTCGAAAATACAACATGTAGGCGCTCAACGGTTTCGTGGGGTTCACGTCGTGCATGCGCCCGCCCTGCTGTTCAAACAGTCGCACTTGCACGTCGTAGTCCTCCTTCGCGCCCTTGGCCAGCGCGTCCCAGCTGACGCGTTCCGGGGCGCCCATGGCCTTCCACTTGATGCCCAGCTGCCTACTGAGGAGGTTGTTGTCCACCGCTTTCGCATCGGGCGCGGCCTCCAGGGCGGCCTTGCGCTCGGCGTCGTAGAAGAAGTGGTAGGCCGTCTTGGGGCGCTTGGGCTTCTTGGGCCCGGCGCCGGGCCGCGGGACGGGCTTGGCCTTGGCCGGCGGGGCCATGGTCTGCACCGCCGGCGGCGCGATGGGGTCCGGGTGGCCCAGGGGCGCGGCGACCTGGGGCACGGGGTAGGGGTACTGCTCCATGGTGCGAGCACGGCTGTGAGCTTGGAGATGTCGCTCGCGCTTTCGAGCCTGGGCTCGGGGGTCGCTGGTCGCGAAGGGGGCGCGGCGGCTCTCAGCGGTGCTTAGAGAGCTCGCTTATTGTTTCGGCTGCAGTCGGCGCAGCGATATCGGTGGCCCCTGATTCGGAACTTAAAAACGCTGTTGACCTTGCGACCCTATGCTTCGCTGCGCGAGAAGGGGCTTGTGATTTATTCTGCTTTTTGCTGCGGCGCGATGCCCCCCTCGTCGTTGCAGGGGGTCGTTTTGGCTTGGATTTGGTTCCTCCGCCGCGCTCGCTTTGAGCAATCGCGGGCTCACGTTGCGTCTAGCTGACGCGTGGCCGAAGACTGCCACAAAAACTTTTTAAAACTAATTTTGGCAAGCACTGAAGCAGAGCATGGCAATGCGCAGCGCCTCTGGCTGAGACTACCGCGGTCGAGCCGGATCTGGGCAGCAATCATCAATCATAGATGTGCTGAAACCGTGGCGGATCTGGGCAGCAATCATCAATCATAGATGTGCTGAAACCGTAGGGCAGCCTTTTACAAACACAAATGGGCGCCGGTGCCTCGACAGACAACGACACCGCGGCCGCATCGATCATCGATGGCGAGGATTCCATACTGGCGCGCGCCGGCGGCGTGCTCCTGCCGCGCGACGAGCTCTACGAGGCGCTCAAAGCGAAGCTTGCAGCAGCAGACCGGCCGGTCGCCGTCGTCGCCCCGAGCGGATCCGGAAAGAGTACGTTCATGGCGCGCGCTGTACAGAGGCTGAGGGGCGAATATGATGTCGTCCGGGCCGTGTTCGTTGGGGGTGCCGACGGATCGACACAACTTGTGCGTGTCCTGAGCGAGCTCTGCGCATCGCTCGATGACGAGGACGATGCGCCGATGCCGGACGACGTATTGGGTCTCTCAGGTTTGCTCGAGCGGCGGCTCAGCGACCTCTCCGACACGAAGCGGGTTCTATTGGTCGTGGATGCCGTGAACGAACTTGAAGGCGCCGCGGCGCTGTCGTTGGGCTGGCTGCCGCGGCGAGCGGGCGTCGTCGTCACGACCATCCGCGGAGGGGTGAACAAGAACGATCCGAACGTGAAGACGGTACTCGCGGCGCTGAAGCGGCGCGGCGTCGGCGCCCCGCTCGTCGTGCCCGCGCTGAGCACCCCGGAGCAGGCCGCGCTCCTCGCGCAGCTCGCGGGCCGCGCGCCGGCGGCGTCCGAGCTCGCGGCCCTCGGAGCGAAAAAGGACCGCGCGTCGCCGCTCTACATACGGCTCCTCGCGCCGCGGCTCGCAGCTGCGGGCGGCGTGGCTGGTGGTGTGGACGTCGCGGCCCCGGCGCACAAGGGAAAGCTCAGGGCGGCCGCGGCGGCCGTCGTCGCCACCCGCGGCAGAGGTCGCGGCACGACCGGCAGGGGGGGCTGCGGCAAAGCCGCGACCAGAAACACCAAGGCCACGACCAGCACTGGCAAGGACGCCGTCGCAGCCTGCCCCGGCACGATCCGTGAGGTCTTCGACGAGCTGCTGGCGGCCCTGCCGCAGGCGCCCGCAAAGATGATCCTCTGTGCCGTGCACGTCTCGGGCGGCGGCGTGTACGCGTCGCAACTGCGGGACCTCGCGGATGGCGCCACGCTCGAAGGCTTGCTTGGGCCACTGGTACGAGCGGCGCCGATGCCTGGCTCCCGGCACGCGTGTGTGTCGTTCGTCCACCAACAGGCGCGCGACGCCGTCGCCCGGAGATGGCTGAAGACGCCCAATGACGTCGCCGGCGCGCACGCGATGCTCGCGGGTTTTTTTACGAAGCTGTACGACCGCGGCGCGACCGACGACGCCGCGCTGGAGCGCCAGATCCTCACGCGATTCCCAAGCCACCTGATCGGCGCGGGCGACGCGAAACGCATCTGCGACCCGGCCTTCGGCGAGCGCAAGTGCGCGGCGGGCGGCGCGGGCGACCTGTGCCAGGACTTCGCCGACGCGGGCTTCGACGACTTCGCCGAGACCGCGCGGGCGAACGCGCACATATTGTCGAAGGATCGCTACGTGCCCGGCCTCTACGCCCAACAGCTCGCGAACGCGCGCGACGAATCTACCGCGTGTGTGCAGGGCCTCCGCGCGCCGTTCCGCTGGCGGAACAAGGCGCGTTACCGCGTCTTCAATCGACGCGACGTCTGCTCGATGGCGTACTCCCGCGCAGGACCAGAAGCGCCCCGCCTGCCTCGGTATTTTACTAAGCCCGGCGTGCCAGTACTGGGCCGCGTCGGCGTCGAGGACGAGCAAGAGCCTCGCGCTGGGCGGCTCCGACAAGCTGGTCCACATCATCGACGCGGCGGCGCGACACGAGACGGCGCTACTGACGGGCCACGCCGACGATATTGTGGCGGTGGCCTTCTCGCCGACGGAGGAACACGCGTTGATCTCGCTGGCGCGCGTGGCGCGCGCGGAGGCTGCGGCGTTCGACCTTTTCGTGTGGGACGTGTCCGCGGCCACGAAGCTCGCTGCGGCCACGGGGCCGGGCGTCGCCTTCGACGCGCGCTGGGCGCCGGACGGCGCGTCGTTCGTCGTGGCGTGCCGCGGCCGCTGCGAGGTCTTTGATCGCAGGGCGGCGAGCGTCGCGACGCTACCCTTTGCTGGGGATGTCGTGGCGTGTTGCTTCTCGCCCACGGCAGCCTTCGTCGCGGCGGCGGCGGGCGTGTCTGTGTCTGTCGCCGCGGCGGCCGTCTCGGCCGGCACGCCGCCGACCTTCGCGGCGCACCCCGAGCGCGTGAACGACGTGCACTGGGCCTGTGGTTTCGTGGCGAGTGCCGGTGACGACGGTGCGGTCACGCTCTTCGACGAAAGAACGGGTGCTCTCTCGCAGCGCATCGCGGCACATAGCGACATCTGCAAGACGGTGCGCATCGCGGACGATGTTGTGCTCACTGGCGCCGAGGACCGGACGGCGCGTCTCTTCCGCCTGTCGGGCGAAGAAGCGGTGCTGCGGGGGCATTCCGCCGCCGTGGCGCTCGTCGCGCACCTGCCGGGCGGAACGACGTGCCTCACGGCGTCCGAGGACGGCTCGTGCCGGATCTGGGACTACGCGCGCGCCTTTGCGCAGGACGCGGCGCCGGGGTCGGACAAGGCCATCGCGGCCGTCGTTTTCGTCGAGGGCGGCCTGATCGTGGCCGATGGCGGCGGCGTCCTGCGGCGCTTCGACGACGATGGGAAAAGGGAAATATGGCACACAAAGCCACTCGAGGCCGCCCACGCGGCGGTCACGGCCCTCGCCATCTCTGGAGGATTGCTGGCCGTAGCTATGTACAAGCGCCTGCATTTGAGGAAGACGGCCGACGGCGCCGAGGCGTCGCCGCATATTGCGTTTGACGATTGGGTCAACTGCTGCGCGTTCGTTGGTGGGAGCGTCGCTCTCGCGGGGGACGCCGCGGACGTCCACGTGTGGGACGCCGGCAACCGTCGCGTTGTGACTCACAATCGAGCGCTCAAGACCGACAGCGTACTGGCGATGGCGTGCCGCGACGACCTGCTCGCGACCGGAGACAACGACGGAAGGGTCAACGTGTGGTCCGCGTACGAAGGACACCGCAACGCCAAGCTCGAGGGATGGGTCGTGAGCCTGTGCTTCTGTGGCCACGTCCTCGCGGCGACGACGGCGGGGACTAAGGGCGCTGTCTACGTCCTCGACCCCGCGACGTGCGAAATCCGGGCGCGATCGAGTACGCTCGGTTGTTCTTTGTCCTGGGTCGGGGCCGTCGGCGAGCGGCTCGTGACGGCCTGCGAGGCGAAGCTGGTCCACGCGTGGGTCCAAAGCGGTGCCAAATTGCACGTGGAGGCGCTGTTCCCGGGAGCAGCGCGCTTTGGGTCGCCCGACGGTGTGGGCGGTCAAGGCGCTATTTGTGGAGATCGCGTGGCCGTGGGCGACGAGAGTGGTAGACTGTATGTTCTGGATTTAGAGTGACTTTGTTGTGTTTTAGAGAGCATCAAACATCTTACACATACATACTGGCGTCTAGGAGCCGACCCCGGCGATCCTTTGCACGACTTTTCCCCGGAGCTGTTCGGAGCCCGGGTGGCCCTGCGCGGCGGCGCTCGCGAGTAACTCCACGGCGCGCGGCAGATTGACCGCGACGCCGACGCTCTCGGCGAGGCAAAATCCGAGGTTGTGCTCGGCCTGCGGCAAGCCCTGCGCCGCTGCGCGCTCGAACCACCGAACAGCCTCCGCGTCGTCTTTTGCGACACCATTGCCCGCGGAGTAATACACGCCAAGCTGGCACTGCGCGAGCGCGAGTCCGGCTTCGGCGGCATCGCGAAACAGTCGCGCGGCCTCAACTATATCCTGATCGACGCCCTCGCCCCGCGCGTAACACATCGCGAGGTTGAATTTTGCCTCCGCGCTGTCCGCGTCGGCCGCCGCGCGGTACGCCCGCGCAGCCTCGCGCGCTTCTCGCGACTCGTCGAACGGATCGTTCGCGTCCGTAGCCTCGGCGAGCTTCGAGCGCAGCGCGGCGAGCGGGAGCGGCGCGACGTCCGCGCGCATCGAGCCGACGTTGCCGACGGGCGCGGTCGCGCGCGCGTTGCGGAAGCTAAAGTAGAAGACGGCTCGCGTGGCGTCCGTATTCGCGCCGCCGCAATGGAGTGTGCGCGAATCGAAGAGCGCGCAGTCGCCAGCGCGGAGCAGCGCGACCCGCGCCGGTGTCTCACAGAGGAGCGCGTCCCGCGCGGCCGTCGACGCGTCGAACGACGCGTGCGCCTCCTTCGTGTGTGTGCGTGGCAAAAAGGTCGTGGGGCCCATGTCAATAGATATATCCTGCAGCGCGACGAAGCACGTGAGAAGCGGCGCGGCGTCCTGGTAAGGATTGTCCGGGTGGACCGGCTGTCGTGGTGCCCCCGGCTCTGAGACCAACGCTGCGAGCTCGTACAGCGTCGCGTCCTCGCCGACCGCGCGGGCGACGACGGTGCCCGCCACGCCGGCGAGCAGCTCCCTCATTGCTTCTTGCACGAGCGGCGCACCTTTGAGCGGCAGCAGCAAATCACAGCGATGCCTGTTTGGAAATTAGCCAGTGAGTTAGGTGATTGTGGACCTCCACGCCATCGAGCAACGCCATCGAGCAGACGCCATCGAGCAAACGTCATCGAGCAGACGCAGTTACGGGCTTCTTGCTCAGCACGTCCGCAAAGTCCTCGCCGTCATCGTGCGCATGATCGCGCCGCGTAAGTACGTCGGCGCGCAGCGCTTCGGCGGTCGCGGAGGCGAGCGCGCCGTCGATCCGCACGACGCCGTCGCGGTCCAGAGCGCGCGCTGCGACGGCCGCGGCGCCGTTCTTCTTCTTCGTCTTCTTCTTCTTTGGCGCCTTGGCACCAAAACCGCCCGCTGCGGCGTCGCTCTCCCCCGGAGGCGTCTCGAGCGGGAGCGTGACGAGCCGCATGATCGAGGCTTCGTACACGCTGCGCTGGTTCAGTGCTTCAAGGCCGCCGGCGAGCCCGTCGGTGGACGTGGCGTCGGTCGGCGCGCGCGTCGAGGCGAGCGGCTTCAAGCGTGGCGGCGGGTGCCAAGCCGCCGCGCGCCGCACCAAGGCGGCGATCAAGATTGCGTGCGCGCGTCGAGGCATTCGATCTCTCTTACGACCACTGTCCAATTACTTTCCCTCTTGCTGGCGCCGCCGCGGTCAAGCAGTCTCTTGCAGCTCTCACACCGGCGGCTTCGCGGCTTGCGCGGCAGCGGTCTTTCAGGCGATGTATGCGAGGCTGACAGTCGTCAAGAAGCGCTGGAGCTTGTTTGCAACCTCGATTGCTTTTTGCGTGGCAAAACCCGTGATAAAGAGCCAGCAAGCCATCAAGCCAAATTCTGTCGTCTGCGGCATTGGCTGGCATCGACAGGCTTCCTGCGTCAGTTATTGATCACAGCGATTCGTGCTTGGTGCCTTTACTCTGTACAGCTCACGCAGTCAGAAAGTAATGCAGCTGCTGCTCTCCATCACATGCGTGGTTTCTGCCAGCGCGCTCTCCGCAACCAGTTCGCCACCGTCGACGCGCGTCAAGCTCACGAATCTCAAAGCGGAATCGTTTCGGCACCCGCTCGACAAGGACTTGACGAGAGCCGTGCAGCGCACGCCGCTGCGATTCCTCGAGAAGGCGGTTAGGACCACCGCCGGGTCGACGATGGAGGAGATGCTGCGCCTGGACAACTTGGCGACGGGCGTCAAAGTGAGCGAGAAGCAGTTCCCGGCGCTGCACGCGAGCTTCCGGGAGGCCATCGCGTGCCTCGGCGGCATGAAACCGGAGCCGGAATTATTTGTAAAATCCGACCCGCGGCCGAACGCCTACACGCTCGCCGTGCGCGGCGGGGCGCCGTTTGTGGTCGTGACGTCGGCGCTCGTTGATGGCTTCTCGGCGGCGGAGACGCAGGCCGTGCTGGGCCACGAGCTCGGGCATCTGGTCTGCGAGCACTCGCTCTGGTTTAGTCTCGGGAGCATCGGCTCTACCCTGCTGCCGCCGCTCCCGGGCGTCGGCGCGGCCGCCGAGCGCATCCAGCAGGAGTGGCGCCGCGCGGCGGAGTTCTCGTGCGACCGGGCCGCGCTGCTCGTGGCGCAGGACTCGGCCGTGGTCAACGAGACGCTCATCAAGCTTGCGAGCGGCTCGACCGCCGCAGTGGACGTCGACGCGTACCTCCAGCAGGCGCGCGAGTACGACGAGGCGCTAGAGAAGTCCAGTCGATTCGTGCGGACGATGCAGGGCCGCATGCTCGCGGACGCGACGCATCCCTTGCCCATCCGCCGCGTCGCGGAACTCGATAGGTTCGCGAAGAGTGCCCAGTACAAGCGGATCATCGCGAAGGGGGAGAGGGCACCAGAGTGATGCAGCTTGCTGTAGAATAAGATGTACTTGTGGATAATCTAAGTCACGCGCGCCCGTGGGCCCCCGAGCCCGTTTTTCAACGCCGGTCGCTTCCAGCCCCTGTCTCGACGCCCGCATTCCTATCACGCGCACTGGGAGCTTTGAACTTTTTTTTTCGCGGATGTGCTCGTTGTTCTGCGGTGCCTCTATCGGCGGCGTGCACTACGCGCTATAGCTCACCTACCAGTTCACGCGATAGACGTCCTTGCCGACGGCGCGGATCACTGGGACACTACTTGACCGCTTTCGAGCCGCATCTGCTCGCGAAACAAGCCCAAAAAGCACGCTCTATCAAGACCTTACTTTTACCACTGCAAGCCCAGCGCGCAAGCCAAATTACACGGCGCCTTCGTGCTGATCATCGCTCCGATCCCCACGCCATCGACGCGACGTTGTCCTGGTCTCAAGCCGCTCGATTTATCGATTTGGCCAGCCCGGCCGACACCGGCCCAGGATGTCGCCCTCTCGTACGCCACCCTGGACGCGCTGGCGGCGGCCTGCGGCGAAAGCCGCCTCGACGGCGGCATGCACTTCTCCGCGGCAGTGCCGGCGGGCGAGGCGCTCTGCGCAGGCATCGGCACCGAGGGCTTCGCCTACGCTTCCGAACTGATCAGCGGCGAGTGGTGAGCTCAAGATCCCCCCCCCCCACAACTGTTCCCCTTATTGCCCCCCCCCCTCGCATAAACTACCACTGCTTGTTTTCATAAA
>Ga0302122_10001808_pt1 | contig 13545 bp, 34 predicted proteins | sample CB21_SCM_MG_FD_203115 | JGI IMG/M metagenome (GOLD analysis project Ga0302122, IMG submission 203115) | Marine microbial communities from Western Arctic Ocean, Canada - CB21_SCM | ecosystem: Environmental > Aquatic > Marine > Oceanic | place: Canada: Western Arctic Ocean | collected 2017-09-28
AAATAATAAACATCTCTTGAAGGGAGATATACATAGTTATGGCTATGCCAAAAGGACATAAGATGTCGCAGGGTTACGCAACGGTTGCAGAAGGTCTTGATTACCGTGCTATCTCTGAGATCATGACAGAAAGAGGATTCAAGATGAATCACGCAACTGCACGTAATGTACTCTTAAGCGCCATGAGATCTCTAGCAGCAGATTTCTTAAAGGCGCAGAGTGACGAAGTCAGTCTTGACAAGGTCGAGCAAGTTGCACGTTCGCCCCAGTTTCAATCTGGGATCGCTGATATGCTCTCAGATCTGTACTCAGCAGGAGTTTTGAGCAGTCAATGACTTTTGAGAAAGACTGGGTATTTATGGCCCAATCAAAGTTGAGGACTCCTTTGCGAATCTGGTTCGAAAAGCGGAGGATTACAACTTATGAACAAGCGAAAAAAGCGCTCAGAGAAGCTGGATTATCAGTGGGTCCGCGTGAAGAAGTGGTTAAGCATCTTCCCAGTCCCCCCAACAAAGATGCTGTTGCTTCTAATTCTAGTCCCGTTACCGTTTCTAGTAATGCACGCAGCACTAAAAAAATTCAAAGAAATAGCCGCACTAAGGCGCCAAAATCTGCGGCCGAGGCAGCAGCTGACGCCATTACAGAAAGCACGCCTGTTAAAATCCCTAAAGAAGCGCCGTCTAGAAAAAAAAGAAAGAGCAGAAAGTCATGAGGAAAAAGGACTCTCGGATAAAGATGTATAGGTGTAGCTCGGTGGGACCACAAAATAATGGTCGTGTTAAGCACTGCGTTTTTCAACAAGAATTTGAGGTGAGAGATAATTTCACCTATAACTGCCCGATTTGTGCAAACCCTTTAGTGGAGGCTGACGAACTTGACAATCAGTGAACTGATTAAGAAGCTGCAGGAGTTAAATCCCGATGCCCCTGTATTAATTGACAACGACACAGAGTATTCTGAAATGGACACTGTGATGCGCATTGAGAATATGTCCCGTGTTTATCCGGGCAGTCGATCTTGGCTGGATGGTGAACACGGCGACGGCGGAGTCACGTGCTTCGTCCTGAGGTAATCTAGACTCTTAGCGCTCTTAGCGCCATCGAAAACGTGTGTAACTCTCAAGTTGGCATGTTAGAATAAGGGTGAAGAGGAGATAAAGATGCCTGAGCAAAACTACGACAGGTGGCATCAGCTTTACTACACCACCCTGGGTTTCCCGGACGAGGTGAATGAAGCTTTCGCTACGATCCTGAAGCACTTGGAAGAAGTGCAAGAGGTGTGCAACGTCAAGGTCACCAAACCCTTGAATAAGGTCTTTGATGCTCTCGAGTCTCTTCCGCGCGATCAGAAGCAACGGGTCAACGAATGGCGTCATCAGGTTTATAGCGAGCAGCGCGAAGCAAAGAAGAAAGCCAAGATCGATCGGATCAAAGGTTTCGAGCTCGGCCAACTGGTCAAGTTTGAACCCCATGCACAGCATCACGATGATGACGGCAATCACCCCTGGGGCATCAAACATATCATCGGTCGGGTCACTCGACGCAGCACGCACACCGTGTCGGTGATCGAGGTTTCTTGTAGGCGACGCTCCGCTAGTGTTGAGCACACCATGCACGCGGGCAGACGCTGGCGGTTGCACCCAGAACAGGACACGATCCTTGATGAGTAAGAAAATAATGATTCGCAATGCTAGCGGTGACCTCTTTGAGAAGCGCCCGGAAACGTGCCCACACTGCAAGTTAAGCCTCAAGAGTGATATCAGGTTAACTGAGCGTGAACTCCCTAGCTACAACGTAGACCCTGACGATCCGTACCTCTACAACGTGACGGAGATCGTCGATACCGACATTAATAATCGCGTCGGCTGGTATTGCCTGCAATGCATGGGCAAGTGGTATGACAACAGGGAGGAGTCATGATCCTGTCGTTTCTCACAGTCGTTGCTCTCAACACCAACGTGGTGAACCAAGCAAGTCCAAGCACGCAGATCTACTGCCCAGTTTTTATGACCATGGGACAGGCAATCTTTGGAAAGCCTGACACTCCTCCGAAGGCCCACAACAAGATCTTGCAGCGCGCAATGTGTTTCAATCAGGTTGTTAAGCCGTTGCAGGACTTCTGCATTCTGGCAGGCTACGAAGAAAAGAAGTGCAAGGCAAGAACTCTGTCCTGGATTAATGCTAGCAAGAAAAGGCGAGGCCAGTAGCTTGACTATAAAGTTCAACGGAGGCAAATGTGAGTATATTTCTCACCATCTTGCTGATCACGACGACTGGATAGCAAAGGATCCCACGAATACAAAAGTTGTCAGAGATGATGAGATACACTTCGGTGGTAACTGGATGGAAACCCTAGTCGGTATCGAGTTAGAGTTTCACGGTGCAGAATCTCAAGCATTTATGGTGGACGGTGTGGTGTTCGAAGTACTAGAGGATCCGGATGACGGCTACAGATCTCACATGGCAGGAGTTCTGGCGCACTCGCCCAAAGACTACAGCTTCTATGAGAAGCCTTTCGCCACAGTCAGAATCGAAAAGATTGACAATGAAGAAAGAGAAGGTGTATCTGTTGAGAGAATGCACGGTTATAAGTTGATCGACACAAAGGACAGTCATGTCTGGCTAACCTTTGGCACACAGTGGTACGACGATTACTACCCAATGTTCAGGTTTCAATACACACCAAAGCAGGAAAGCCCACAAGGAGGGGAAAGATGAAAGCCGGTGACCTAGTTAAAGTTAAGTTCGCGCAGGACAAAGAAAACGGGATGATTATTGAAAAGTGGGGAACCGGTCTATTCTATGTTTTGGTCGACGGAGATATCCATCGATCGCACGAATCAATGATAGAAAAGATTACAACAGAACCGTCGCAAGATGAAGCTCAATAAGAAGCAGCAGAAGCTGCTTGAGAATACCAGAAGTGAAGCAGAAAAGTTTCTGGCTAATCGAAGCAAGTATCTGTTCAGAGAAGACATAGAATATGAACTGCGTCTAATCGGACAGCATAACATAATCGAGAAGCACGCCGGATATCCCGAGTCGCTAAAGCTGATGTGGTACTGGCGCGAAATCGCAGATCAACTGCTAGAAGGAATAGAAGAAGATGAACAATGACGAACTAAAGTTCTGGACAATGACCGTTGAAGAGGATCCCAAGCTAGGTCTCTACGTCAAACTTCCGAAAGACCTTTTAAAAACATTGGGCTGGGATGAGAACACAGAAATCCAATGGTCAGAAACTGATGTCGGTGCAGAGACAGGTGAGTATAAGGGTTTCGTAGTTGAACGTGTATCTGATGCCAAGAAGTTTTCGGGCAAAGATGATTAAGTGATGTGTAAATCTATTCGAAGCACGTTATAATATCTCCAAGAGGTACAGGCTAAGACATAAGTACATGAAACACAAGTGAAAGGAACGTCCTCTTCTTTGCCGGGACCCGAGTAACTACACAGCTAGCAACTGTGAAAACCTCTAGGAGTCGGGATGATGCTCAAGAAGCTAAGGGTTCTAATGGATCTTGAAATGATGCGACTTGAGCTCATCCCGTTCTCTGTCAATCCGGAAGGCATCATCGCCGACTGGCCCGAGGACCGGAAGCGAAAGTTCTTCCGAAAGTTCAGAAAACTGGCGCGCAAGGCATGCCTCCAAACCGCGATCAGGGAAGATAAGAGCTACGGATCCGGATCGCACACAGTGCGCAAAGTCTGGATCAAGAAGAGGGCTGACTACCTGTTCAGCCCGCCTTCACCCGCCTACGGTGATGATGGAGCTCGGCAATACACCGGCAGTATTCTCCGGCAGTGGCGTTTTGGAAAGCGTCGCAAAGTAGTTGAAAACTGGATGCGTAGAGAGATCTGGCGCAAGATACGGATGCCTAATGAAGAGCGTGCTTAGATGTCTACTGTGTCTGGCGTTTATTTCTTGCGCGCCCAGGACCATTATCGACACGCCAGAGACACCGTATTCAGACCAGTGGCTGCAACTGGACGACTACTTTGCAGACAGCTGCTTCATTTTGGAAACTACGACACACACAGTCTGGGTTTTCGACGAGGGTGAGGAAGAGCAGACGCACAAGGATGACTGGGAATGGGAGTTCAAAGACCCAGACCTCTACCTCTTCAACAGCGACATCAACCTCTACTCCATTCCGGCAGAAGAAGAAGGTTGCTGGTGGATGAATATCTGGGAAGTTGATGTCAGGGCATGCCCATGTCGGATACCTATCCCACCCCGACCAGATCCGGAGGAAGAAGAAGAATGAAGATCGGTTCAATGTATCGTGTCAAATGCCACAACAGCATTCTCGACGGCAGAGTCGGCGTCTTAGTCGAAGCTCACCTAAGTGATGGTTCGATCGGATCCACGCTCATGCTCGGTGGCAGGATGTATAACTTCGCGAAGGACGAACTGATTCCTATCGAAGAAGTGTAACTCTCAAACGCGGTGGTTATAATATAAGCGATTGAGAGGCAACATGAAACCCGGTGATTACGTCAAGAGTATCGATCACGAGACCAACGGTAATCCGGAAACGGGCATCATCCTCAGCGCAGGATACAACATGTGGGGCGAGGAGATCGAAGGCCAGGAAACCGGGGTGAAGGTGCTTTGGCAGGACGGCGACACCCACATTGTCTCTACAGACGAGCTTGAGGTGATCAGTGAAGCAGGGTGACATGGTGAGGTTCGTCGAACCCGATCATACTTCATACTATTCTTTGAAGGATCTTGTTGGGATCGTCACGTCGGTTGAACGTGTTTGGCGACCCGCCGGAGACGAATACCTTGGCGCGAAAGTTATCGTGTCGTTCGGCCCGGATCAGCCCCGGCCATTCACAGAATACTCGCTGGAGGTGGTCAATGCAGACTAATGATCCGAGGTTACTCCAGCCAGGTGCTCTTGTTCGCATCACGGACAATGAAGAGCACACTTTCCGCTTGCACGCTAACAAGCCGGGCATCTACGTAGGTAAATCTAAGATCGGGATGCACACTATCCTACTGGAAGGTCGCAAGGTATATTTTGCAGAGATCGAAGGTAACTTTGAAAAAGTTGACTAAAGCAAAGCCTGGTGATATCGTCAGGCACATCAATTCTCGAGAAGACTTCTACGGAATCGTCACTGCTTACGGCCTCGATGATCGCTGCGACTCTAAGGCGTGGGTCCGAGTTTACTGGACTTCCGCGGCTTCGATTTACGGCGAGGTGCCAGAAATCAATTTTCATCCAGTCAGAGAACTGGAGGTCGCAAATGGAGGAGCTTGAACTACTGCCATGGGACAAGAAGTTTCGCTGCTGCAATGTCAAACCCGGAGATCTTGTGCTCATGAAGTCAGGGCACCATGCCATTGTGACCAACGTCCGGTCTACAGCCTTCAGTGAAACGGACTTCACCGCCTGGGCTTACGAGCTTCCTCCCTATGTGGATGTGTTCTACTGCGACGGCCGTGAGCCTGGTAGCTGCAACGTCACTCGCGTGGAAAAGATAATCAGTGCAACCCGGTGATCTTATCATCATGAGGACAGAATCGTGGTGGGACCCCGAAGGCCGCCCGAAATGGACAAAGAAGCCGGGCCTACTACTGGATCAAAAGCAGGGTGATCAGATCTGTGTTCTTCTTAGTACGGGCGTGAAACGCTGGGACACCGACGAACTCTGGGAGCTGTATGAACCTGGGTGACATGATACGTTTGAACAGTGGTCCTGTTTATCACTTCGATCTCACCAACCCTGCGGCGGTTCTGGTTGCGAAAGTGCCACGATCGGACTACTTGGAGTATGATTGGATCGCGTTTGCATCTGGTCGTTTCATCAAGCTCGGCCGACAGATTGAGATCTCATGCCAGGTGGCCAGTTCTGCTTAGAGAACCGCAGTGTAAAAGATATCCACGCCGGGAAACATAGAGAAGAAGTTTCCTACTTATAGATAGCCAACCATTAACAACGGCTTGTAAAGTCGTTATGTTTTGTATTAGAATAGCGTTGGTCTACTTTTGAAAATCGGAGCGTAGTATGTCTAGAAGTTCTTTAGCTTTGATGCCACTTGTGTGTGCATCCTCTATCTTAGCATTGTCTTGCACAGATGCAGTTCCCGGTGTCACAGACACAGGGGGAGCATCGCAGGTCTGCATAGATAATGATCGTGACGGATACGGCACAAACTGTGATCTAGGCACCGATTGCGACGACAATGATGCAACCCGGGCACTAGATTGCCAGGTTAGTAATGATGCAGGCCCTGTGATCACGCCTCCTGAACACTGCACTCCTGGCGCTCGACTACCGGGATGTCCGTGCGCAGGCACAGAAGAATCGATTGATTGCTATGACGGAACACGTGAAACTATGGGCACCGGAATATGTCACGCCGGCGCAAGACATTGCATAGAAATAAGTGAAAACTCAGAAACATTTATCTGGAGCCGCTGCGAGGAACAACAATTGCCTCGTGCAACCGAACGCTGCAATGGCTTAGACGACAACTGTGATGGACGAGTGGACGAAGGTGTACTGAGTAGTTGCGGCAATTGCAACCCACACTGCTACAACACAGGGCAAGGTCCAAGTAGCGGAGAACCCTTTGAAGAGCCCAATGACTCCAATGGGTCAGGTGTCGGTCTGGACGAAGACGGTAATCTAATCTTGAATCGGAATGAAATCCGCTTTGAATACTTGTGGGTAGCAAACGCAGGTGAAGGAACGATATCTAAGGTAGATACGACCGAGTTGCGAGAAGTGGGAAGATACGATTCAGTAGGGCCAAACAATGCTGCCCTAGCACCTGGCAGTCACAACAGTCCAAGTCGAACAGGCATCGATCTCAATGGCGATATGTTCGTGGCAAACCGTGCATTCGGTCGTCAACCTTCAGTAACAAAAATATATAACAGAGACTGCGTGGATAGAAACGGCAATGGTCGTATAGAAACCTCGCAAGATGCTAACGGAAATAATCTCATCGACCGCGGAAATCCAAATGAGTTCTTCGGTCAAAACGACGAATGTTATGCTTGGACAAAAGCTATAGGAAGATCAGGCGGAACAGCCAGGGCATTAGCAATTGACGCAGGTGATGCTCAAAATCCCTACGGAAATGTCTGGGTTGGGATGTATACTCATAGAGAGTTCTACGGAGTTCAAGGCAGTAGTGGAGATCTGATCCAGCGCCCTGGCCTAACCAACCCAGTCAGTGTAGGACATCAACCTTACGGTGCTGTGGTAGATTCCAATGGTTACGTTTGGTCAGGAACATTAAGCAGAGGAACTATCGTAGGATTTGATTCTCAGACCGGAAGAGCTTCTGGTTTAATCACGCCGCAAGGTGTTCCTGCCCGTTCTTACGGATTTACGCTAGACGGAGAAAACAGGCTCTGGGTCGGTGCTCAATCTGAAGGCGTCAATCGATATAACCCTTATAGTGATGTCAATGGCAATCCCATTCAAGATCCGCTAGCAGGTGGCGGCGAATGGAGGAACAGTTCATGCGGTGGACATCGATGCTATATGCGAGGTGCGGGTGCCGATGCTGAAGGCCGCATCTGGTTCGCAGATAATACAACTGGAATGATCGGCTATCGGGTAGATACGATGCAACTCATCGGCCAATTCAGCATCGGGGGCGGAACAACTGGCGCTGGTGTTGATTTCAATGGTTTCATTTGGGGCGTCGCTTCTGGCGGATACACAGGAAGAATCGATCCCAACAATCCAAATGACGTCAGGCGAGTGACAGTAGGCTCAGGCCCCTATACCTACTCTGACTTCACCGGATTTGGTCTGCGCAACTTCACAGCCCCGCGAGGTGGTTACAAGATGATCATTGAAGGATGTGAGAAGCTGGATACCGACTGGATGACTCTCAATGCGGAAGCAACACTCCCTCCGCAAACAAACATTGAGTTCCGTGCCAAAGTCGCAGAGTCTAGAGATATTCTGTCCGATCCAGGCTTAAGAGCTTACGGACCCTGGACGATGTCCGCGGACGGACCAAATGAGATTCCAGCAGACTTGGCCGGCCTTCCAGGCGGAAGATTTATGCAGCTTGAGCTTTTCCTCACGTCAGGAGATCGTGAAGCAACTCCTATCCTTCGCGGCCTCGACGTTCGTTTCCAGTGTCAAATCGAAGAGTAGAGAAGGACCCGGGTCTATGAAAAGAATCATCACAGCGGGACTAACCCTATTTCTTATCATATCCCTGCCGGGCGTTGCCAGTGCCAACGGGTGGTCGATGCCCCATCAAACCGGCTGGGTGGGACCGCATCTCAACATCCATTTTGGGCACAAAAAAGTTGAGTACAGCATCGGCTTGGAAGCTTCTTACTGGAGAAGAGTGAGCTTTTCAAGTCATCAACCCGACCAGCAACTCGGTGTGGATGCGGGTATCGAATACAATGTCTCCAAAGACAAATGGGTACGCTACGCAGAGCTTCAGGTGGGCCCCATAACCTTGGCAGGAACGAGTATCGGGGTGGTCTTTGATGAAGACTATGGTGTGGGCTGGCAGTGGTCGTCATGGGTGAATATGTTTGGCGGCGCAATTGTTCGGCACCGGTGGTATGATGAAGCGCTGGACGCCAACGAATGGTCGCTCGGTGTCTATGGCAAACTCCCGTACTTATTCGACGATGATCTCGGCTTCCCAGCCAGCTGGTAGCTGCGTTGAGGTTATGACGAAAGATTTCTGCAACAGTTTGTGTAACTCTCACGTCGCCGTTTATAATATAACGTAAACACGGAAGGCTAATGCACGTAGGTGATCTTGTTAGATGCGCGCCCTGGACTCTGTTTCCAGGAAGGTTGGGCCAGATAGTCCGCGTGGAAGTGAGGGACAGGGACAACCCCTACAAGCAGTATGACCAGCGCTTGATTTCACTCTATAGGGTTCTCGTCGACGGCGAGATCCGGGAGTTTCTCGGGTGGGACGTGGAGTTGATCAGTGAGTGAGATTAAGGCCGGAGACCTGGTTCGCATTGCTAAGTCGTCGGTAGACGACAAGACGACGACTTGGTTCGCGCGAGATGCCGAAAACGAAGTTCCCTTTCTGGTAGTAGGTGACATGAACGAGTTCTTCAAGCTGCTTCGCAAAGATCAAACATTCTGCTATGTATCCGCCGAAAACCTGGAGTTAGTACCAGATGTTTCATAGCATAGAAGAAACGAACAGCTGGTACCCGAAGGTCGGCGACATAATCGCTGTATATCCTCGGCACTTGGAACCCAATGAGGATGGTTACATCGGCACAATCCGCAGCCGCGGCAAAATCAATGGCAGTGATACTGTACAAGTGTTGTGGAGTAATCCGGACCATATCCCGTACTACTATAACGAGAGCATAGGATATCTGGTCACGAACATCCACAACTTGCCACATGAGTTCCAGCTTTTCAGGGCCGGCAAGAAAGTGCGTGATGTTGAGCCGAGGTGGTAACGATGAGTGATTTCCTCGATGCAGTTTCCAGCATTGTTAACGGGATCACGAATATCCACCCATGGGTGGGAGGTTTGTTCTTTGCTATCTTGCTCGGGCTACCAACGGCGTACTCTGTTATCTGGACATTGCGTGATATCAAAAACCCGCCGACCAAAGATGAAAATAAGTGGGACGAAGATTGGGATTTAGATTAGCATGAAACTTGATGAATCCATAGCAGGACTACTCCACGAGCACTACCGAAATCTGCGCAAGATGCTCAGGGCAGGTGTTCCGAAACGCGGAGTGCAAAAGTCATTTGAGGAGCTAGTCTACTCAGTTATTGCCAAGAACTCTTGGCGACCGACTCACGTTTCTTCAGCTGCTATTCAATCGTATGTTGATGGAAACCCGCGCAATATTCAGCGCGCACACGGAGTTTTAGGAGAACGGCTCGACCGATATGAGCGGACGATGATTCTCCTGCAAGGAGACGAGCTGCCGTTTGAGTCGTGGTGGAAGTTCTTCAATGATCACGACAAGACAGTTCTCATCACCCGAGAGGAACACGGAAGTGGTAAGAAGTTCACGGAGGCGGATCTTTTAGATCTACCTCATTGGGATCACGGGATGTTTGAGAACTCTGGATTCTCCGTGAGGATCCGAAAGAAAACAGAAGGGAAGTGGTTGCATGAGCAACACGAAAAGCTCTATGAAACCCGGTGACTTAGTTAAACTTCACGGTGTCAATAAGAAAAAACGCTTTGGTATCATCACAGAAGGACCGTATGGAATGCTGTCCCGCTCAGGATATTATGATGCTGTCGATGTCAAGTGGAATGACGGCCGTCAGCAACGCCTAGATGCGAGGCAACTGGAGGTGGTCAGTGAAGCCAGGTGACATGGTAAAAAGAAAAAACGCTGACAAAGCCTTAGGGCTTTTCCTTGGGCTTCGTACATTTGACGGTAAGTATGAATGTGCCGAGGTCATGTGGGTAGGATCAAACGGGATCGGATCAATTCAAACTACCCTCCTGGAGGTGGTCAGTGAAGGCCGGTGATCTCGTATGGGTTATACATGAATGTGTTGAAAATAAACATAGTTCAGCCCCGCCAGGAGGAAAGCATTGGAAAAACATAGACCCTACAATTGGAATCATTTATAAAACTGACTCCGCCGATCCTGCTCATTCAAAGCATTATGTGATGTTTAGCGGCAAGAAGCAAGAAGATGTATTCTATTATGACACAGAATTGGACCTGGTAGAAGATGCTTAAACCCGGTGATCTCGTTAGGGGAAAACCCGGATGTCCCAATGTCAGCATTCTCGGAATTGTCCTCAGCAAACCATCCATCATGCTGGAGCGGTTCGGATTAGAGAAGCATGTGATGGTCGTTGAGATTCTAAGTTTTCGCAACGATGACAGCTGGACATCGAAATGTCCGGTCAGCATGCTGGAGGTGATCAGTGAGGCGTGAGTGGCAAGTAGCAGATATCGTGCAGCTCCGGTACCCACCGAACATGTTCGGTACGTTGCGACATCTACCCAAGCATGGCATCATCTACCGGGTGATCCGTGCGTCCGGGAGAGACCAGTACGGTGATATCCGGACTTTCTACGAGATCCTGTGGGGTGAGCAAGGAGTGCAAAAGCACCTAGGCGCGGACCTCGTTAACATCACTCACATCGAGTGGAGGAAGAAGCACGATGACGCCCGGTGATGTTGTTCAATGTTTAGGCAGTCCGGCAAAGTGGCGAGGACGCAAAGGCACTATCTTGCGAATCAACGGCAACGACGATCGTTACTGCTCAGTCAAAGTCATGTGGCACCCGCACCGTGACTTTGGCACCGCGGTGCAAAGAATCCCGGCTGCGTGGATCGCCTCTCACTGTACCATATTGTGTAAAGCCCAACAGGGCTAGTTATAATATAAGCGTAACCACCAAGGAAAAGAGGAGTTAAGATGGATTTCAAAACCTTCGTTAACGTGTCAAAGGCACTTCCCAAGGACATCACGGTCATGATCCGTGGACCGCACGGTATCGGTAAGAGCCAGTGTGTTTATCAGCTGGCAGATCACTTCGATCTCCCTATGATGGAACGCCGGTTGTCGCAGATGACCGACGGTGATATGATCGGTGTGCTTGACGACGATGACAGCTTAGTGGTCGGCGGTCGCAAGGCGACCGAGTTCCGCCCGCCTCGCTGGCTTCTGGAGTGCGTTGAGACGCCTCACGTGATCTTCCTGGACGAGATCAACCGCGCCACCCCCGAGGTGATGCAGGCTGCCTTCCAGCTGGTTCTGGATCGTGAGATCGCTGGTGTGAAGATTCATCCCGACTCTCGCATCTTCGCGGCGGTTAACGCCTCCGCCGAATACCAGGTGAATGAGATGGATCCGGCACTTCGTGACCGCTTCTTCATCGTGGATCTGGAACCCACCACCGAGGATTGGCTCGAGTGGGCGAAGGACAAGTTGGACGGAGCTCTTTGCGAGTTCATCCGGCAGAATCCCCAGCACCTGGAATGCCGTGAGAACGTTGAGGCCGATCGGGTCACTCCTTCTCGCCGCTCTTGGGAACGTGTCAATCACGCTCTGGTTACTGCCAGCGTTGTGGACAAACCCGAGGATCCCCTCTTCTACCCGCTCTGCCTAGGCTTGGTCGGTGCGGAAGCTTCGATCGCCTACACGGAGTTCGTCAAGAAGTTCGATCGCCAGATCTCGGCGGAAGACATCCTCGACAAGTGGAGTGTCAAGGTCAAGAAGAAAGTGAAAGAGGCTCCGCAAGAGCAGCTCAACGGTGTGGTCGAGAAGGTTGTGGACCATGCGGAAAACGGTGACTGGACGCAGAAGCAAGTTGACAACGCGTTCAAGTTCATGAAGTCTCTTCCCGGCGAGTTGGTCATCTCAATGTGGACCAAGATCACGGATCGCAACTTCAAGAACGCACAGAAGCTTCACAAGCAGTGCTCGCAGCTCTTGCTCGAAGTCATCGGTGACACGAACAACTAAGATGAGACACGTTGGAGAACCCGAGGGCGAGATTCCGCAGAATATTTCCCCCGAACCCTCGGGTTCTCCCTTCGTGCCCGGCGACTTGGTTCTAGTAAGATCCTCTTCGCAGCAGGGCACGATCACACGTATTCCCTCCCAATACTACTCGGAGGTTCACGTGAATGGGCGGAGGATGATGATGCCGAATGAGTGGCTCAAAAGGTGTAACTCGGAAAGTCCAGAGTTATAATATAGGTGCAAGGAGGAAAACATGCATATCGGTGACCTCATCAAACCTAAGTTGCACCTAGAAGCGCTTAGAGAGTCGCAAAGAGAAGATCACGGTCTGCTTGAAGTGCGCGCCCGTTGGGCTGATCCTAAAGAGGAGTTTCAGATTCTCAACAGTCACTCAGGTGAGTTGCATTCTGTTGCGATGATTGTCGGCACGGAACGTGTCCGCAGGCGCGATCGGCGCAATAAGTCAGGTATCGCGATGATGGTGCCCAAGATCAAGTTGCTCATCGGCGGCCAGGTTGCTTTGATAACCAAGGGTAAGCTGGAACATCTCTTTGAAGCTGTGTAACTTCAAAGACTAATAGATATAATAAGGGCGAAGGAGGCTTCATGGCTAAGAAAGAATCAACAGGCGATCTTCCCAAGGCAGTTCAGGATCACATGGACAAGCTTAAGGTCTCGGCGGAAGAATACGCCCAGAAGGTGGAAGACGCAAAGCCTTTCGTGCTGGATCCGCACCTGGTTAAGCTCATGTGGGACGAACCGTTTTATAGCGCTATTAGCCGCCGGATCAGCAAGTCAAGAAGTCTTGACCTCCCGACCGCCGGCGTCTGTGTGATCGATGGTTCACCTAGTTTACTCTGGAACCCAGTCTTCTTCAACGAGATGACTCACAAAGAGGTGCGCGGTGTCCTGATCCACGAGTTCATGCACTTGATCTACGACCACGTGACGCTGAGGAAACGGGATCCCCACATGCTGTGGAACCTGGCCACCGACTGCGCGATCAATAGCATGATCCCAGAAACCAACCTGCCCGCGGACTGTGTGTTCCCCGGCAAGCTGAACCCCAAGTCGGACCCTGACGATCCCATCTGGAAAGCGATCGCCTCC
>Ga0302122_10001815_pt1 | contig 13528 bp, 9 predicted proteins | sample CB21_SCM_MG_FD_203115 | JGI IMG/M metagenome (GOLD analysis project Ga0302122, IMG submission 203115) | Marine microbial communities from Western Arctic Ocean, Canada - CB21_SCM | ecosystem: Environmental > Aquatic > Marine > Oceanic | place: Canada: Western Arctic Ocean | collected 2017-09-28
GCGGCAGCATGGGCTCGGGTGGTTTTGAAAAAGTGCTCATCGGAACGCTGGGGCCGAGAGAAACGTTTTTACGTGGGGCGAAGAGGCGAGCGGCGAAGAACAGCATTCTGCCGAGCGGCGCAAAACACACTAGGGGCTAGTGGCGCAAAACCTACTAGGACCTGTGTGACCCGTACCGTTAAACGTTTTTAGGTGTGGCGAAGAGGCGAGCGGCGAAGAACAGCGTTCTGCCGAGCGGCGCAAAACACACTAGGGGCTAGTGGCGCAAAACCTACTAGGACCTGTGTGACCCGTACCGTTAACGGTACGGGTCACCGGCGTCCTCCCCGGCCCCCGTACACCGCGCGGTCCAGTCGCGGAGTGGCCCCGCCAATAGGTCCTTGTCCCGCGGGCAGGCCGCCTTGCAGCGCGGGTCGTGCAACGCTTTGAACAGGAGCTTCGCCTCGGGACACACATCCAACAGCTGCGACCGATTCGCGTATGGCATCATCCGCATCGGGTGGTAGACGCCCACGGGCGTCGCGTCCATGTCGTACGCCTCCTTGACGGCGAAGCGCCGAGACACGTGCTTCGGGGCGAGGCGCGCGCTCGTCGCCGAGAGCGCGCGCACCCAGAGCATGTCCTCGTTGCCCTTCGCCGGGGGCGCGAAGCCTCCTTCCAATAACGCGACAAGCGGGGCCCGGTTGCGCAGCGAGAGCGCGCCGTTGCCCCCTGTGGAGTGTGGCGACCCAGGTTTGGCCCACTTCCAGGGTGCACCGACCCAGTCGTACGGAGCGAAGACCGGAGCGTCCAAAGGGAGGTTTGCCCCTGCACATAACACGGTGCTGCCCGGCTCGAACCACAGCACGCGGTCATAGCGCAGATTATGCCAGAAGTCCGTGTTGAGTAACAGAGAACGCTGCGAGAGGCCGGCGATGCTTCGTATTAATGGTACCGCGGCGACGCCTCGGAGGCCGTCAATGGCATGCAGCACGCGGCTCACCGCGGGAGTATGCTTTTCGGCCGGTCGATAGTATACGTCGACGCCGCCCCATGACACGGGTAGTCTGCTCGCGACCAGTGCGAGCTGTGCTGATACCACGGCTGGCTTGTTTAGCGGACCTATGACTGTCACAGCGCCCGCGACCGCTTGCGTAGTCGTCGCGTCCGTAGACCACGCGCGCAGCGAGGACAACTGCGTTACGTCGCGTGCTGACCAATGCGCGTGTAGGTGCCAATGCGCGGGCAGCCAGCAAATTACAATGCCTGCAACGAAGGCCAAGGCCGTCCGCACGCATGCGCCGCGTGACCGTTCGCTGCGGCGCATTGCTTTGCAATGACAGCCTGTGTATCAGGCTGCCCCTGGGCCGTGAGCTCACGCACGCGTCACCATCTCTCGGCGACGTGTTACAGTGACAGATTAGCGATCCTGGGCGAGCTGTGCGATGCCATAAACAGGTCTTTCTCTCGAATTGCCAGTGTGCTGTCTTGTGTGCAGGAGAGCCTTTGTTTTTGAATTCGGGGCGCTAATGAACACCAACTAGCATTACAGAAACCAGGGGTCTAGGGGCGTATGCGCCCCGCGCCGTCGCCAATGCGAGGTCTTCCATGCATCGTGTCTGGCGCCGCGGTAGTTACAACTTACAACAACAAAAACTTAGGGCGTCGGCGGCGGCGGCGGCTCCGGCAAATAGCCGAAGCGCGCGTCGTACGCGTCGACCACCCCGCAGAGTGCCTCGGACGCGACCGCGAAGTCCAAGTCCTCGAGGCCGAACTTGGCGAAGCGGTGCGCGTAGGCGCCGACGCTCCGCAACTTGGCCAGCTTGTCCAAATAATCGACCAGCAAGGCCGGCGCGAGGTTCGTCTGGGCCAGGCACGTCAACGACCGTTGGCCCCCGACCGTGGCCGATGACCGATAGAGGGCGTGGGGCTCGAAGAGCACGGCGCCGGGCGGCGCTCGCCGGGCGTCCGGGGCCAGGCGCTTCCGCAGCGTCGCGAGCGGCAGCATCGAAACGCTGTCGACGCCGCGGGCCCAGGCCGTCGCGGCGCACGCGATGAGCGGCCGGTCTAATAAGTCGGCCTTCGGAAACGCGTCGGCCAATTTACCCGCGAGCTTCAGCCAGTCGTCCGATTTTTTAGCTGGTTTTGATAATGTGGAGCGGACGTCGCAGAAGGGCAACGACGAACAGCACCGGAGGACGACGTCGCGCCGCCCGCAGAACTGGCGCTCGATGTTATCTTGGACGCGTGGCAAAAAAAGCCCCGCCAGGTCCGCGGCGAACGATTGGTTCGGCTCCGGCACACTCTGATCACAAGAATAGTCGCGCCAGATGGTCGCGTCCGCGTAGGCGACGAGCTGGTGGAGCGACAAACACGCGTTGTACGCGGCCATGGGACTCCCGAAGCCGCGGCGCCCGAGCGCCACCCCTAATAGGGTAGACGCGGGGTAGTCGTCGCGCGCGCCCTGGAGGAGCGTTGATGCTAAACCGCTCGTGCCGCCGTCGATCGAGTACAGAAAGCTCAGGGTGCCCACGCGCGAACACCGCTCGGCTTCTTTTCGTAGCCGCTCCTCGGCCATCCGTCTCAACTCCGCGCGCTGCGCGAAGCCCTGGCCGAAGCACTTGCCGCACCCAAAATTCCCTTTGGTCACGACGTTCCTTCCGTCGAACACGGGCCGCTTGCCGCCCAGTGTGAGGCACCCCTCGAGCGCGCGGTCGTCGCCGTCGACCACGATGCCTCGACACGTCTGCCGTCGCACATCGAAGAGCGCGCCCTTTCGTCTCCGCTTGTCGTTGGCGTCCGCGGCGTCCGCGGCGGCGATGGCCCAGAAATGGGACGCGACGTCGGCGCCGGTCTGGCCCAGGGCCAGGTGGATGCTGGTCATCCCTGCTCCACTATTCGCTTGTGCACCGCGTAAAGCGTGGTGAGCCCAAAAAGGACTCTCTCTGAGGGCTCGTCGTGGAACGCACCCGAGCTGCGGCAGCGGTGCGTAGCTTGAAGGCGTAGCAAAAGCAAGCACGTGTACGTCCAGCTGCTGGTGTCGAGGCTAACAGACACTCACCTCGACGCGCGCGTTTTTGCGCGGTGCGGGTTGCGTTGCACGGGTTTTTTGCTCTCATGAACGCCTTGTCAGCCCTGCAAGGCTTAAAGATGACGAGCCCGCGGCATGCCCGCGTTTCTGTACTCGTGTGTGGGCGCTGAACATACTACCCACCGCGAAACGCCGGTCTACGGGCCGCGCATTAGTTGTGTGTAACAGCGCTGCTCATGGCTACGGCCTCCAGCCGCCGCGCCGCCGCTGCGGAGGGCGCCTTCGCCAAGGTCGTGGCGGCCGGCCACGCCGCGGCCGACCACAAGACCCAGATCGTGCCGCCGCGGTCGCCGCGGCGCGTGGGCTTCGCAGACGACATCCCGGAGGACGCGCCGGCCGAGGCGAAGCGGCTCTCGCTGACCCAGTCGCCGAGCGACGCTGTACACACACGGGCGCTGGACACGGGGGTCTCGCCGGAGGGCCTGAGCCTCAATGACGAGAAGGCGCGCTTCACCCCCACCCACAACAGGTCGACGCCGCGGGTGCCGCGGGGCGTGCCCTACGCATCGCCCGCGATCCGCATCTCGAGCAACCGGCACCAGCACGTGGGCTCGGCGTCCGGGAGCGTCAGTCGGCCGGACTTCGACGACTGTCTGCGGCGGTCCGCGGCGGTCCTCCACAAGCACGTGACGGTCTGCTACTGGCGGCGGCGGAAGGCCGCGCTCGAGCAACCGGAGACGCTCGACACGGGCCAGTTCCGCGACTCGGCCGCGCGGTTGTTCGATGAAGCGCGGTACGCGGCCCCCCGCAAGGCCGCGACCATCTTCCGCCTACCGCTGGCCTATGGCGCCTTCCACGTCTCCAAGCGGACGCTGGCGCCCAAGTACGCGACGCCGTCCATGCGCGACATTTATGAGTTCATGTCCGCGCTGTTCCTAAAAGCGCACCTGTCCTCGGAGTGCTCCGTGGTCTGCTTGATCTACGTGGAGCGCTTGATGGAGAAGGCCCACGTGCCCTTCGACGACCGCACGTGGCGGTCCGTGCTCCTCTGCTCCATGTTGCTCGCCTCCAAGGTCTGGCAGGACTGCGCGTCCTGGAACATCGAGTTCAGTGCCGTCTTCCCCCAGTTTAGTCTGGCGGCCCTCAACCGCTTGGAGCGGGTCTACGTGACCCAGATCGGCTGGGACATGTACATCTCACAGTCGCTCTACGCGAAGTACTACTTCGCGCTGCGGTCGCTCAACGAGAAGCAGGACTTCCGGCGGCGCTACAACCGCTTCGTGCTGGACGACAAGCGGGAGCCGGTGCCCAAGGACGCGCGCATCGTCGAGCAGCGGTCCACGAAGATCCGGAGCGAGTGGGTGAAGGCGCTCTCGAAGTCGATCTAGTCTGTGATAATCGAATTGTGGTTTTAGACTTCTACCCCAACGCCAACCAACGTGGCAGAGCACTCCCCCAGAAACTAGAAATACAATGATTTCGATTTTATTTTCATTTACAAGTTCTAAATCGGTTTAGAGGCCTTAGCGTTGCTCTGCTGCCGAGTGTGCTCGTCGTCGTCTTTCACGTCACGTGTGAATCCCTACGACACTACGACACGCGAACGACGATTTTGCCTGTGTATATACTAAGCCGCGCCGCGCCGGCTAGTTGCACACACGGGCGGAGAACACTATCATAGCTGAGGTCCGCACGGTTAAGTTATTGTACTTCAATGTTAGTAAGGTGCAACGTGGGGGGCGACTCATTCTGTCTGCGACGCCGACGACGACGTCGAGACCGCCGCGCCCGGGTAGTACGCGCCCTGCGGCACCATCATAGGGTGTTGGTAGCCAGGCGGCACCCAGTACCCCGGCGGCGGCGGCGGCGCGTAGTAGTAGGGGTACGGCGGCCCCTGCGGCCGCTGCGCGTACTGCTGCTGCGCGTACTGCTGAGGCGGCATTTGCGGCTGCTGCGCGTACTGCTGAGGCGGCATTTGCGGCTGGTACGCGTAGGGTGCCGGCGGGTAGCCGTAGCCGTAGCCTCCGGGGAAATTCAACGAGAGCTGCGTCTGGTGGCGCACGGGCGCCTCGGCCGCGGACTCCGTCGGCGAGGCCTCCGTCCTGGCCTCGACTGCCTCGGCGATCTTAGCCGTCACGCGGCGCACGAGCGCCGCGACGGAGCTCTCCGGCTCGATCGCCGCCGCTTCTACCACAACCTCCCGCGCCTCCGCCGCGACAGTCGCCGTGACGGCGACCGGGGTGGTAGTGCGCACCACGGCCTCGACGGCGACCGGCGCCGTGACCCGGGACACGATCTCCGACACGACCGGCGTGGTCGTGCGCGCAACAACCTCCGCGGCCTCGACGACATCGGGCGCAACCGGCGTCGCCGCGAGCTCGGCCCCGGCCTCCGCGAACTCGAGCGCGAGCTCGTCGTCGTTGACGTTGTTCACGACGGACGTGTACAGCCGCTTGAGCGTCGAGTAGCGCTTGAGCACGGGACTGGCCTCGCCGTGGCTCCGCTCCGACCGGCGCAGCAGCGCCGCGACCTCCTCCTCCTCGTTCGCCTTCTCGATGGCCGTCAGCCGGCGGACGATGGCATTGCGCACGACCAGCTTCTCGGCCTCGACCTCCTCGATGGCCGTCAGGCGCCGGACAATGGCGCCGGGCTCCTCCGCGACGCTCTCGACGTGCTGCAGCGCCGCCGCGATCGTGCCCGCGAGGCCGTCAGCTTGACTCATGTCATCGTCCTCCTCGACGTCCTCCTCGACAGCGGTCGCCCGCCGCACGAGCACGCGCTGGTAGAAGCCGCGCGCCGAGCCCTCCAGTTTGGCCGCGGGTCCGCCCTCGGTCACGCGCCGCTGCAGGGGCAGGGCCACGGTCTTCGCCCGTTTAAGTTTGGCCGACTTCAGGTCGGCAACCAACCCCTCGAGTCGCCGGACCGTCCCTAGTAACGCCTTCACCTCGGCCTCCTCCTCACTGGTCCGCGCGACCTGTAAGGCTTCCACAGATTCCTTCAACTTGGCCTGGACGTCCACATCCAAACCATCGAGGAACTGGCCGAGTAAATGCTTGGGGATGTTGTGGCGCTGCGCGACCAGATCGTTCTCCTCGTCCTCGTCCTGCGCGAGGAAGCGCGGCGAGTTGACGTGCTGCTCCGTGGCGTAGATTACGTAGCGCGCGTGCATCTGGAAGACCAGCCGAATAAAAAAAGGCCCCTGCCACTTCTGGCCGTAGTGGTACACCTCGATCTTCCCGTCTTCCCGCGTCGCGTAGCCGAAGTTCTGGACCATCTCCCAGAGCGTGTTCCCGAATAAAGAGTCGGAACATTTGAAGCGCTCCTTCTTGTTGAAGCAGATCGTGTTCGTCTCCCCGTTCCCGTCGTCCTCCTCCCTTTCATCGAACTGCATCGAGACGACCATGTTCGAGATGACGGGCGGTAGGCCGAAGGTGTGCACGTGGCCGTTGTCATCGAAGTAGCCGCTGCGCATCATGAAGTCCACCATGAACGGGAAGACGCAGAAGATCTCCATGAAGTCCTCGTTCCCATAAAACTCGGCGAGCGCGTTGGGGTCGGCCTCCGTGACGAAGCGGTGGTCGTAGAAGTCCTCCGCGCTGCCGAAAAAGGTCTGGCCGGCGACGCAGCCCAGCGTCAACGCGCCGGCGCCGACGGCCAGCTTGGTCTGGAGCGGGCTGATCGGCGCCGCGTTCGTGGCGAGGCCGCGCGCCCGGGCCCGGCGCGCCTTGAAGGCCGCGCCGCCGCTTGTGAGGCCATAAGCGCGCTTGCGCAGCACCGGCGGCAGGCGGTTCAGGACGGAGCGCATAGCCATCGTGCAGGGCTGCTACTCTCTGTGCTTTGCTGTGTCGCTGTGATGCGTGCGCGTGCAATTAATGCGACGGCACAGGCTGCTGTATGGTACGGACGGCACTTCTATGTGAAGCGGGCTGCCTGGCGACAACCACTTCACCTCTACGTTATTGCTTTTTGAGTCTACCCCGTGGTGACGTCGACTTTTTGGAAATGTACAAAGTACAATCACGAGTTGCCACGCTAATCAGCGGCTAGGAAGACGCAGCCGTCCCATCCGCACTCGCAGCCGCTCCGCAACAACCCAGCACTCATGTTTGGCGCGGCCACGCTCACCGCGCGGGCAGCGCGCCGCGGCTTCGCCACCAATGCGGCCGGCGGCCTGCCGCTGCCCAAGCTGAGCACGGTCGTCATGACCGGCGGTGTGTTGGGAGGCGCCGCGTACTGGGGATACTTCCGGCAGCAGGATAAGCTCCACCAGTCCTCGATTGTGTGGCACGGTGCGGACCGCGGCGCGCTGCCACCCACCGAGCAAAAGTTCTTCCCGCCGGAGGAGCGCGGCGAGATGCCCCAGTGGAAGCGCATCTGGCGCACGACGACGCCCGAGGGCTTCAACCGCGAGGGCGACGATACGTTAGTCGCGGAGGAGCCGCAGCAGCCGACGGTATGAGCCGCGCGACCGAAAGTAACTTGTCTATTTTATCCCGGGTGCCTGGGGTTTGTATACAGGGATAGCAGTATCCCATTGTACGCGCGGGGCCGCGCTCCGCTTTTTTATTATTATACAGGAGACTTAGGACCGGCGCTTGGGCGCGGCAATAATCGACACGGCGCCGTACGCGCCGAGGAGCGACCCGCAGAAGGTGAGCGGGTACGTCGCATAGACGCGCCACGCCGCGTGTGCCGTGTTCCGCGCAGCTTGTGCCAAGTCCCGCGCGCGCAGCGCCGCCGTCGTCGCCCGCTGCGTGGAGTCCGCCGGGAGGCCCCGGATGTACCTCATGGTGTTATCCGTGCGCCGGATGGTCGCGCGGGACTCTCCGAAGGACCGGTAGGGCTGCATCACCCACCAAACTTTTTTCACCACCTCCCGGAGCTGCAAATTAGCGCTGCGCTCCATCTCGGGCGTGACGGCGCGGCGCATCGACTGTCCCAGGACGTCGGCCGTGAGCGTGGCGAACTTGCGCGGGGCAGCCATGAGTGATGTTGCTCCTCAACGCGCGAGCAGGGCAATACACTCTCTACGTTTTGGATGGCGTGGCCAGGGGGCCCCGCACGATCGTACTAGACAACATGACTCATTGGCGGAGCGATCGCGCCGCAGCTGTGGATATAGAGTCCGAGCAGCTTCACTTCCCGCCGAGAGGCCGTTGCGCGGCGACGGCGACGACGCGGCGTGCCCGCGCGAGCCCCGGGTCGTGATAGCTGTCGTGATGAGATAGACAAACGTCTAAGACAAACGTCTAAGACAAACGTTAAGTTAAGAGACCACGCTAGGAGCCGCCGCCCGCGGCCTCCTTGGCGGCCGACACGAGCCGCTCCATGCCGGCCTCGACCGCGGCCGCGGCCTTGCGCCGGTCGTCCAGCTCCTGGACGGCGCCCTTGCGCACCTGCATCTGGAACGCGCCGGCGACGCGCTTCGCGCGCATCTCCGTCTTGCCGCCCCGCGAGAACAGCGCCGTGTCGGCGGCCCCTTGGCCATCCCAGTACCGCGGACCTAATCGATCGGCCCGCGAAATGAGTTGGGAGTGCTTCAGCGAGAAGTCGTCCGTGCCCGCCGCGGCCGCGACGGCCGCCGCCAAGCCCCGCAAAAAGTCGACGTCGTTCCTATACGTCTCGTCGGGGTGCTCGTCTGGAGGAGGCGCCGTTAAATGAGCCCTCAAACCCACCGCCGCGGAGTCCGCCGCCTGCGCCGCGTCGAGGTCCCGGTTCTTCGCCACGACCACCACGCCCATCGGGATCCGTCGGAAGGACCCGCCCCCCGAGAGGTCCGTCTTTTCGACGTAGATCGCCACATCAATACTCTTGGACGCAAACACGTGCGCCTCCAAAGCAGCGTCGCACTTGCCCACGAAGCCCACGTGCCAGCCGAGCGTGGACCGCATGTCCGCCGCGAGCGTCGGCGTCAGGCCCGCGAGGACCTTCGCCGCGGAGGATCCGTCGCCCGTCGCCAGGACCGCGCCGGCGGCCTTGCCCGTGCCCACAGCGTGCGGCGTGCCCGTCTCCACGGCGATGACGGCGCCGCGCTGGCCGTGCGTGGTCGTATTCACCAATGCGGAGGTCGTCGTCTCCAAACGACAAGGCGTCGCCGCCGCGTCGCCGCACGCGAGCACCGAGCCACCAGCGGACAGCTCCTCGTTGACGAAGATGGGCCGCCGTTGCGTGGCATCATCCAACCGCGTCGCTTTGACCACCTCCAGCGCCGTCGAGCCGCGCGGCGCCGAGCGCGCGTCCCGCGCGCTCACCTGGACCTGCTGCACGTGCTCGCCGCCCGCGACGACCACCAAATCCGCCCGGCACTGCGAGATCTTCATGGCGTCGTCGGCGCGCGCCAGGTAGACGGCGTGCGAAGCCTTCTTGTCGTCCGCGGGGCCAACGTACCTAATCTGGTGTAATGCAATAACGTTCACACCTCTTTTCTCGAGGCGCTTCCGGAGCTTCTTGCCCAGGTCCTTGGGCAGCCGCGCACCGATGGGCGTCGGCTCGGGGAACACTAATGTAGCGGAGTCCGCCGCTGTTTCTGCGGGTGCCGCGCGGGCAACGGCGGCCGCCAAGGCCACGGCCTGCCACGAGCCGCCCACGACGCAGACCCGGCCGCCTCTTTTAGCGACGCTGAATGCGTCCCGCACCGCCGCCGCGTCTGCGGCCTCGCCGTGGCCCAGACACCGCACGCTCGCGAAGCACTTTTCATCAACAAAGCCTGGGGGCGGCACGGCCGCCGCGGCGCCCGTCGAGATGAGACATTTTCTTCCATAAAAGAACTCGTCGCCCTCCGTCGTCCGCACTTGCCTCAACAACGGATTCAGCGACTCCGCCCGGGCCCTTATACAATCGATCGTGTCGTAGCCGACCTCCGCCGCCAGGGCCTCGCACCGCCGCACGGCGAACGCGTCCGACTCGAGTACCAAACACCGGTAGCCCCGCGGGGCCTGCTTGGCCACCTCCTCGACCGCGGCCGTGCCGGACACGCCGCACCCGATCACGATGCTATCGTAGCGATTGGGGTCCGCGAGCGTGTGCCGCCGCGGGCCTTCGAAGCCGGCGTCGTCCTCCTCCTCCAGGCCGTCGTCGCAGGGCCCCTGTTGCGTGTATGCGTGCTGCGCGTACGACGCGGTAAGGACCGTGCACGCGGCGGCCGGCGCGCGGCGCAATAGGTGCTGCAGGAGCATTGCTGCTAATTCCTCGATCCGTTGCCAAACCGCTGCTTGTGCACCAACTTGTTCACCCTCAGGGCTTCCTCTGACCAGCGTTAAGCTTGCACGCGGTCCGCTCACTTCACTTGACGTCAAAGCAAAAATTAGACGGGTTTCAAACTCGCGCTCTGGAGCACTAGACGGCAAAACAGGGCCTGCATTGCATTAGTCGCACATCTGCTGTTCCCCAGAGACCAACGCGCATCGCTGCGGCAGCACTGTCATCTGTCGAGCAACAATCTTGCTCTGCACACCTGGACCAAGCCATGTTGCATGCTGCACAACGCGGCTCACGGATGCTCGTTGCTGCACGCTCGACACAACGCGGCGCACCGATGCTAATAGCTGCACGCGCGGCGCCGCGACGCATCGTACTGGCCGTCCCGCGGCGTGGCGCCAATTTCGCGACGCGTACATCGCATCGGCAAGCAGCAATCGCAGTACCAGCGCGTTTTGCAACAACAACTACCGCGGACAGTCTCGTGCCGGCGGCTCTTAGAGGGTTAGACTATGTCGGCACCGTGGCGTTCGCCGCGTCGGGGACGATGGTCGCCGGGGCAGCGGGCATGGATATCCTGGGATGCACGGTGGTGGGAACGATCACGTCATGGGGAGGCGGCACCATCCGCGATTTGCTTCTAGGAAGGACGCCGGTCTTTTGGTTCAAAGAAATCGAGTACTTGCTGTTGTGCGTGGGCACCGCGTTACTCGCGTTCTACGCCCACGATAAGCTCGAAGGACCCATGGCCGAGGAAGCGCTGTGGTGGAGCGATACACTCGGCATCGGCGCGTTCAGTGTTGTGGGCGCACAAGCCGCCGCGTCCGTCGGCATGGGTCCCTTAGTTGTACCCATATGCGGCATGTTTACTGCGACGTGTGGCGGCCTGGTGCGAGACGTTTTGTGTCGCCGGCCGCCGAAGCTCCTTTACTCGGCCGCGCCGGACAGCCCGGCCGACGCGGGCACGCTCTATGCCCCCGCGGCGTTGAGTGGAGCCTCAGCATATGCGCTCCTCCACTTCTTGAAAGCGCCGGCGCCCCTCGCCGTCGCCCTGGGCTGCGCGACGACGGTCGGCGTCCGGTTCTACGGCTACACGCAGAACGTGAAGCTCCCGACCTATAGCGAGGTCCCCGCGGAAGCGGGGCCGGCGCCGCGCCTGGCCGCCACGGACGCTCATTTAGTTGTCACAGCATGGGGACCAGATGCGACTGGTCACGTCGCGGCGCTGGCGCAAGTCCTCGCCGACGCGCGCGCCAACATCTCGGCGTCCAAGATTGCCACAATTGGTGATGATATTGTGGTGATGCTCGTCGTGTCGGCGCCACGGGGCGCCCGAGCAGGCTTAGTCGCGGCAGCGACCCTGGCGGGCAAGGACCGCGGCCTCCGGGTGGACTGCCGCGATGTCACGCCGTCCCACGGCGGCGCGCCCCCAGTCGCGACCGTGGCTGGCCGCCTGACGCTCGAAGGGCCAGACTCGCCCGGCCTCGTCTCGAACGTGGCGTCGCTGTTGTCAAAGCACGGGCTCAACATCTCCTCGCTCGACACGCGCGTCGTGGGCGCGTCGGACGAGTCGGGGCCTGCGAGGGCTTTGCAACGACGCGTGACCGAGGCCGCGCGGTCGCTCGATGCGCGTGACGCCGCCACGGACTGCTTCTGTCTCTCGGCGATCATCACGGCGCCCCAGAAGCCGGATGCGGCGGCCCTGGCGCGCGATTGCGCAGCTATGCGCAAGCGATGTCGCCTCGACGTGCCCGACATCGTCATCGAGAAGTAGTTGCACATAGCGGTGGGATGTGGTCCTACACGTCTCGGTATCTAATTATTATTAAAGGTACTTAGTCGCCGAGCGCCGCGAACGCGCCGCCGCGCGACGGCTTCGAGCCGCCCCGCGCCTTGGAGCCGCTGCTTCGCGAGGACGACGCCACCGTCGCCCAGCCGCCGCTCGACGCGGCCTTCTTCGGGGCCCCGGACTTCTTCCGCAGGTCGGAGAGGTGCTTCCGCAGGTTGGCGAGGCGCGCCGTTAACTCCTCGTCGCTCTCGTACCACAGCCGAGACGCCTCCTCGAGCGTGGCGATCCTTTCTTCCAAATCGGGCGCCTCGCCGAGCTTCGTCGCCTCGGCCACGGACAGGAGCGAGCCCCCGCGCTTCTCCAGGGCGGCCAGGGGCGCCAGTTTCGCCTGCAGGGCTTTGATCGCCGCCGTGTGCTCGACCTTGGGCGGCTTGTAGGCCGCCACCGACCGCTTCTCCAGCGCGGCCCGGTTCTCCTCGACGCGCTGCTTGGCCGTGGCGTTCGGCGCTGTCTCAACGCGCTCCGCCATCTGGTCGAGGCACTCCTCCTTTTCGAGTTTTGTCAAGTTCCCGTGGTCGACGTGGTCTTTGAGCGCCTTCTGCAAAGATTTGAGCCTGACGTCCAGGTCGTCGCCGGACCCGAGCTCGTACAACGCGTTGTCGGCATCGTCCAGGGCTTCCCGGTTCATCAGCTTCGCGTCGATGCAGGTGAACTGCGCCCGCACCTCCCGTAATTGTTCCTGCAGGCGCTTCTTGGTGCTCCACGTCGGGCAGCGCTTGGCCATGGTCCGCTCGAAGGTCTTGAGCTCCGCGGCGACTAACAAGTGCTCGCGCGACAAGCGCGCCGGCGCGTCGACCGTCTCCTCGTCGTCATGTGTGTGCTGGGTTGATGCTGAGCAGCGCGGGAAGACGTGCACAAAGATCAGGTTCCGGCCCGTGTCGTGCTGCGTCTTGAAGGTGCCAGCGCTCTCGAAGTCGCAGCTGGCGGACTTGTCTTCCCCGTACTCGATGGCCTTGAGGGCCGCCACGATCCACTTCATGAGGCTCGAGTCGTACTTCTGCCGGTTCGCCTTGCCGGCGCCCACGACGAGCGTGACCTTGACCATCTCGTCGAGGGGGTTCGAGAAGGGCGTCGAGAACGCGTCCGTGATCAGCTTGCCGGCGTCGTAGGCGCTGCCGATGGACCCCAGGTCGAACTCGTCGGACTCCTGGATGGCGCGCACCTTGCCGGCGAGGCCACTGAAGGAGGCCATGGCGCAAGACTTGTGGTTGATGGTGTGCTGTTGGGTAGGAGCGATGCGTGCAGCGCGGTTGACGAGCAGTGCACTGGCAGCAAGAAAGTATACAACCAAGAGTGTTACACGCAGCTCTACGCGCTTGGGAGACGCGCCGAGCCGCGATTTGCAAACCCGTCTATTTCACTGCATAAAACCCGCACGAACGAGCATTTCCTTGAGGGACTCCAGCGCGTCTACAGAGAAGTTTGACGCGCAGTAAAACGAAGGAGAAGTCGTACCGATCATGCCTACAAGC
>Ga0302122_10001819_pt1 | contig 13517 bp, 17 predicted proteins | sample CB21_SCM_MG_FD_203115 | JGI IMG/M metagenome (GOLD analysis project Ga0302122, IMG submission 203115) | Marine microbial communities from Western Arctic Ocean, Canada - CB21_SCM | ecosystem: Environmental > Aquatic > Marine > Oceanic | place: Canada: Western Arctic Ocean | collected 2017-09-28
GTTGATGCCAGCGTTGTTGTTGGGATCGCGCCTCATCCGTCATGTCCCCATCGCCAAACTCTACTACCCGACTCTGTACAAGCATCGAGAATCGATCATGGATGCCTGGTACACTTATCCCGAATTTGGATTTAAAAATGCGGCGTACAGCATTCCCATTGAGCTCTGTGCCGCCACCCTTCGAAACATTAGACAGGTAGCACAGCCCTATCTGGTCACCATGGAAGTGAGAAAATTGTTGCACGCCCCGGGACTGTTGACATGGGTGACACAACCGTCGTGCATTGTCGACCTGTCTTTTGTCGATGCCCAACTCGACAACTTTGATTCGAACATGAGACAATTTCATCGTCAAGTCGAACTCATCGTGGAAAGCGTCAATGGTGCAGCTCATTGGGGTAAATTTTACGCCTCCAACTATTCCAAACTGAACATACCGGGGTTGGCACAGTTTCGGAACCGACGACGGGAATATGACCCCACAGGGAAATTCTTAAATCCTTTGACCTCTGAAATCATGTTGGGGTGGCCCATGGCTCAGCGATACACCGACTCCGCCATAGAATTGCGCGCAAACACGTGGCGTGGTCTGGTCGTCATAGTCTTGGCGGCCATAGTGCTGTTGACAGTCTGGCCCCATCGTCCAAGTCGCAATGCCGGTTATCGTCGATTATCAGAGTTGTCGACAGGAACAAACACCTAATCCATTCAACTCCGACTTCAAAACTCCGAGTATATATAGGCTGGCGTAGGTTGTACCATGACATGTCGAATCTGCTTGGAAGATAACGAGAGTGGACCTCTGTTGTCGGTGTGCAACTGTGACGGGACCTGCAAACATGTGCATCGAGACTGTCTGCAGAAATGGATCGAGACCAGCCAGAGCACCCGTTGCGAACTCTGCCTGGCCGAATACACCCACAACTATGTCCAACCCACCCGAACTGTACCACGTCCCCAACACAGAGAAAGAGACTGTCTTATTCTCTTTGTGTCGTGCATCTGGTGCGGGATGTTTCACGGATGTCTCTTGGCCATGGATGTCTGGAGAGGCTATCAATTTAGAGACAATCTGGTGTTTGGTTGTCTGATCTTTAACGTCTACCATGCCTGTATATGGATTGCAATCTTTCAACTGCAACACCACACGGAACTGGTGGCCTGCCTCTGGATTTTATCCGTCACAGTAGGAGGCGGGGTGACTTGCCTCTTGTTGAACAGCTACAACGACCAAATGACTCTGTCCATTTACTTTAATATTGCGGTGTCCCTGATTGGGTTGGTGTTGTCGGTCTCGTCTGTTCAAAAATGTTACCTAAAATGTTACCGACGATGCAGCGGATTGGGACAAGTCGACGAAACACAGTACGACGCTACTCCATCGACATTGGAGTGATTCTGTTGTCGTTGATTCCAGAATATATAAGTTGTGTTGTACCACATATGAGACACATTTTACAAAAATAAAGTATCATGATTATAAATATACTGCTTTCTCTTGTGCCAACATGAATGTCATACTGTATCGAAAATGGTATTTGTCCGAAAATTGGGGCTCCAACCAATTTACTAAAATCAAACAGACAGTTGTTGGAGAACAACAACTCAACGTTTGGAAACGCAATCGTGTTACACAAGTGGAGGACTGCCACCGCAACAACCATCCATTGGTCCTCTCTGGTCAGGCTTATTGGGCCAATGACCGAGAACTGTGCGTAGGATATCGATTACAGTCTACTCCAACTGTATTTCGACCTATTTTTTCCCACCGACGACAACAAAGTTTGGATCGAGTGAATGGAGAAATTATTCATCCGACCAAATTTTGGTGGGCGGTAAGGATGAGATATTGGATGACCATTTGTCACATCCAAAAACTACCCTTGGATTGTGCCGATTGTATTGTAAGATTTATTTATTAAAACTAAAACTTCTCAATGACTTGTGTTACGCTTTTATCTTTAATGAATCCGCCAGCCGGTGCAATCGTTTGAACTCTTCAAAAAAGGTGTTGGCAATCTCGGGATCGTCAAACACCATGATGTTTTCCAAGTTGGTGACGGCGGATTCAGTCACGTTGAAGGACCCGTTCATCACCCAAATGGGCACCCGTTCGGCCGACAACCCAATCAAAAATTTATGGTGCATCAACGATTTGAATCGGCCACGCCCGGCACCCAGAGTACGAATGACCCCCCCTTGAAAACAGCCCGACAGTTTGGCGTAGGCCTGTTGGTTGGTGCGACGTTTTGTTAATTTATCCTTTGTACAGATAATACTCACTCCCTTGGTGTGTTCGGCCAAAGCTTTGAGAACACGCTTGTTGGACAACCACGCAATGCATCCAACTACGTAGCTAGTGTCTTCTCTTTTAATGTTGCGCACCAAAGTATTCTGGATACCCCGTCCGTCAAACACAATCGATATTTTACGTTTGCCCCGTTGGTGCACACACTGGCGTTTTCGATTGTCGTCGTTGGCTTGTTGATTCAAATCCCGGCTTCGTTTCTTAGACATGGTACTCCAGACAAAAACAGTATATATAGAAGTTTTTTTATGTGTAGCATAGTTTGTTTTAAATGAATCCCTACGAACTTTTTTGGAACTACCACATCAATGACAGAGTGCCCTATGTTCAAGAAGACAAACGGTACGAGAGCCACGAGATCAAAGCTTCACTGGAGGATCGCAAAACGTTGCAGTTGGTGTGGTTGATGTACAAAGAACAGGGTGTAGCACCGACATACCTTCAACAAGTGTTGGACATCGACATCGACGACGTCTGTGACACGAGGGCACGTTCGAACCTGGCCACCCCACTCGGTGCACGGAACAACGACACCAGTGTGGTGGGATCCGTTGGGACGAAGCAGTTCTCCACAATACCCTCCACTATCGACCCTGCTCTTACCGTCCATTTCACCCCCACACAGTCCCTCAATTTGAGTCAATCGTCCACATTTAGTCAAGGGTATGGACTGGCCACCGTTGGCGCTGTCCCACAGACCAGCATGGAGACTGGAGTGTGCAAGAAAAAAGCTGTCTTAGTGTGCGATACTTTATTTTTGGGATCTTTCCACAGACAACGATTGTTGAGTCTGGCCAAAGTAATGAATGCAGTGGTGGACATGGACTGGGTTAGAGCGGTGGCTTCTACAGTGGTTGGAATGGACGACCCCACTGGGTTTGTCATGCTGGACGACCGACACAAATACAAGGACCGACATGTCCACTACCGTGGGGGAGTGAGGCAATGTATTGAATTGTATCAGACGATGGGTGACAACTCGGTGATCACTTTTTCGTTGGAAAATTCCGAGTTTGCCATCCACATGTCAGATTTTAGAACAGGTATGATACGACAGTTGGGACAATCTGGTACGCAGCACAAGTCCGAGACATTGGTGGGGGAATCCTTGAGTCTGGTGATGGTCGCTTGTTCGATCGGATTACCACTGCGAAAATTGTACACTCCATCCAATTTCATGTCAAAATGGAAAAAATTCCGTTTTTTCAATGTCAATCGGGACAACGTTGTTCGAACCGTATTGAGAGACCTGCTCGGCAGCGAACCAGTGGTGGGCAATGAAACGACTCAACTGTTATTGCAATACGAACAAAAACAACAAATGTTTGCGGTTGGAATTGAAAATAGCAACACAACGCGTCAATCCGTCTCCACGTACTTTTACAATCAATGGTACAGTTACCCATCGAAAACAGAACTGTCCACCATTCTTCTTCGTTTGAATGCTATTAAACAGTTTTGTTTTCTAAACAAAACGTCTCTGGCAACAAAACAGGACGGGTTCTGAACAAAGTGCCTTTTTTTTCAATTAGAGATGATTATATAAAGGTCAGGATGCAAGTGTCTGCAAAATGAAATGCATTGCTTGTGGAGTTTCTCACAGCTACTACGTCTCTGCCGAACATGCCTCGCGTCAAAATTGTCTGTGTTCCGATTCCGGATATCACGTGTTTCGGACTCGATGGTGCTGTTTCTGGATGTTTCCAAAACCTCGGCAAGTCTGTTGAGAGGTCGACAGCAAACACGCCCAAACACTATTTAAGGACACCTCCTACCCCTATCACCACCCTGAAATCCCGAAATGTCGGCCATGAAAACACACGAACTTTGGGATATCGTCCACGGTGACCACATCACAATTGAGAACGAAGATGGAGAACAGAGCATGGCCGTCAGAAAAATGTTGGTGTCTCGGCAAAGTCCTTCGATGTGTCAAATTTTTGCGGAAGGCGAAAGCATCGGCAGCCTCTCCTCCAACACCAAAGTCTACAACGCTAAAATAGAAACGATGGTTCCCGCAGACAATGTCAACAATACCACGGAATTTACAATCAACGCCAAAATAGGAGACCACATTCAAGGACTCTGTTTGAAATCAGTCAAATCACAACAGAGCGAGTGTACAATATCTTAACACAAACGAATCCAACTTTGTAAGGAATATGTTGGTATTTAAACATTAATGCTGAAATAACCAAAGAAGACAATGTCGGCATTTAATTACCAGCCCTCTAAAAGTTCATTGCGCGCAGATACCGTGGTCGAATTTGTGAATCGTTCGTTGCTCGATTTCAAAATGCAGGAGATTCCAGGCATGGGTCCGGCTACAATTGACAAATTTAAAACCCATGGGATTTACACCCCCTCGCAAATATTGGCCAAATTTCTCTCGTTTGTGCATTCCGAAGATGTCACGGCACATGAGGTCTGTAATTCGTTTTATGATTGGGCCAACCCCATCATGGGCAAAGCCAATACCCACAACTTGACGTTTGCGATGGCCAACTATGCCGGAGAACATGGGTTGTTTCGTTACGACATGTGAACCACCATCCAGTAGGCAACCATAAACAATAACAATATTCCAATGTACATGATTCGAGTGTCACTGTTGTAAACCCCGATTGTTGTGACGGTACTGCTTGCAACAATGAAGAGAAGGGCCAACATTGCCCGTCCTAAAGAGACCACCGTTGTTGGTGCCATCGCCCGACCCTCGGTCTGTTTAAACTGGTACAGGGCTCGGTCTGGCGTGTACAGTTGTCGTTGTTTCCGTCCATGTTGGACCGACATCAATACAAACACGGAGTGGTCTCCTTTAATAGTAACATTTAACAACTGTACACGCACTCTTTTAGTCTAATAAATCTATCCAAATATACAAACATTAATCTCTCTCTTTTTTTTTATCTGCAACAATTCTCGGTAGTTTTTTACATGCAACGATGACATTGTCATCGTCAAAGATCCATTCGAGTCGAGTATTTTTCAATTCTTCAAATGTGCGGGGATCGATGAGCACTTTGTGGTGTGTTTGGACCCCCATCCAGTTGTCCACCTCATGGGGGGTTTCGACAAACAACGAAAACACATGGTACTCGTCTCCGTTGCGTTTGGCAAAGCGGTACGGTGCTGCAATAGTATTGACCATTTCCGTCATTTGTGGGGGGGTGTGTGGGAGAAAGTTGCGACTTTAATATAGACATTTGTAGTCGGTGCTTTTGGATTCAACCAGGGGTGTGTTGGTTAATGACCATATGCAAAAGATTACAAATGCGAGAAGCGCCAATGCCACAGCTGTGGCGAGGGTTCACGCTCTTTGCCACCACGTGCAAAGAGAAGTTGCACACAAAAGAGGACTATAAACAGGTTTCAAAACAACCAATTATGTTAAAAATATTGGTGTTACTGTTGTCGACCAGATTGATGGTCGCATGTCCAACAAAGGAGAAGGCCATCGAATGTTTCTACAGCATTGCCGATCAAAACAATGATGGGCACGTGACCCGGGCCGAACTCGAACAGGTGATCGATGGACACTTGCCATGGTGGCAACGCACCCCCTTTTACTTGTTTGGTGGTATTGGCCGAATCATGCACGACTGCGACGCCAACAAAGACAATGTCCTGACACCGACCGAGGCCATGGCTTTGAAAAAGACCTGCTTGGAGACCTGCTTTAAAAGGTCGGCCGTCGCTCACGTCTTCAACTGTCCTGACTAGATTCGATTTCGAAGGACAGCTGTTTGGTTACGAATACTTTTTAAAAATAGGATCTGAGCTCTAATTTTATTCATTCTTGTTTCGTACAACTTTTGTATTTTACTTTTTTTGGAAGGGTGACAGAGAAATAACGGATTCAGGACTAAATATCTAGGAATATCCATGGGCCTTTGTCCATTCATTGTTGAAATTTTTATAGAATATTCTTGACAAAATTATAGGATTGGAATATTTAATTTTTACAGAAATTCTCTACATCCTCCGCGTCGTACAGCATTGTTTTGATGAGCCTTTGTGTGACGTTGGCGTTCTCGGCTTTGCTGACATGAGATGTCACGGACTGGGTAGGGGGGGGACAGTGGGTTCCCAAGGTATGACCACACTCAAAAAACGAGACCATTGAGCCCGTGCTGCTCGTACGGCTTGGCACCGTTCCTTGAGCCCCAATGTCGCGTCGGACGCCCTCGTGGTCCAATGGAAGGCACTCCAAAAGGCATCTCGGGCGGGGGAACGCCAGACCCACCAATCCGTGTAGTGCCACTCTAGCCCATGGTGGTTGATAAAATAGAAAGCTTCTTCACGCTTGGACTGTGTTACTTGAATTCCTTTCACCCTCAGAAAAGAATCGTACGACATCCCACACTGGGACTTGGACGAGATGTATTTATATCCCACTTTGCAGTCACTGGCCAGTGTGGTGGCAATGTTCTTTACAGGCGATGGGCGATTCCGGAGAAAGTTGTGGCGGTCTCGACCACAGCACCGCGCTCGACAATGGTCCAGGTCTGTGTTTGGCAGGAAAACATTAACTGGGCCGACCGTCTTTGAGCGATCACGTAGCCGGTCTCTATGGGCAAACGAAACACGTGATGAGGCGCGAAAAAATGCCAGTCGGAATGGCAACGTTCTTTGAAGGGTCTCCAATTGCAGTACAGTCTCAATTCCAAAGGTATGTCGGGGTCGTCCTCCAACATGACCATGGACTCTGACCACCAAGACGACGGTTCGCGAATCTCATCGGGTGATGCGGTCAGTATTGAATCAAAGTGTGCCAAGATGTCTTGGGCTTTGGATTGGATTGGATAGTTGGGTTGCATCGTTATGGTTGAACGAGCACTCTTTCCAGGAAAAAATAAACACATATTCGTAATGAATATTGTTCAACCACTGTAATTGTTTTGATTTCCACAGTATAAATAGTAACTATGTTACACAAACAAAAAAATGTTTCGCACCTTCGAAAATGCAGAACCAGGAAAAAGTACAAAGAAAGTAAACACGAAATATCATTTTGAACTAGGCAAAGACACCAGAACTAGCGAATGGCAATCATCTCTGTACAACCCCGAATTTCCATATCTGTACTCTTATAGTTTAGGTACATTTCAATTAAGTGATGGGAATGGTACAATATTTAAGGGAATTTTTGATGGCAAAAGATTACATATAGATACAACAACATGGGATGAAGCCATTTCGTGGGCTAACAAGCATCAATTACAGGTCAAGGAAAGGAAAAAATATACGACAAAGTACGGCAAAGGCTCCAAATATATCAAAGCTCACTTGCAGTTGTACAAGGTTACATTTGACCTTAGCCCTGGCCATTGGGAAAAAACATTAGCAACAAGATGGCAAGGAAGGGTTCTATTGCAAGGGCGTGAAGAACATTTGACTTTTCCTATTTCTGTGGATCAACTGGTTGCACATATACAGCATGTGTACGATTTGCATGGTTTCAAAGCATGGGACGCAGACGGGAATGAAGTAAAAACCCCAACATTACAAACAACAACAAGAGGCGCCTATAAGCTCAGAGAGTCTGGGACCGAACTCGACATGGAAAATTACAATTACTGGCGTATCGGTGTGGGCAGAAAAGATGGTGAAAAGCCGCCTGTTTTAATTTCCAAAAAAGTTGATATGAATCTCCTAAATATCACACTTGACGTCAAAGGGAATGAAACCAATGATACCCTGTAGAATAGGGTTTCTGGCGGCAATTTTCTCTTTATTTTCTTGACCATATTTGTGTAATAGGAATCGTTCAAACAGTTGAGTACGAATTTATACTACTATTTTTTATTGGTATTGCGTTCTACAGAAAAATACAGACCGCGTTACGCTATTATTGGGATATTGGATACAAACTAGATGGAGGTAGTCCGGCGCCCGTTTTTGGTGCGTGTAATGAGGTGCAAACCATGCTTCACCACTGCCGTTTGACGAAGAGTTTGGCGGAGTGCCTGGATCTCCTTGTCTTGTTTTTGGATGTGGCGCAGTTGTTTGCAACAGTTCTCATTAAAATTCTTTAAACTTTTTCGGAGTAAATCTCTTTCCGTTTTGACGCTTTGGAGATGCATTAAGAACCCGCCCGCCGTTCTGGACACTCTCTTTCGAAACAGACTCGCTTTCTGATGGCTTTCAGACAGTTCGTTTCTCAATTTGACGACACTTCGTTGGAGAGCTCTCATGTCACGGGCTTGAGTGTTTGTTTTCATGATTATTAAGGTATTGGAATTGGGGTAGTACAACTTAGAATAGAAATATCTTCCAAAAAAAAAAAGAGATATTATATAGTACTATTTACAGGTACGGTACGCCTACAAGGTGACGTCTGCAGAACTGGCATCGTTCTCGATGTTCAAAGACCTGGCACCGTACGACAGGCCTATTTTGACTGGTCCGTCGGGCATCAGGGTTAGGACAGTCCGGACACTCGACATCAGTTTCGTGTACTCGGCATTGTCGTGTTGGACAACTCTCAATCGCTGCTGCAGGGTCTCGCAAATGTCTTGCGCCGCTTTGATGTTTGTTTCTATTCGGAGTGTTTCGGTATTCGTTTTGAAACGTTTGTTTCGGCCGTTCTGGGGCAAGAATCTTTCTTGGCGTTTACTTTTGACGTAGAACTTGTCTGAACGTCCCGCTTCTTGGACCAAGAATTGTCCGTTCTGGAACGGCACCAATACAAATGCAAACTGCGAAGGAATCCCACTGGTGTGGGACCGATAATTGACCCCCAATTCAAAAGCAGTATCGCGCCCCGACTTTTTATCCACACATTTCTTTTTAAACTCAAGGGTGTTGTTGGAAATTTCTTGGGGACAGACAATCAGTCCAACACGGCGGCGAATCGGGTTCATTTTCTTGGTCTTGATGTCCGGAACCCGCACCGAAACTCGTTCACTGTTTTCAAAATACAACACCAACATGACCAACACACTGTCGTAGGACGCCATTTTGGAATTAAAACGGATTCCAGGGTACTTTTTATGCACGGGCTCGTCCCGAAACAAAGTGTTACCATTACTGTCTTGGGTAAAATTGACCAATGTGATGGTTCGGGGAATGTCTTTCATTTCTGAAAACTTAAACGAGGGACATTGCACAGTATGCATGGTCTTTGGCACGACTACGACATCGTCAGTGTCCATCCATTCGTCTTCTGAGTCGTTTGAGACCGTCGGATGGGACGCAGTGGCAATGGTTGACATGATTGAGACAGAGTGGGTAGTTGGGAGTGTTGTCAACATATTATTGGAATATTAGTTTTGTCTTTTAAATAGAAATCACATATTCCTATTTTATGTTACTTTTCTCATGTCTCCATGTCTGACCTACCACCACCCCCCCCCACCCAGCATCGGTGGCTGCCAACATCTCAAACAGTTTTATTGCACTATATATTTGGCCCGATACCCCTGTACAAAAACATGTCCCGATTGACTAAAACCCCACCAACCACCATGCTTGAACCAGAAAATTTTGAGGAAGAGGAAGTAGCAGCCGATAATTACACCCCACAGCACCCAATGTTGGCACTTCACAGTCAAATGGCAGCAGTGGCCAACATTGCCAAGGAAGATCATATCAACAACTATGTTGAAGTAGAACCCTTTGCAGCTAAATCAAAATAACTAATTTAAATCAAAATTACAAATATCTAATTTATTATTCGTGACTACCTCCTGTTCTTTTCACCCCATTACCACAACCCAATCCCCATTACCACAACCCAATTCCGACAGTCAGTGCTGTGCCGGGTTCGATGTTCTTTGTGGCCACGACAAACGATTCGTGCACCACACAATTTGGAGCCACCGACCGACCCAAGTGTTTTCCCAAACGGTCCTGGTCGATGACCAACACCAACTTGAAAATAGGAGAGTGTTTGGGAACAGTTCTCTGTGAAAACAATCGTTGTACATGGGAGTACTTGCATCTTCTGATGACTGGGTAAAGACTCATTTCAATCCCACTGTTGGAATACTTATACTCACCTACGAACAAAGAGACCTCAATTGGATGTTGTACACGTTGTGACCCCCATTGGAGACGGACAACACTGACATCGCGTCAATCAAAAAGGCAATGTAAAAGAACTTTTGCCAAAAACCATCGATGACATTTATCGGACACGCCAGCATTATTGTAAAAACAAACATCCCACTGACCCCCCACATGTCTTTGACCGAGGCGATTGTCAAAGGCAAGGTGTAGTAGTACCGAACGGATACAAAGACACTGTCCAATAAACACCCCAAGGAAAAAAAAAGACAGAGCAGAGCCGAATCGTTCAACACGAGAGGCATGTTAGCAAAGAGGATAAAAACCAGGCAAGCAGTGGCATCTTTCACGAATTGGCAGATTTGAAAACAAGCCATTGCCAGAAAAATAAAAACAGACTAGAGTAGCAAAGTTACAAGTCACATATGATAGAAACATGTGAAAATAGATATATATTGACACACTGTGAACATGCTCCCCAGTCCAGACGATGGAGCGCTACATTGATATGGGATTTTCCCCCGACGCCGCAGCAGAAGCAGTGCAACGTTTTGACCAGGATTTGCATTCCGGGTCCCATTGGTTAATGACCCGAGCATCGATTGGAAAGATACCCAAACGCCTTTGTCTCCGTCAAAGGCGCCGTCAAACCTTGACCTACTATGGGTCCGTCCTCAAATTCGAAGGTTTGCGTTGGACGGTAGACAAGTTTGACCCCACCCATGCCTTGATCCGTATTGACAACACGGTGTTGGCACGATGGGTCCATATTTCGGACGGTCGCCTGGAGTGGGTCGTGGTGCATCACAACGAACCGCGCGACATTGTCCCTGTCGCGTCGTGGGCGCGGACGGTGGGTTCGTTTTCGGTGCACAGGTCCGTCATCCCCTCTTGTGAGGTCGTCAATGTGGAAAACGCGGTCAGTCTCATTTGCAAACATGCTCTTGGCACGAATTCAACGCCCATCTGTACCACAATGGACCAGTTTTGTTGTTTTTTTGTCCATGAACCCAGCCGACCCAGGCCAAAACATCTCAATTCCAGTGACATTCATTCTTTTCGGGTGGAGTGGATGACCTATTTCCTCGCACTGTGCGAAGTGCACAAGGTCGGAGAAAATCAATTCATTACAGCGCTGTACAATTCCGACAGTTCCAGGGTTGTGAAATTGTTTCCACAAGAAGTACGGGCGTCGTTGCACCTGAAAATAAAACGATGGAATTCGCCCCAGCCTTTTTTTGAACAACAACGATGCAAATGGGAACAGGACTGCTTGCCACTGGTCAAGTTTGAATGTTCCGGGATGTCCGACCACGAAATCCATATCAAGGTGTTGTTCCATGACATGACCTTTGTGCCATTGCAGACCAACGACGCGCGAATTTACGGTTGTTTCCAAAGTTTGTTCCGAGTCCTGTTCGAATCGTGGGACGAGAGCGACGCGGTGCCCCTGGACAACTCGTTTTTGTCTCAAACATTGAAAATGTCCAGCTGTACTCACATGTCCGAGAAACCGTCGCCCGACTTTGTCACAACACTGTTGCCGTTTCAAAAAGAAACGTTGGGTTGGTTGATGTGGAGAGAAACATTGTCACCGTCCACCTCGGCATGGGGTTGGCACCGACACCAGATGGAAGACGGGTTCACTTTTCATACTTCGTACTTTGGCGAACTGTCGCATACTGCACCCCCACACAGTGTGCGGGGTGGGATACTGGCACAAGAAAGCGGCATGGGCAAGACCGTCGAAATGTTGGCTTTGATTGCCTCCAACACCGTGATAGGCCCGACCTTAGTCGTGTTACCCACAACAATGTTGGCGGTCTGGATGGCAGAAGCTCGACAACACGTGCCCTCATTGAAGACAGTTAAATTCCACGGATCTCGGCGAAAAGTGTCGGACATCAACAACGCTGATATCGTGTGCACCACATACCGCATTGTGGCCAACGACTCACGCTCTCCAAACCCAGTGTTGGCACCCTTTCAGTGGGGGAGGATTGTACTGGACGACTCGCACGAAATGAAAGATAAATATAGCGTCACCTGTGCGGCGGTTTGCAATCTTCGCAGTGACCGTCGTTGGTGTGTCTCGTCAACACCTTGGGTGTCCCGGGGGTTGACCCCCGCCTACACCGCGACTGCTGTTTTGGCTTTTTTGAAAATCTCATCCTGTAGAGACGAGGTCCTCTTTTGTTCCAAGACTGTCACCGACAGAAACACTCCTGTTCTACGTCAATTACTGACTTCCATTACGTGGTATCAGGAAAAGAACAAATTATTGATGAACTTGCCTGATGTCACTTACAGTACAATCAAGTGTGAAAACAAACATGGTTGTTCGTACAAACACTTGCTCCGTTCAATAAGTGTACGAATGGAGCAGATTTCCACTTGGACACCCTCTCGCCAGCGTGCACGACAAACGTACTACAAATGGTGGTTGTCCGTGGCGACAATTCATCCATCACTGGTCGACATTTGTTCCTACGCCACGTACTCGGACTCTGTGCTGTACCACACCAAAACCAACACCGTCGATTCCTTTGTTGAATCGTTGGGCACCACAAATCGGGACAGTTCTCTGCGTGAATTAATGCAGGCGTGGACGGACGGTCAAGAAAAATGTGCAATCTGTATGGGAGTGATCGAACGTCCTACTTTGACCCCGTGCTCACATCTGTTCTGCTTTGACTGCATTCAAGCCAGTTACCAGCACGACCCACTGCACAAATGTCCGATGTGTCGCACCACGGCCGGTACGGCACATCTGAGGGAATTGACACTACAGGAGACGGCACAAGTGGACAATGAAACTTGGGTTTCCACGGACCCTAGCGGCAAACAAGTTGAAATGCCTGTCGAAACCTACGACCAAATCATGCAGGACTGTGCAGTCGCCAGCTCCAAATTGGAGACCCTCTGTGAGATTGTGCAACAAAGCTCGGGAAAAACCGTCGTATTTACTCAGTACCACCAGGCCCGTGTCTATGTGTGTGAGGAACTGAAGAAACGAAACATTTCGGTGGTCACCGTACAAGGATGTATGACTCTGTCACAGCGTAACGAATCAGTGCGGAGTTTTCAGGAGGATAGCCACGTGCAAGTGTTTGTCATGCCGTTGAAAGCCGCCTCGAACGGTAGCACTTTGACAGCGGCATCTACCGTGGTTTTTTTAGAACCAGACGTGTCACCGACG
>Ga0302122_10001820_pt1 | contig 13509 bp, 7 predicted proteins | sample CB21_SCM_MG_FD_203115 | JGI IMG/M metagenome (GOLD analysis project Ga0302122, IMG submission 203115) | Marine microbial communities from Western Arctic Ocean, Canada - CB21_SCM | ecosystem: Environmental > Aquatic > Marine > Oceanic | place: Canada: Western Arctic Ocean | collected 2017-09-28
TGGGTGCCGCGACGGGACTAAGTGGCGCTCTAGGTGTGCACATGACCTCGTCCATCGGCGGCGCGGACATGCCCGTGGTCATCACCGTCCTTAATTCCTATTCGGGCTGGGCCCTGTGTGCGGAGGGTTTTATGCTGGATAGTCCCTTACTCACAGTGGTCGGCGCGCTCATCGGAAGTTCGGGAGCCATCCTAACGCACATCATGTGCCAGGCCATGAACCGGGACATCGCTTCGGTCATCCTGGGCGGCTTCGGCGAGGCCGCCAAGGGCCCGGCCATGGAGATCACCGGGACGCACACCGAGACGGACGTCGAGGAAGTCGCCAATATGTTGAAGGACGCCTCGTCCGTCATTATTGTGCCCGGGTACGGTTTAGCGGTAGCTAAAGCGCAGTACGCCGTGGCGGAGATCGCCAAGAACCTGAATGACCGGGGCATTTCGACCAAGTTCGCCATTCACCCCGTGGCCGGGCGGATGCCGGGCCAGCTCAACGTTTTGTTAGCCGAGGCGGGCGTGCCCTACGACATCGTGGAGGAGATGGAAGAAATAAACCCGGAGATCCCGGCCTGCGACGTGGCCATCGTCATCGGCGCCAACGACACGATCAATAGTGGAGCGCAGGACGACCCGAACAGTGCCATCGCGGGCATGCCCGTCATTGAAGTGTGGAAGGCCAAGCAGTCCATCGTCCTGAAGCGCACCATGGGCGTGGGCTATGCGGGCGCGGACAACCCGGTCTTCTACAAGCCGAACAACGCCATGCTCCTGGGGGACGCCAAGGCCACGTGCGACGCGCTGCGCAATAAGCTGTCGGAGTAGTAGGGCCGTGGGGGAAGTTATAGGAAGTACGTTCTATCATATCCCCGTTTATTATGCTATGCCAGCGAAAACCCGTGCAAGAAACCCGCGCACACGCCCTACAAACTTTAGAATCAAAGGCATTCGCCACTCGCACTTAACATAGACGTGTGTTTTGCAGCACTGTACTACACAAGCCAGGGCCCAGCACTGCTGCACTGCTGCGCGCCGCAAAGAAAAGACATTGATGCGTATACAGCTCCGCCGCGCCGTCGCCGCGATGTCGGCCGCCTCAGCACGCAGCCTGGCCACGTCGAAAGTCACGGGCCTGGCGCGCGGCCCGTACGCCGTCGGCATCAAGACCATCCAGCTCACGGACGACGCGCGCCAGGACGGCGGCGCCCCGCGAAAGCTGCAGACCGAGGTCTGGTACCCGGCGGTCGAGAGCGCGACGGAGCCGAGCTCCTTCTCGGACTTCCTCTGCGGCGGTGACGTGCCGTCGCCAGAGATCATTAAAGCGGCGGAGCGGCCCGACGCCATCGGCGGCTACGCGGACGCGTTGACCATCGCACAGATCGACGCGACGTGGCCCGGTATCTCGGTGCGGAACGCCGAGATGGCGTCAGACGAGAAGTGGCCCGTCGTCGCGTTCTCGCACGGGTCCGGCGCCTACCGGGCGAGCTACGCCTTCTGGACCGAGCACCTCGCGTCGCACGGTTATGTGGTGTGCGCCTGCGACCACCCGGGCTCGGCGCGGTTCACGGTCGTGGACGGTCAGGTGATCACGCCCGGCGGCGAGCGCTCGAAGCGGGCCCGGATGGAGGCGGACCGCGTCGCCGACGTCAAGGTTGTATTGGACGGCGTCATCGGAGATTTAGGTGATGCCGTCGACGCGGACAAGTGCGCCGTCACGGGCATGTCCTTCGGGGGCTGGACCACAGCCGCGTATTTGGAGACGAAGGACCCCCGCGTGAAGGCGGCCGTGCTCATGTGTCCTTCATTAAGCATGTCGGACGGCGGGCGGCTTGGTAACAGCCACACCTCGACGACGCCGGCGCTGGTCATGGTCGGCCGCGAGGACACCGTGATCGGCGCAGCGGGCAACGCTGCCGCGGCCGACTACGCGACGTCCCACCAAGGCCCGGCGGCCTACCTCGAGATCGTGCGCGGCGGCCACTGCTCCTTCACGTCGGGCGACCTGTACAATCCGGCGTACGGCAACGGCATCGGGCCGTCCAAGAGTCTGGCTGGCGGCACGTACGAGCCCCTCGCCATCGCGGAGCAGCACGCCGTATGCAACACTTACGGCCTCGCCTTCCTCGACGCGCACCTCAAGGGCCGCGACCTGCCGAAGGAGAACCGCTCCGATGCAGCGGAGGTCCTGTGGGAGGCGTACTAAGTTAGTTCTGGTATTTGGGCCTCCAAAAGGCGAAGACTGTCGAATACTTAACTTGAAACATTAGTAGTCACATTAGTCTATTATCGATGGCTCCCCGAAGGCGAAGACGATCGAGATGCGCTCCCTCTGACGCCTGACGGGGCGTGCAACCGAGCCCCACCAGTCGTAGAGCACGTCGCCGTCGACGTCGACGCCCGCCTCAGCAAGCTGCCGCCGCGAGACGCCGAGCCGGATGCCGTGGTGCAGTTCGGTCCGCGCGCGGCCCGAGAGGTGCACTAGAGTCCCAACCTCCGCCAGAATGTCGACATCCGAAGGGTCCCACGAGCGCGCGGACGCCGCCTCCTGATCGCACGTCGTCGACGCCGGCGGCCCGACGGGCGACAGCGTGAGCACCGTGTCCGAGAGGAGGCCGACGATGCACACGTTGGGCCCGTCGCCTGCTGGGTCAAGATGCGGATCTAAGCGGAAATAACCGTCGCGCCGGCGGTTGATCGTCACGTCGCGCAGCGGGCCGAGGGCAAGCGGCGTGGCGCGGGCGCGGGCGGCGAGCGTCCGCAGCACCTCAGGCAGCGCCTCGGCGTCGAAGTCGTCGCCGTGGCCCCAGGGCGCCAGCGGCTGGTCCGGGCGCTCGAAGCGGCCAGTGACGCGCTCCGCGTTGACGTACGGTCTTCTACTTTTTGTTAAGTGGGCCATCTGCCTTTCGAAGAACGCCTTGTCCTGCGGCCGCACGTGCGAGCGGCCGTAGCGCTCGATGAGTTCTCGCGCGCAATCGGCCACCTCGTTTGCTTCCGCCGCCGCCACGAAGCCCGGTATCACACGCACGCCTGGGTTGGCGGCCGCAGCGACGGGCGCCCCATCACTGACGCGTCGAATGTGCGCTTTGTCGACCGCGTCGAAGGGACGGTGTTGGTACAGCGTGCGCCCGAGGAATGCGAGTAGCGTAGCCATTTCAACAATACACACTGAGCACCAAACTACAGCCTGCTGCTTGCGAGCCTCATCGATGCAATACTTGCAATGTATTTGCAATACAGCAGTAGGACTCAAAACTGCAGTTAACGCAACGGCCGTACGATCCCCAGCACGCGAGCACGACCGAGTTTTTGCGCACCTGCGCTGTAGTTACGCAACGGCCGTACGATCCCCAGCGCGAGCACGACCGGGTTTTTGCGCACCTGCGCGAAAAGCACGGGTTTTATCCCAAGCTCGACCGGTCTTGAGCAGACCAAGAGCCGTCTGGTTGGTAAGCGTCGTCTGTCATTTCGATCGTACAAGGAAGACTGCGCATTTGGTGCGGGTATCTGGTGCGGGTTGTTTGAAAATCACTAAAATTGGTAAACGGCAGATCCAAATCGCCTGAATCGCCCACTCTGAGTGTGGGCAGAGCTGTTATAATACAACCTGCGTACCGGACGGCTGCTGCGGAGTGGAGGGCGCTGCAACAGTGCGCTACACCGCGAGCGGTTCAATAGAATTGGTGGGCTCCTGCTGTCGGAGCAACATGATTAGGGCCGGTACCGATACGCCCTGCTTCGGCTGGCTGCGCACCGCGCCGCTGACACCGACCACGCCGCAGAAAAGCGACGCGACAAACCTCCTCGACCGCGCACTGGCCGAGGCCGAGCGGCGCGACTCGGCGCGGAGCAGCCTGGCGCCGTCGACGCGCAGCCCGACGACGCCGCGCGTGGCCGCGACGCCGCCGTGGAACGCGCCCCAGACGCCGTCCGCGCTCGAGCCGGCCGCCGGTTCCTGTTCACTCACGGGCGTTAATTTAGCCCTCGAGGCGTTCGCGTTGGAATCGCCGTCGCCGGTGCGGCCACAACCAAATCCACCGACGCCCGAGCGCGGGCTGCGCGACCGCACGAACACGCCGCCGCGGCGGGCTGTTCCTCGCCCGAAGCGCAGACGAGTGCCGATGCACCTGCCAATGCCCGTGCTCGAGTAGCTCCTTCAATCTCCTCCTACCCTCCTCCTTCTACTATCCCCTGTGCCCCTCATAAGACAACTGTGCCTATAGACAGACTCAGAGACACTGACAAACAGGTTACATCACAACAAAGGCTAGCCCATCTCTGCGTCCTTCGTCTCCGCGGCGGCCTGGACGACGAGCGCGCCGAGGCGGTGCGCCGCCGGCAGCGGCTCCGGCGGCGCAGGGGGCATCGGGTCGACGTCCATCGGCGCCGCCCGGGCCGGCGCCCAGACCGGCGCCGGCACGGGCGGCGGCGCCACGGCCTTCTCGCGCGTGCGGTCCGCGAGCAACTCCCGCAGCCGCGGGACGTCCACCAATATCTGACGCAAGTCGCGTTCATCCACGGGCTGCGCCATGCGCTTCTGGAACTGGCGCACTGCACCCAAAGCGTTGGCCGTCGAGAGGTCGAGCTGGGCGTCCGACAGGAACTGGCGCACCCAGCCCGGCAGCTTGCTCCGCTTGTCCTTCCGCCCAAAACGGTCGTCGGCTAATACAACAACCCCGTAGTCCGTCTTCGACCGCACGACGCGGCCGATGCACTGCGCCGTTTGGCGGATCGCATCGAACGTCAGGAAGGTGCCCTCCTGGATGTTGTGCTTGCTCCGTAGGAACTCCAGGCGCGTCCGCAGGACGTGGGACTGCGTGTATTGAAAAGGGACGCCAATGTTCAACACGCACCGCCCGTAATGCCGGTCGAAGTCGATACCCTCGGCGACCTTGCCGCGCGCAATACTAAAGAACACGGCGCCCCGCCCCGAGTCGCAGGCCCGCCGGTAGTTCTCCAGGGCCAGCGTCGTCTCCAGCACGTCCTTGGTCTCCACGAAAATGAGTTTGTGCCTCAGGACTAGTGCCAACGTGCCGGCATGGTCCCACTGCTGCACGACGCGCTCCATGTAGTTATACGACGTAAAGAAGACCGCCAGGCCGTCCGGCACCGTCTCGCACAGTTGCAGTAGGAGCCCGCCATAATTTCGGACGACGTCACTGGCGTCCCTACTCGCGAAGCGCGTGGACAGCACCTGCTGGTCGTCGCCCTTGCTCACTACGAGTGGGAGAATGCACGGTCTGAAGGTTGACATGGGCAGCGACGCGCGCACCACGGGCGCGAAGTTGAGGAGTTTTGGGTACAAATCTAAGGGTGACAGCGTACCCGACGTCAGCACAACACTTCGAAACCGGTCGACGACCGGTTTGAGCGCTAAAGCTGCGTCCAAACAAGCGAGATCCAAAGCGGGCTCGGGCACGCCCGCGGGCCCTCTCCTCAGCGGATCGACGACAATGGAAAAGCCGTCCGCGTATGTTGACACGGTAGCGGCGAACTGGGCCACCCTGCCTAGAGCTCGGGCGTCTTCTACTTCCACACACCGTAACGTCCTTAAGAGTTGCTGCAGTCGCGAGTGGAAGAACTTCAGAGGTTTGGCCGTGAGCGTCGTGGTCTGCTCCAGCCCCGCCAAAAAGGCCTGGGGCGACTCGATCTCCACCCTCTGACTTTTTAAGCGCCGCTGCAGATGCTGGGCGAGCAGCTTGAGCATCTGCAGGAACTGCTCGGCGCGCCGCACGGACCCGGGCACGGCCTCCCGCAACAACTCATCCGGTAATGGCGCAGCCGGGCCGCCCGGCACGTCGTCCGTGCGCTGCGCGTGTACGTTGAGCCCGAGGCCCTGCACCAGATTGTCGTACTCCTGGCGCACCCTTTGCGCATCGCTCGCCTTCAACTCGTCCACCTTGCGCCCCAATCTCTTGGCGCAGCGCTCCGCCGCCCTTAAACTCTTGTCGTCCAATTGGACGGAAAGCGCTTCGATGCAGATGTTGTCGATGTTGTGGCCCTCGTCAAAAACGACGATGGACTCCTTCTCCAGTTCGCGCGTCACCAGACCCGCCACCCTTGGGTCCAGCATGTACTGGTAGTTGTACACGACCACGTTCGCGTGCTGGATGGCGTGCCTCGCTACGAAGTAGGGGCACCAGCCCGTGCGCTTGCCCAGTTTCCGCAAGTCTTCGGCATCATACACTCCATCTGGAATAGACGCGTCCGTCCCGAGCGCGGCCCAGGCGTCGTGGTACGAGCAGCAGGGCCCCGTGCCCGTGGAGCGGCGGGCCTCGCGCACCCACGAGGCCGTGCGCTTGCGGCACTCGGCGTCCACGCTCTCCCGATCCGTAGAATTGACCACCGCATCCAAAACACACAGGTTCCGCCGCGAACTGAGGCACAGCGCGAGGAAGGGCGCCTTTGGTGCATCCGGACCGCGCTCGGTGTCCCGGTACGTGCGCAGCCGCTTGAGCTCTCCTAAACATTTTTCCATTTCGGGCACTGTTCTAGTGCAATAAATAAGCTTGCCGCACTCCGGGTGCGCGTGCTGGAAGGCCGTGATGAGCGCCAAGAGGCAGGCCGTCTTGCCCGTGCCCGTCGGCATTTCTAGTAAAGCGTGGCCCTCGGCGTCCAGCGCCTTTTTGAGTTCGCACATGTAGGCGAACTGCTCCGGGTAGAGCGACGGGTAGGGGAAGAAGACGTCGAGGTCGTCGAGCTGGAAGCGCACCATCTCTGCTGGGGAGCCTTTGATGCCAACGGTGGCGTCGCGGCGACAGGCGTCGTATGCGCTTGCGCTGCGAAGAGGGATTCAGGAATAACCACGCATCTCGTAGCAGGTGTGTAGCCGCGTGTTACTCTGCCAGCGCACCAAAATCAGAGCCATGAATCCCGAATTGTTTCCACTTCCACACAGTCTGCGTTCGAGCACATCCTGGGCAAGAGAGAGTCTGTGCTATGGCCTGATGCAGCTTGTGCAATCTCAGTACGAACCCGCACCAACCGTTCATTTTTGTGCGTTCACCGCATCCGAGGCTGCCCGCATTCGCAGACGAATATGAACCAGCTCCTGAATGAATGCCACGCAGCCCTCACGGGGCGGCGCCGCGGCATTGGCCAGGACAATAGCTACACGAGGCCGCAGCGCGTTTCGCAGTTTCGCGGCGCGCTAGAAGAAGACGGAGAGGACGAGTCGCTGCCTCGCGGACCGACGGAGGCCGAGCTCGACGCGCTCGAGGCGAAATACCGAACGGAGACGCCGGCGGCGGTGTCGGAACCGCTCGAGCTTCCGGTGGAGGCAGCCGAATGGCAACTCGCGGACGGCACCACCATACACGAAAGCGATCCGTATAAGGACTGGGACGCGCGGCGGCGCGGCGCGGGTGTCGAGGCGCTCGCTGCAGCGCGCGCGGCGCGGGCGGCGGCGGAGGCCGACGCCCCGCCGAGCCCCGCGGGGTCGCTCCCGAGCCCGGTCGGGCGGCCCGACAGCACTCTGGGCCGCGCCATCGACGCGGCGATCCGCGAGGCCGACGAAGCGCTCGCGGCGATCAATGCCGGCCTCGACGACGTCGAGGCCGCCGACGCCAAGCCACTAGAGGCTCCGGACTCGGTTCTTCGCCAGATTGGCGAGGAGCTCGAAGCCAAGCGGCACGACCAGCGTGAGCCACTGGAGGCTCCGGACAGCGTGCTTCGCCAGATTGGCGAAGAGCTCGAAGCCAAACGGCGCGACAGGCGTGGGACTGACAACAACGCCAGCGACAGCGACGGCACCGCGACGGCCGAACCGACCGCGGAGCCCAAGGCCAAGCCTACGGCCACTGGCGACGCCAATAGCGCCAAGACCGACTTCGAGCCGCCGGCGGAAGCTCCCGAGAGTGAGAACGCCTACGACGAGCCCGTCGCGGTCGGTGATCCGGCCTACGGCGTTCACATCAAGATGCTCGACGCCGCGCAGCGAGGCGACCACGTTGCAATCGAGGTACTGCCACGCGAGGCGGCGCCCGCGGCGCGCCGGAGGCTGGCCGGTTCGCGGGCGCGCGTCGGTAGTTCATTCACGTCGCCGACGCCGCTCGAGCTCGCCGCGGCCGTAGAGTCCGAGGAGGCCGCCGTCGAGTGCTGCGCGGCGCTGCTGCGATACACACGCGTGTCGAGCAAATCAGTCGCCGCCGCGCGCCGCGCTGGACACGACGCCGTTGTATTGTTGCTGGAGACCGCCCCACCGCCGCAAGACGCGCCATCAGAGCCACAGGACGTGCCGCCACCGCCTCCACCGCCGGCACCGCTGACGGTCGGCGCCGCGCACGCGCGCGGACGCCTGCTGGGCCGGAAGCTCTTCCACGCGTTGACCAAGGGCGATACTGCCGCAACGGGCCCGCTCCTCGCCGCGGTCGAGCGCGCCCCGAGCGCCATCCGCCGCGCCGCAGTGGGATTCACCGACGGCAACCGCTGGACGGTCCTCCACGCCGCCGCGGCCGTCGGCGACGCCAACGCGGTGGAAAGGCTCCTCGCCGTGGGCGCGTCCCCCGCCGGGCGCACCGCGACGGGCGCCGACGTCGTCAAAATTGCCTGCGACGCCCGGCAGACGGAGGTCGTCGGCGTGCTCCGGCGACACGCGGCCGGCGCCGTGCGGCGGAGGCCCCGGCCGCCGCCGCCCCCGGAGACAACATTGACTACTGATGCAACGCCGCCCCCGCCACCGGTCGAGACGGGGCCTGCGACGACAGAGGCTCCACCCACGCCCGCTGCGCCGGCGCCGGAACGATCGCCCCTTTTCGCCGTCGGCGTGCGCGTTCAAGCGAGATTCATGGGTGGAGACGAGTGGTACGCGGGCGTAGTCGAAGCGGTGCACGAAGAAGGCGCGTACGACGTAGCCTATGACGACGGCGACTACGAGAAAGGAGTAGACGCGGCGTTGGTGCAGAAGGAGGTCCCAGCTGAATCGTCGGCAGATGATCCTCATGCGCCTGCAAGAGATGCACCGATATCAGATGCAGCACCAGTCGAGACGGCGCCGGCGCCACTGGCTATCAAGACGGCGCCTGCGCCGCCACCTGTCAAGCCGTGTGCCGTACCGATAGGAAGAGCCACTGCTAATAACCTCGCGAAGGCGTGCGTGCGCGGCGACGCCGACGCTGTCGAGAGCTTGCTTAACCGTGGCGCACCCGTTGGTGAGACGCTCCTCCACGATGTGTGCGGTCTGGCCGACGCCGACGCGGCGGTGTCGATCGCGAAACTGATCCTCGCCGCCGATAACGGTGCGGCCGCTCGCCTCGACCGCGTTGGCCGGCCGCCGCTCTTTGGCGCCATCAGCCGCCCCACCAGTACTGGAGGACGAGGACAAATACGGGATCCAGCAGTCCACTGCCCGGCCCTCTTTGACTTGCTCCTCGAGGCCTGGCCGGCCGGCGCGACGACCACCGACACTCGGGGGTTCACGGCCTTGCACGCCGCGGCCGCGGCCGGGACTAGCACCGTCGTCGACTGCTTGATCGAACGCGGTGCAAGGATCGACGCGCGGGATGACCGTGGACGCGTGGCCTTTTGGCACGCGGCAGCCAACGGTCACGTCGCCGTCGTCCGGGCTTTAGTTGCTGCAGGCGCGCGCACCAAAGTTTTCGCCGAGAATCCGCTCGAGGTTGCGGTTTCTCGGCGGTATTACGACGTCGCCCGCGTGCTGCTCGACGCCGGCGCGCCCCTTTCTAACCGAGTGGTCGAACTTGCCCGGACTGGTCCGCTCCGGAGCGCCGTTCTCACGCGCCGGAAGCGCGACGACGAACGCAAGCTTGCCCGCCTCGCGGTGGCGGACAAGGCCGAACTCCGCGATTATTCGTACCGTCTTGTCGGGGTGGCCCCCACAACGGCCAAGACGGCACGGCCGGCCCGGACGGCGCCGTTGGCCCCAACTAATTGAAATTTGTACTTATGCTATCGGCGCGCTCCGCCGCACGAGCGCGGCGAGGACCGTGCCGACGTGGAGCGCCGCGAGCGTGCCCTGGAGCGTGGCGACGTTGAAAGGCATTGAGAGATCCATCTCCGGCGTCTGCACGAGGACCGCGTTCGAGAAGGCCAGCGCCCGCTCGCCGCGCGCGTCCTCGTACGCGACGAAGCCGGCCGGCACGTCCGCGCCTCTGTACACGTCGGGTGGCCACTCGTCGAACGCGAGGTACCGCGCCAGGTATGCCAAACGGATCACGGCCCGCGATGTTATGCGGAGCGTCACCGAGACGCGGGCCGTGTCGCCGTCGAGGCGGAACGCAAGGTCCGGGACGTCGACGAGCGGCAGGGAGACGCTGTCGATGATAACCGTCGACTCCGACAGCAGCGGGTCGAGCGCGCCAGGCACCGTCGCCTCGAGCATGATTTCGGTGGCGCGGTCGCTCTCCACGGAGTACACGAGCGCGCCGCCCGTGCGGTCGCGGACGGCCGCATGCAGCACGACGCGCACCGGCGCGGGCCGCCGCGTGGTGGTGTCGTTGACCGCCGCCGCCACGGCCTCGCGCAGGGGCGTCTCCAGCAGCACGGCGCGGGGCGCGACAATAGTCGCCGTCCGCGCTTCCGCGCCGCCGCGGCGCGCCGCCGCGAGCGAGGCGTAGCGCGCGCCGAGCACGACGCCGTCGCCGAGCCTCGAAAAAGCCGAGTTCGGCGGGCAGCGCAGTCGGAACGCGGCGAGGTCGGCCACCGCGAGCGGCGCCGTCGGGTCGACCTGGTGCCAGGCGCCTTCTGCGTCGACGCCGTCGGCGAACGCGCCCTGCGGGAAGCCGCCCGCGCCCCAGCGCGCGTCCCAGCGGCCGCGCGTCGTCACGACCCGGCTGGTGTTGCCCTCGGGAACCCGCGTCGTCGCGCTGACGGTGACCTCGACGAGGTCATGCGGCAGCGCGCGCACGCGGACCTCCGCATTGGCGTACGCGGCGAGGCCGAGGAGCAGCGCCAGCCGAGGCATGGGTCCAGCTGATAGGAAGTCTGTGGATGGCGTTTGAGGGGCGGCGCGTTCCGCAGCGATCTTAACAACGCGCACCGGTCACGAAGAGCAATAAAATGTGGACCAAACTGGAAACCCGCACGAAAACGAAAACGACGGGTTTTCGAGTATGCAAGTTTTGGTATCGCTGCGTCTTGTGAACATTGAGCTGCTGATCAGCGACGACACTATGGCCGAAGACCAGCAGCGATGGCCGCTCACGCGCCGCAAACTGAATGATGCCTGCATGAGCAGTTTCCTCGTCGGCAGCACGCCCGCGCGCGCGCTGCCCGCGCCGACGGCGGGCTCGTCGCGATTACGGGTCCTCTACGCGTGCAGCGGCGACTGCCGCCACGCGCTCGCGACGGCGGCGGCCTGGGACGACGTCGAGATCACCCTGAACGACGCGAACGCCTGCGTCGCCGCGCGCAACGTCGTGCTGCTGCGGCTGCTGCGGCGCGGCGAGGCCGAGGCCGCGCGCCAGCTCTGGGCCGACGCCTGGCTCGACGAGAAGAGCGACGCTTTGGTGACAAACGAGCTGCGCGCGATCGCCCTGGGCCTCGATGGAGAGGACGACGTGCGCGTCCGCAAGGGCGCCGCGATCCGGTGGTGCGCCGCCGCGTGGCTCGCGGCGCCGGGCGCGGACGCGTACGCGCGCGCCCGCGCCGCGGCGGTGGCCGTGGACGGCGCCGGCGGCGGGAGCCGTGTCTCGGAGGCCTGGCTCGCTTATGGAATAGTGGGCCCTGGCGGCAAGCAGCGGCGCAAGAGGGGCCGCCCGAACGCGACGCTGCTCGACGAGGGAGGCGCCTTCCGCGAGACGCAGGGCCCGGCGCATGCGTTCGCGCGCCTCGACGGCCTCGCGATCGAGTCCGAGGCGTTTTTGAAGGTGTGCGATCAGTACTGGGCGAAGCTCGGCGCCCTCGCCGCGGGCGCGACCTTCATTATTAGCTGCGCGGACGCGCTGACGCGGCCGCCGGCCTTCCGGCGCCGCCGCTACGACTGCGTCGACGCCTCGACCGCATGTGACGACGCCGGGCTGTGGAACGTCCTATTAGCGCTCGCGCCCTGCGTGGCCCCGGGCGGCCGGCTCCTCACGGCGCACGCGCTGACGGGCTGCGCGTCCCTGGATACGCTGCTCGGAGAGGAGTGGCCCTTTGACACGTGGGCGCAGCGCAAATTGCTGCGGGCCGTGGGCTGGGTGGCGATGCCCGTCGAGGAGGAGGGGGGGCTGCGCGTGGCGTGGGCGCGAAAGGCCGCATGTCTAACACCGGCGCCGGCGGCCCGGTTCCGCGCCAAGCGGGAGAAGCGCGACGGGCGCGTGGCGTTTCGCCGGATCCTGGGGCAGTTGTTGGTGCGCACGTTCCCCGTGCCCATGGACCCGGAGCTCCGAATTACAACCGCGGCGCCCGTCGACGCGGGCTTCGCGTTTCCGAAGACCACGATCGCGACCGTCGTGGCGCTCGTGGCCGCCGCCGTCGACGCCGCGGCCGGGGCGCTCGACGCCGTGCTGGGCGAGATGGCCGAGCACCCGGTCGCGCGGAACCTGGCGGCGCAGCTCCTCGTCGAGCTCAGTTTGCAAAGCGGTTGGCGCCGCGCGGCGCCTAGGCTGGCGTTCGCGCGGTCATTACCGCCGGTGCGCGTCGTGCGCTGGACGGTGGCGGCCCCGGCGGACTTGGCGGCGCCGCGCGGCGGCGTCCACGAGCCGGCGTTGGGCGTGCTGCTCCTCCGCGACGCGGCCACGCTGGAAGCGGCGCGCGCCGCCGACGGCGCCTGGGAAGTCGACGAGGATGGCGCGCGCGTGAATTTGCTCTACGAGTTCTGCGAGGGTGCCGACGGCGGGGCGCTCCAGGTGCTCGATCGGGTTTCGTTCGACGTGCCCTCGAGCACGCTCGAGCTCGTCCTGCCGGGTGGGCTGCCCTTCCGCCACGCGCTCCTGATCGACGTGCAGACGTTTGCCTCCATTGGCCAGGCGCTCGACCTTCACGACGACGGAGCTTAATTATTCCCATACTTAAGCCTGGTGACTACTTGCACGGCCCGGGCCGGTCGCCGGGTTCCAGTCTTCATGACTTGGCCGGGTTCTTTCCTTATAAACATAGAAAACAGACTAGAGGCATTGTCCGAAAGTCCTGCTTACGGCCCTGTACCATTTGTTTGGGAGGTCACCGTGGAGGAGAGAATTAGGGTGCCCCTCGGTCTGTAGTGGCAAGATCATGTACGACCTCGGTCCCGGAGAGCCCATGAGTTACACACCGTGACTTAATTCTTACCGTAGGGCTAGTGCCACTGGCAGTGGCCGGCCCGGGGCGCAAAACCTCAGGCTACTAGGGCCTGTCTGCCCCGTACCGTTAACGGTATGGGGCACCCAATTCCGTTTAAGAGCAAATGAAATTATTTATCTTCCAGTGATTTCAGCATTTTTTAATTCGGTCGTTCGCGCACCACTCACTATACCCAGTTTCTTCAGAAACCACCCATACGAGAAGGTCACTCATGTCTATTTGAGCCGTGTCTGCGGTCGTTGGTTTGGTTCTCGCTCAACCTTGTCCGCCGGCGTCCCGTCTCCTCGCTCTCTAC
>Ga0302122_10001822_pt1 | contig 13502 bp, 11 predicted proteins | sample CB21_SCM_MG_FD_203115 | JGI IMG/M metagenome (GOLD analysis project Ga0302122, IMG submission 203115) | Marine microbial communities from Western Arctic Ocean, Canada - CB21_SCM | ecosystem: Environmental > Aquatic > Marine > Oceanic | place: Canada: Western Arctic Ocean | collected 2017-09-28
AAAACATCAGGTGACGTTTTCCAGACGTTTTTCGGGGCGCGGTGCGGTCAAAACTGACTTTCAACGCTGGCAGCTATCAGGGTGGGTTCGCCCGCGGCACCGAGCGCTCCAGGCGCACTTTTAGACGCGTTTTGTGCCCGTCTTCACCCCCAGAAACTCACTAGGACTTTCCTTGTCACGCGTACTTGGCTCCGACTGCTACCTTTCGCAGTTCAAGCGTGCAACATTGAAGAGCAGCAAACCGGCGTGGCGCGGACTCATTGACTATATACCCAGCCGGTCAGCAGCTTTCCTCGGCTGCGCGTCGGCCAAAACGCCACAGATTGCCGTCCTTTGAACTAAGCTCCTGGTGCTTGCCTGCGTCCTCTTAAAAACACGCTACACGGCCCTCACGGCCTCGCTACACCCTCCGCGGGACCGCTCACAAAAGAAGCGCCGCTTTAAACGACCTCCAAGCGCCGCCACGAACGTTGCACCTCCACCGAGGCCTGCAAAACACATTGCGCGCACCGCACGCCAACGCCGCTCGGCCCAGACCCCAAGCCGAGCCCTGAGGTCGCCACGCCACTCCCAGCGGACCCCTCGAGCAAAAATCTCACTTGCCGCCCAGCGCAGAATTCGAAAACCAGCCAAAAACCATGGCGCAACCACCGCCCAACAACCAGGGCTCCGCCGCTGCCCGCGCCGCGTTGGCCCAGAAGCTCTCCGGCGTGCCGCCCGACTACTTCGTCATCAAGCTCTACCAGATGCTCCAGGAGCAGAAGGAGGTCCTGACCTGGGACCCCGACGGCGGCATCATCATCCACGACCGCCAGCGCCTCGAGGCCTCCCTGTCGATCTACTTCCGCCACAACCGCTTCACGAGCTTCCAGCGCCAGCTGAACAACTTCGGCTTCCACAAGAAGCGCAAGCCCACCGCGTGCTTGAGCGGCACGGCCGCCCAGCAGCGGAAAGGTGCTGCCTATGACCACCCTCTACTAGTAGGGCAAGCGCCCGAGGCCGTGCTACGCTTGAGGCGGGACGCGCGCCCGCGCCAGCCTAGGGCAACGACGGAGCGCCGCGCCACGGCGCGCCAGCGCTCTTCAACTTCCAAGGGCGCGGCCACGTTCAACCTATTAGCCGACGTGGCCGCCACGGAATTAAGGCGGGAGAACTCGCGCTGCGACCTGTTGGTGCGGAGCGCGTCCTCGAGCGAGGACCACGAGGATCCGCAGGGCCTGACGCGGAACAAGTCCTCGCTCTCGGAGGACTCCCGGGGCGCCTCGTCGTCGCCGCCGCGCGTCAGTGATTCGGAGGGCCGGAGCTGCAGCGCGGGGTCCCAGGACCGCAGCGAGCGGTCCTCGTCGCGGGACTCCGGGAGCGACGACGACCACCGCCAGGGCTCACGCGTCGTGGGCGGGGCGCGCCCCTGGAAGCGCGCGCCGCAGAAGCCCTTTCCCGTGTTATTGAAGGACATGCTCGACGCGACGGCCGACTCCATTTTGGCCTGGTCCCCCGACGGCGCGGTGTTCGAAATTCGCGACGCCGAGGTCCTGCAAAGGGACGTGCTGCCCAAGTTCTTCCGCCACGCGCGCCTCGCGAGCTTCCAGCGCCAGCTCTCGCTGTACCAATTTCGGCGAGCGCGCGCGACCCCGGGCTCGCCGGCGCCGCTCTCGTACGCGCACCCGCACTTTAGCCGCCACGCCGACGCGGCGGCGCTGCGGGGCGTGGCGCGCGCGGCGCCGAAGCCGCCGCAACCCACGGCCCCGCCGCCTCCTCTGGCCGCCGCGCCGGCATCGCCGCGCGTGCGGCCCCGCGAGGCCAGCGAGGAGAGCGCGCTCACGGCGCTCTTCGCCCTCTCGGGCGTGTCCGGCGGCGGCGGCGACGCCTCGCCGAAGCGGCAGAAGGTCGCGGACTTCGTGCGCGTCGTCGGCTGAGCCCCCCTATGCACCCCGCGCGCAAAAACGCGGGGCACGCGCCGCCTAAGCATGCGTGCGTCTTATAGTTTCGTCCCCGGTCCCGCGTCGACCGATGGCGTGGGGGCGCCGTGCCTGGCCCTCGCGTCGACGGCGTGGGGACGGACGGCCCGACCGCGGGAGGACGCGGAGGGACACCTCCGCCCAGCGCTCCACCCGAACCCCGCCGGCTCGACACGCCGTGGGTGGTAGCTGTCGCGGGTTCATGTGGGACGTCCTCGATTTCCAATTATTATTACTACAAGACGCACAGCCGCGAGCCTAGGGCGCGGGCTCGTCGACCCAGTCCAGCGCCTCCGTCGCGTAGCGGTACCCGAAGAGCCCGGCGCAGGCGGCAACGGGCAAGGCGCCGGCGACCCACGGAAGACCGTCCACGTAGAAGACGCCGCGCGCCATCAACCTGTGCGGAAACTCACTTCATCGACGTGATTTTGCCCCGGTAGCTGTGTCTGCTCGATGGCGTGGAGGGTGACTGGTAGGTTTCCACACGGCGGTGAACGTCGCGACGAACGGAATGGACAGGACGCCCAGGAGCTCCGCGTTGACGATGGACGTCATTCGCTGGACCAACGCCGGCGACAGGGGCGGCACGTCTCCTTTCGCTTTCGTTTTCGCCACCGCCCGCTGCACGATTTTTATGGTCGGGAAGTAGGACGCACTGCCGACTATCGCCAGCAGCGCCATCTTTACCCAGAAGAGGGGCTCGTGGGCGTAGAACTCCCAGCCCTTGCCGTACGCCGTCGCGCGGAAGTAGCCCGAGACCAGGACTAGCAGACCGCTCAGGCCGTACGCGATGTCCGCCCGCGCGAGCAGGTCAAATGAGGCCTCGTCCATGTCTTCTTTGAGGAGCAGGCGCTCCGTCGTCAAGGCGCCCACGATGCCCATTAGCGCGAGGTAGTGCGCGTAGGCCGCCGTCGCGCTCGGCAGCGCGTCGGCGGCGAACGCCGGGGCGGCGGTGACCAGCGATGCGACGGCCAGCGAGGCGATGGCCGGTGCTCTGCTTGGCGTAGCGTGTTGCTGCACTGAAGTGCTCTCAGGGCTGTAGCGGTGCTTGCCGAGTAGCTCAAACGTTCTGGCTCGTGGCTTTGTAAGGTATGCATTCGTGGCCGACACAAGGAGCAGCGTGTTGCAAGCCCTCATCTCGGCTTACGTGTGATCGAATCATCTGAGCGAGGTGAAAAAACCCGCGTATCGAACGGTTAGTCGTATAAGCTTACACATAGGCACTAGGCGGCGCGTCAAAGTACGTCAAGGCCGCCCACGCCGCGAAGGCCAGCCCCACCGCCACGAGGTACAGCGGACACGCCGACGCGTGCACTTCCAGCATCTCGCCGACGGCGCGCACCGTGCCCAGGGGGTACCACCTACCGGCCGCGCCCAGCGCCAGCACCTGGCCGGTCCATGACTCGTGGGGCGAGTGCACGACGGCGGACAGGAGACTGAAGTCGTGGAGGCGGAATTGGTCCGGCGTCGCGGCGAGGATGGATGAGGCGGCCCGCCGCGACGCCGCGACGCCGGCGGCGACCAGGAGGCCCGCGTCGACGTCGTTTGAGACTTCAATGGCCGGGTTAGAAACCGCGAGCGCGGCCATCGCCCCGAGCGCGAGGACCGGCGCGGCCCGCGGCCGCAGGCAGGCGCCGAACGCCGTCGCCGCGCCGACGAGGCACAGCCGGCCCGTGGCGTCGTTCCTTCTCATCAGATCGGCGACACCATCGATAGCAGCCTTGATCGAGAACGACGACGGGGCCGGGCCGTGGAAAGCGGCAGTCACTAACGGCACGATGTAGCACAGCGTCCGCAGCCTCGCTCGCGGCGACCCCGGCGGGGGCACGGCGAGGAACGCTAGGGTGGCGATCACGATGCAGGTGCGCCACGCCCGCGCTCCTTTCGTCTCGCTCCGCAGCCGCCCGATGCCATCAGCCGCGAAGGGCGAGAGGAGCGTCGCTCGGTGGGCCAGCAGCTCCAGCGCCGCCCGCAACGCCGAGAGCGCATCGACGCGCAACTGCTCGCTGACTCCGTACTTCCCCGCGAGCTTCCGGTAGAGCTCGTCCTCGCGGCCGGCGTAGCGTCCGAGCACGTCCGGGACCGAGTGCACCTTGTCGGGTGCGTGCTGGAGGTAGAAGCGCGTGAGGCGGGCCGCGTGCGCCGGTGTCGCGAAGACGCCGCCCGCTATGTGGTCGCTCTGGCCGGACTGGTCGAGCCACTGGACGCCTACGGAGAACAATGCGACGAGCACTGCACTCGTTTTGACGAGGCCCATTGGTGTGCTGAGCGTCGACGGCGTGCGCGCGCGTCGACTCGCGCGGCGGCGGGCTGTAGATAGTGTTTGTTGCTGCTGAGTGCCTATGGGGGTCCTCTACGCGCAATCTATTCGCTTGCTGCGATGCTGCACTGTAAGGAGCTTCCCTTAGATAGACGAGATGTGCTGCAATGCTGCGAATGCGTGACGTATAAAGTTGCAAACCCGTTATGCACACTTGCTGAAACCCGCACGCACGGGCGAAGAGGAGCCGATTACAGCGCAGCACGCGAAGCAGGCGAACCTCGAGCTCTTGATTCGTGGACTCATATCACCACTCATCATCCGCGCCGCGTTTCCGCGCTCAACTAGCCGCAGAACCGCCTGCACACAGCCTCACGCCAACGCCGCCTCACGCCCGCCGACACGCGAGCGCCTCGCGCCCGCCGCGACATCATGGCCAAACCCAAGCGCCCCGCCAAGAAGAAGGCGGCCGCCACGTCCAACTGGGAGCGATTAAAACCCCAGCTTACCAAGAGCGCCAAGAAAAAAGGCAGCAAGCACGCGGCGAGCGACCTGAAGGCCGCGCTCCACGAGGCGAAGACCACGAAAAAGGTCACGAAGAAGCCCCACGCTATTGCAACAGACACGTACGTGGGCCTCGATTGCGAGATGGTCGGCGTAGGCGCGAGCGGCAAGGAGTCCGTGCTCGCGCGCTGTTCGGTGGTCGACGAGGCGGGCAACGTCCTCTACGACCGCCACGTCCAGGTCGGCGAGCGCGTGACGGACTTCCGCACTAAGTACTCGGGCGTGCGCGCCAAGGACCTAAAAACGAACTCCGTCACCTTCCGCCAGTGCCAGACGAGCGTGGCCGCCCTCCTCGACGGCAAGGTATTGGTCGGCCACGCTTTGAACAACGACCTGAAGGTTTTGTTATTGCCGCACCCGCGGCACCAGACGCGAGACACGGCGCGGTGGCCGCCGTTGATGCGGACGACGCGGCACGGGAAGCGGCGGCCGCGCAAACTGCGGGATCTCGTCGCGGAGCATTTGGATCGCAAGATCCAGGAGGGCGAGCACGGGTCCGTGGAGGACGCGACGGCCGCGATGGACCTGTACAAGCTGTTCGCGGCCGACTGGGAGGCCTCGCTGCGGACTGGCCAGGCGTAAGTAGTATGTGAATTTGCAACAGACACACAAAATTACTCCTCCACCCTTAACTGCAGCTCCGGCGGCAGGTCCCCCTGGTCCTCGAGCCAGTCCCCGAAGGCGTCGATGCGTCCACTTTCGCCCGCGACGGCCTCCTCGGCGTCCCTGGCCGTTTGCTTGAAGTCCGTGACGCCGTCCCAGAAGGCGGCTTTCAGCGTTCCAGTTCGGAACGCGCGCCCGTCCCACACGTCCACCGCCAACTTCGCGTCGGCCGGTAATTTGAACTTGAAGACCACGGCGCCGTGGCGGTGCACGACGGCTCTATCTAGAGGAGCGCCGCCGCCCTCGAGCAAGGCTAACAAAGCCTGCTGGACTTCCTCGGCGAACAAATCGTACTTCGATTTTTTCTCTTCCTGTAAGACTTCCACGGGCGGCGCCTCCTCCAAGGCAAAACAGTGCTCGACCACCACAATTCTAAGCGCATTGTTGGGGTCGGCGCCGGAATCGGCGTCGTGGGCCCAGGACTGGGCCTGCCTTTGCGCTCTCCTTGCCACGTGCGCCTTTTGCGGGTTGACCTTTTTTACCTTTGCGGTGTCAAACGCGCCGTACCTGGAGCTCCCGAAGTCCGCTTTAGCTACTTTCAGAGGCACGTCGAAGCGCAGCGAGCCGCCGTCCAAAATACTGATCGCCACTTCGACGGAGGACGCGTTGGCGTAACACAAAGACGCGTCGCCCTTCGCCTGGCCCTTGGGGTCCCGGTAGAACTTGATTTTGCACGCGTTGCTCTCGGGGTCCCGCGCTATCGCGCCGCACTTCCCGAAGTGCTCGCTCAACTCCTCCGCGGAGACGTCGGCCGGCAAGCCGGTCACGTAGATCCAGCACTTGGTCGTCTTCGCGTCCCAGCCATTTTTCTTCCTGCGCTTCTTCTTCTTCGGCTCAGATGGGAGGGGGGCTTGTTCCTTCTCCTCCTCCGCCTCCTCCTCCTCGGACGCCTCGCCCGGCACCCAGTCCCCGTCCCGAAAGACGTAGCTGAGCCCGTCGTCACCCTTGAAGGACCGCGTCTTTTCTTTGGGCATGGACTCGGTCGGGTCCGGCACGTAGGCCTGGACTTCCTCGGTCTGCTGCACTTGCGGCGGCGCGAGAAGAGCCCGCAGCCCCGTTATTTCCCCAAGCGGCCGCCACGCGTCCCCGCCCTCCACAAAAGTTGCCGTGAGCCCGTCGACCAGCCCATCCTCGAAGCGCCGCCGCAGCTCCATCAGAGGAAAAGGGCCCTGCCGTGCCGCGTCCTCGCCCGCGACGTAGAACCGTGCTCTACAAAGCTTCGCGCGGACCGCCAGCCCGCTGGCCTCCGTGATCGGCGCCCACTCTTTTAAGTGGGGCGCCCAGACGGTCGCCTCCGGCGGCACGACGCCCCGCTCCAACAGCCTTAAGAGGGAGAAGCCCGGGAGCGGGCCCTTGGGCCGGCCGTCGGTCGAGTACATCCAGGCGTCGGCCGGCGCGGCGGCGGGTGCGGCGGCGGCGGCGGGTGCGGCGGCGGCGGCGGGTGCGGCGGCGGCGGCGGGTGCGGCGGCGGCGGCCGGTGTCGCCATGTGTCCACTGGAGCCCGCACGCGTGCGTTCTCGCAACGAGGTTTGCGCAGCGGTCAATATAAACCACGCGTGTGCACGTTCAACACCTGTAAGGCAGAATATGGCTGCGAGCCTGCTTAAATTTGCTGTGCTGAAAACCCGTGTATATGACTTTACCGCCCTTTTCGCCGTTTAACGTTTTGCCGTTTTGCGCGCTAAATCCACGCGAGATAACTTCAAGATACCCGTACGCACGCGCTAGTTTGTGGGCGAGGGGGGGAGTAAAACCCATAGCGTAGCGTGCCGGGGCGCGGCTCCACCCACTAGTCCTGTAACAACAACTGCGTATAATACCACCGGGGCAGAGGTAAAACCACATCTAGTAAACGAATTCAGGGCCGCGGCGGGGCGGCGAGGGAGCCCTAGATGCCCGTGAAGCTCGACCAGCCCTTGTCCAGCTTCTTCCGGGGCGACGGCTGCAGCGTGATGCCCGAGGTCCCCTTGTACAGCTCCTTGGGCCGCTCCTCGTCCAGTGCTAGACCCTCCTGGTCGAAGGCGGCCGTGGCGAACGGCAGGATCAAGAGCGCCATGTAGGTGCAGACCGCGGCCGCGACGACCACGACCCAGATCGAATACAGCCCCTCCACGGCCTCGGCGCAGACGCCGTCGTAGAAGACGTGCTCCATGATGGGCTCGAACTTGGAGCAGTTCAGGACGTCCGCCTTCAGGGAGGCGACGGCTTCATTGAGCGTGGCGACGCCCGCGTCCAGGGCCGCGGTCGCCTCGTCCACGCCGTTGCAAATATATACTACGTCGTCGTCATAACCGTCAAAAGTGGGGTTGCCTGCAACGCACCTAAATAGATTCTCCATGTCCGGCGTGCACATGTCCCCCAGCCCCTGGGAAATCGAAGTGAGGTTCGTCACCGCAGCGGCCACGACATCCACCTCTTGTTCGAGCGGGTTCACTCCATGACACCCGCCCAAGTAATAACCGATCTGCTCGTCGCCCCCCGCCTTCTGCGTGAGCACCGCGGCCGGGCCGAGGTAGCAAAAGTCCGCGAGCGTGATCGAGACGATGAACAGCGCCACGAAAATGACGAGGGCCATGGTCAGCCCGGGCCCGCCGGCCCAGCACGCGCCCAGGTTCAGGCAGCAGCTCGTGGGCGTCTTAAGCTTACATATAGAGAACACGAGCCCCAGTAACGAGAGCAGCAGGAAGATGGCGAACGGGGCGCTCACGAAGGCCGGCACGCCTACCTTTAGCCAGTACTGCACCGAGTTGGGGCCCGTATTCGTGAGCTCTCGCTCCAAGTCGTCGACCGGCTCCTTGAAGTCGGCGAGGCTCGGCGCGAGTTGGGAGAGGGTCCGGTTCGTCGCATTCAGCATGGCGAGGGCGCCGTCGATCACCACGCGCGGATCACTACTCATACCACCCTGGAACGTGAGATAATCTATGAGTTCATCGTTGCACTGGATGGCGCTCACCGCCGTCGTGACGCCCCCCACGGCGCCCGTCATGGAGCCCAGGATGCCTTGCAGACTCCCGATGATCCGGCTTATCTTGGCCAGGGCCTGGGCGATGGAGTGCACCGCGTCTTCTATCAAGGCCTGGCCCCGCGTGTAGCTGAGGATGGAGGCGAGGCAACCCATCAGCAGGAAGATGAGTACGAGGCGAAACGCCACGCCCTTGCCCTTCGTGGACGTCTCGACGCACGTGCAGCACGAGGCCTTGCAGCAGCACGCGCGGCAATGCAATACGCAGCGGTACAGGGCGTAGAAGACGATCAAAACCAGGCCGACGGCGCCGCACACGATCGCCAGTTCCGCAATGTCCCTGCCGTAGTGGTCGCCCTCGCCCCAGTCCTCCACCCGAGGCTGGGGCCCCATCTCCCAGAGCAGGTCGACCGTGGCCGTCCGGCCCCCGTCGTCCGTGTTGTCCTGGAGGCGGCGGAGGAAGCCCATGGTTTGTGGGGCAGCGCTGAGATCGGTGCGCTTTTGATCGGTCCTCCGCGTTCAAGGCGCTGGATCGAAGGAGAAACCCGCACATTATGTGACGGTCCGGGACAGCCCTGGGCACAGGAGACGTAACCGGAGACGTCGGACGACGCCTCCCAGCGACAAATTTCGACCAATAATGGCCATCATCAAAAGCTGGGAGCCCAGCCAAAATATGGCAGCACTGGGCTGCGTCGCAGAGATGCAAGACGCTGCCCGCAGGGCGGCACGGTACGCTGGCGTCGATGAGGCACCGGACTGCTCCGCCTGCTAAGCAGTACCACTAACGAATGTTGTGGTGGCTCGCAGCACTGGCCCTCACAACCGCCGAGGACTGCTGCTGGGTCGAGCATGCAAGTAAGGGCGCGACCCTAAAGCGGCCCCGCAAAGCCATCGCCGCCTGCGATGAGAGACATGCGTGCTTTGTGTCCTGTGCGGCAAAGGGGCGGCCCGCGCCCGGGGCCTGCGAATGCAATGCACCACAACACCAGCGCGAGGCGAACCTCACGCAGGAGAAGGTTGCCCGATCGCAGCACATGCGCAGCGTCTACTCGGGCGCGTGGCTGGCGCCCTATAACGTTTCACAGAAAGTGGACTGGCACGGTTTAGTGGGCTACGAACTCGAGGCCGCGTCCTACGGCGTCTTCCGCGAGGCGGCGAGCATCTGGCGGAGCGCTCTGCCGGAATCTTTCAAGGTCATGCACCTCAGCGCCTACGAGCACTCGGTCGTCGCGCGCAACAGTTTCGCGGAGGCTATGAGGAGGGTGGACGCGGTGGTCGCGTGGCAGTTGCGGGACCTGTGCGGGACCCTTGCGAGACGGTGGCCTCATTACACAAAAACGGGCGCCGTCGTTCCTTTTTTTGGGGGCGTCGCGCGCCAGCGGTACATCGATTCCGCGGACGCCCAAAAGTCCACGGTGGACACGGGCAACGCCCACTCCCTGCAGCCGCGGTCGATCAAAGCGCGGGCGCTGAAGGCGAGTGTTTGTGGCTTACTGAGAGACGTGGCTTCTGAAGTCCGCGTGGTTGTTTGTGATGATATCGCGGGGGACCGGGCAGCGGTTCAGGAGGTCCTCGGGGACCTGGCGACCGTTATCGAAGTACCGTGCAAAAGCAAGCCCAAGCACCTGCCCTTCCTCGCGTTGGATGACGCCGTGGCGGCGTTTGCTGAAAAAGACTTCCTGGCCTTTGGGGAAGCCGATTTAACGTGGCGCTTCGCGTCCGTCGAAGCGGGTACAGCGGCCGCGTCATTGTTCCGAGTGGTCCCGGACGCCGTTTTAACCCCCCACCGCTGGCACAAGCGCTACGGGAGTCAAGCCGCGTGCGGCGACGGGTGCGCGACGCAGCCCACGGGCCAGAATTTGTGTTCGTTGAGGAGTGGGGCGCGGCTGGCCGCCGTGGCGCGCCTGTCGGGGTAAGTCATAGTTAGGGTATCTAGAGGACCGGCTCCTCCTTCGGCTCGTCGGTGACTGGCTGCTCCATTTGGCCCGTGGCGTCGTAGGCACTCTCGTCGCCGAAGATGCCCTTCTCGGGGTCCGTGCCCACCTTCTGAAAATCCTTGCCCTCCTGCTTGAAGGCCGCCGTGGCGAAGGGCACGACCATGATCCCAAGAAACGTGAAGACGCCGGCGGCCACCACGACCTGCCAGATGTAGTAGATGCCCGCGACCGTCTCGGTGCACACCCCGTCGTAAAAAGCCGTCTTCAGGATGGGCTTGAACTTGGTGCAATCCAAAACGTCGGTCTTGATGTTGACCGTGGATGCGAGTAGGGCGTTGACGCCCGTGGTGATGGCCGTGGCGGCGGTGTCCGTGTTGGCGCATACCGGTCCAAGAGTACACGCTGTATATGACGAGGCCACCATGGCGTTCTGCAGATTCGTGTCGCACTGGGGCAGCGCCGCTAGAGACGTGGAGACGTCCGTCAAATTGGACACGGCCTTGGCCATGGCGTCCACTTGCGCCGTCATCGGGTTTACTCCCTCGCATTCTAAATAATAACCGATGCCCGTGATGTTTCTTTGTTCTGCGATCGCCGTCAACATCGGTCCGGGACCGATGTAGCAGAAATCCGCCAGAGCTATAGACACGACAAACAGCGCCACGAAAATAACCAACGCCATGACCAGCCCGGGCCCGCCGGCCCAGGCCGCGCCCAGGTTCAGTTGGCACCAGGCGCACCACTTGCTCATTTTCTTCACCCGCCCTTCGGGAATGACACTTCTACACGCCGTGAACAATATACCCAACAACGTGTGGAAGATGTAGTACGCGAAGGGTAACGTAACAAGTAACGGCACGCCCAAGGCGATGGCCGACTCCACCTGGCCGCTCTCGACCTGTGTTGATGAAGACGGGTGAGCCGCGCGCGCCTCGAGACGAGCGAGAGACCGGCGTCGCCTCGATGGCGTGCACGGAGCCCGTCCTCCAAGTCGAAGCAGCTTCAACATACGCTGAGTCACGGACCTTGTCCTTGTAGCCATCCACGGTCTTCTTCATGTCGTGAATCGCCTGCTTCATGGCCGCGATGGTGGTGTTCGTGTCCGTCAGGTCGGCAACGTAGCCGGGCACGGGGTCCTCCTTCGAAACCATGGTCAGGGCGTCGGCGTTGCACGCGATGTCGCCCAGGCCGTGGGTCATGGCCGTGACACTAGTGACCATCTCCCCCAGGATTTGTTGGAGTCGGCCCAAAAAATCGGACAACTGATCCAGGGAGTCCGCGATGTCCGCGACGGCCTCCGAGATCATGGCCTGGCCCGCCGTGTAGCTCAGTAGACTCGCTACAACACCTGCGAGTATAACGGCAAGACCGACCTTGAACGCCAACGCTGTTTTCTTGCCTCTCGTGCTCGTTTCGATGCAGCAGCAGCACTTCTCGCCCTTCTTGGTACCCGGCCGGCAGAAGCAGTGGCGGCAGCACAGCGACAATCTATACAAGGCGTGGACCACCAGCAGTATAACAGCGATGGCGATCACTGTCACCATGAGCTGGCCCATGTCATTGGGATAACTGCCCTCTTCCCCTATGACCACGTCCGCATTCGCCGGCTCGGTGCCCATACCATATAAAGTTTCTACGGTGGCCGTGCAGGGCGGGTCGCTGTCGCAGGGCTGGGTGGTGGACATGGTGTGTGGTGGGGCTGCCCGTGCCTCTCGTCGGCCAGCTTCCGGCAGTCTGGTCCTGAATCTGGCGTTAACGAGCGGCTGGCAGCTTTCTTGCTTTTCTTGAACCATTACCCCCCCCTTGCACGTGAGCTGCGGTCGGGAACGGGGGTCGCCGGAGCTAGTGGCGACCAGGCTCACTGCTAGGAGCGGCGGGGCTCCCCGGCAGGTACGCCTTCGGGGCGGTGGGGACTCCGGCAGGCGCGCCGTCGTGTGGTGCGTTCGAGCCGTGCGTTTTTAAAGAAACAATTTAAGACTGCGCCTCGAGCATCTTGCGCATGCGGCCGATCGTCGTCTTCGCCGTCACGGCCGGCGGCGTGTTGAGCATGTACGCGCCGCCCGCGATGACCTTGCGGCACGAGCCGCACTTCCAGATGCCCGTCGCCACGCGCTTCACGTTGTCCTTGCCGCAGAAGACGCAGTTGTACTTCGAGTGCTGCGAGACCTCCATCTTCTTGATGTTCTTACGGATGGACGCGCCATACCGGATGCCGTACTTGCCGCAGATGCCGACCTTCTTCGTGCGTTTGCCCATCTTTGCGTTTTGTTACCTGCGGAGGGGTGACGGTGAGCGCTGTGTTCAGCCGTGGCGCTCTCGTCTCTTTTGTAGGGCCGGCAGTGAGCGCCGCTTCCACCGGCGGCGCTCGTGTCTCGTGTGTAGGGCCTTTCAGCGCCCGCGCGCGGCAGCTTACGCCAGCGGCCGCCAGCGATGCTGAACGCGCTCGCTGGGCCTGCCGCGCCGCGCCGACGGCCGCAGGCGGTCCAGCGAGGTGTTTTGCCTCAGAGTCGCTAGCGGCCCGTAGACGGCCGTCAGGGTACTGCGCTTCGAGCTGCCGTTGACTGAGAGTAATTAGAGGCCTCTGGTAACGCGACGGCGTGATATGCAGCGGTTTTGGGCGCAGTCTCGAACAGTCAATTGCTGATTAGTAAAAGCGCGATCAGCGAAAAATACCCGCACTTTTTTTTTCGGACTCGTCCTAAGGAGCCTGAATTCCGCCCTTGCGTGTTTAAGGCTCCTCTGAGCGCTGGTAGCCTTCAGTTTGGCCGGCTCCTCTGCCAATTTGAGCCAATTGGAGCCTGCATGGCAAGAAAGGCAGCCCAACCGATGCGCACCCATGTCGCACGGCCGCGCAAGTCCCAGGCATCGACGCCGGAAGAGCGATTACTTCGGCGCGGTGCGGCGCAGCGGTGCGCCACCGGTGGAAGCGCCACAGCAGGATGCTAATGAATGGGTCATGTGCCGTGACGACGCGACCGGTGCAGCGTACTACGCCAATCGACGCTCGTTCGAAGTCTCCTGGACGCCGCCTGGCGGCAATTCTTCGCAAGCAACGGCGGCATCTTACGCGGCGACGCCGGTCGTGGACGCGCTAAAGACCAACCGCAGGGACGACGCAGCGGCCGCCACACCGCCACCACCACCGCGCCGCGCCA
>Ga0302122_10001826_pt1 | contig 13491 bp, 8 predicted proteins | sample CB21_SCM_MG_FD_203115 | JGI IMG/M metagenome (GOLD analysis project Ga0302122, IMG submission 203115) | Marine microbial communities from Western Arctic Ocean, Canada - CB21_SCM | ecosystem: Environmental > Aquatic > Marine > Oceanic | place: Canada: Western Arctic Ocean | collected 2017-09-28
GCCGCGCACCACCTGCCGCCGCGGCCCTTTATGAATTTTTCGTTGGTGCTCGCGCCGCCGGGAGTTCTACCCGACGGCGAGCACGCGTTACGGTTCGAGATCGAGCTGAGGCCTTCCGGGCTCCTCGAGAGCTACCACGGCAGCGCGAACGTGACGTACACTTTAACGTGCACCTGCCGCCGCGGGCCGCTGCGCCCCCCCCTCGAGGCGCGGGGCGAAATCTTCGTCGAAGTCCCGTCTTCGGGACCGCCACCGCAACCGGCCCCGACGACGTTCGCGGTCACACGCGCCTCGCCGCGGCTGCAAGTCTCCGGAAAAGTGGACGCGACGCGGTGTTCGCTCGATCGACCTTTCACGGGCGAGTTACGAGTCGACGAGTGCGCCGTGGCTGTGCAGTCTGTCGACATCGCCCTGATGCGGCGCGAAACGGTGTCCGGTGTCGTGGGGCGGCCCACTGAGGTCAGGAGGACCCAGATTGTGGATGGCGATGTCACGCGCGGTCTCACTATCCCGATCCACGTCTTCTTCCCGCGCCTCTTCGCCTGCCCGAGTCTGGCTACCGAAGGCTTGAGTGTTGCCTTCGAGGTGGACCTCGTCGTCTCCTTCGGCGAGGGCCTGGTCGCCAGGGCGTCGATTCCCGTGGTGTTGTACCGCTGATATGTTGTTATAATTTTGCATTTTCATTAATAAACAGAAGCGCCACCGACGCTAAGTGCTGGTCGCGCCGGGGCGGAGCAGCGGCCGCGTTGCTCGCACCACCCCGTGTCGGTGCTGGGCGCGTGGGGGTAGTAACTATCTGCTTTCGAAGCCAAACCAGAAGAACACAAAGCACGTCAGGCACTCGTATGCGACCGCGAAGAGAAACAACCGCAGGTGGGCCGTCGCCGCCGCCGCGGGGTCGAAGCCGAAGCAGCGCAGGACCGCGTCGCCGGCGAGCGGCGCCGATCGGATATGCTGCGCGCCGACCTTGGACGTCAGGTACAGCTCCGGGACGCCGGAGAATTCGTGGATCACGAGGGCCTCGTAGCCACTGGCCGCCGGCAGCGCGCGCCCCACGCGCCGCCACGCCGGGGGCAGGTCGTCGGGGTCGGCGAAGAAGCCGCACAAGAGCAGGTTGAACAGGAAGACGAGCGAGGCGGCGGCGTTCGCCACGGAGTCCGAAGGGGAGAGGGCTCCGATGACGCGGCCCAGCGCCGCGAAGGCGTAGTGGAGCTGGAGCGCCGCGGCGACGAACCCCAGGCCGGCCGCCCCGGTCGGCGCGGCGCGCGAGATCGCCAGCGCGAGCGCCGCCGTGAGGACTGGCGGCACTAGTCGCAGCGGGAGGACGTCGCCCACGCCGCACATGGCCAGGAACGCGGCCGGCCCGCCGTACGAGTCCCGCTCCCGCGCCAGCAGCCGCGCCGCGCGCCGCGCGCGCGGCGGCGCTGACAGCGCCGACCTGTGTGGAAATCAAATTTTAGGACGACCAACGCCATCGACGCGATCTCATCCCATCACTGCGTCTGCTTGATGGCGTGGAGGTTCCACGCCATCGACACGCCGTTGCCCCAGTCACCGCGTCTGCTCGATGGCGTAGAGGTTCATGAAGGTCTCCGCAATAGTTCTCAGGATAACCTAACTCACTGGTTGATTTCCACACAGGCGCCAACAGCCCCACGGCCACGCACAGCACGAAGGCCAGGCCCAGCCGGTCCTGGATGCCCGCCGCGGACCCGTTCCGCGCCGGCAGGTTGGCGAAAGCGACGCCGAGCACGAGGCCCACGGCCACGGCCGGCCCATAGTGCAGCGCCAGGAGGCTGGCGTCGCGGCGCACGCCCCGCCACTCGCGCGCCGCCAGCAAGCGCAGCGTCGCGTAGAACCGCGGCGGCCACCGAGATACGGGGACGGCCGGCGCGACGAAGGCGCCGCGGAACGGCCGCGGCCGCGCGGGCGCCTCGAGCGCCTCGAGGCGCTCGGCGGACGCCGACAGGTCCAATAAAGCGTCTGCGGGGTTCGCGGCGTCCGACACGACGGCGTCGATCGTCGCGGGCGCCCCGAGGAAGCGGAGGCGGCCACCCGCGACCAGAGCGACGCGGTCCAGCAGGCGGACGATCTCGCGCCGCGGCTGGTGCAGCACACAGACGACCGTGACGCCGCGCGTCGCCAGCGTCGCGAGGTGGCCCATCACCTTCAATGCCGTGGCCGCGTCGAGGCCCGTCGTCGGCTCGTCGGCCAGCACGAAGCGCCGCCGCGCGAGGAGCGCGGTCGCGAGCGTCGCGCGCCGCCGCTGGCCGCCCGAGCAGCGCCCGAGGTACGTCGCGTGGAGCGCCGCACCCCGCAGACCCAGGGCCTCCGCCTCGCGCAGCGCGCGCGCGCACGCCCGGGCCTTGGGCCAGCGCGTGGGCAGCCGGAGCCGCGCGTGGAACCGGAGGTGCTCCGCGATCGTCAGGTGGGGCGGCAGGATGTCGTCCTGGGGCGCGAAGCTCGCGGCGAACCTCCGCTGGGCCGGCGTGGCCACCGCGCCGTCGAGGGCCACGAAGCCCGAGCTTTCCCCGGACGTCCGCCGCCCGCTGAGGACCGCCAACAACGACGACTTGCCCGCGCCGCTCGGCCCCAGCAGGCCCGTGAGGCCACCCGCGGCCACCTCCAGCGACACCTGGTCCAGGATGACGCGGCCCGTGCCCAGCTTGAGGTGCACGCCCGAGCACGCGAGCCGCCCGGGCTCGCCCTCCACCCCGTCGTCGTCCTCGTGGTCCTCGAGCAGGGGCGTCTCCAGCACGTCATCGGTGGGGACCGGGGCCTCCGCGTCGCCCGCGCCGGGCGCGGGTTCCGCGAAGGGCCGCTTCTCCGCCCGGTCGTCGACGTCGGCCGGAGAGCGGAGCGCGTGCGCGAGCGCCGCGACGCCCAGCGCGGCCAGGAGGACGAGGCCCAGGCGCAGCAAGGCGGCGTCCGCCGCCTTGCTCGACGTGGGCAGGCCGAGCGTCGCCAGGATCTGCGTCACCGTCACATATAAATCGGAGGGGAACGTTGGGTCGCACTTGTGCGCGTCGATGACGTAGTACTGGGGCCCGCCGGGCACGGCGCCGTCGATATGGGCCGGCACCTCGTCCCCGTAGCGCGCGCCGGCGAACTCGCCGACGACCGCGGCCCGGTACGCGTGGAAGAGCGCGTCGGCGCCCGCCGCCGCGCGCGTCGCTGCCTTTCCTAACGCGGCCAGGGCGTCCGAGCCCCCCTTCGTCACATCGATGGACGTGGACTGGGACCGCGACTCGACGGACACGGCGACGCCGCCGAAGAGCGCCATCAACAGGGCCCCGAGCGCGCCGGCGGCGTTCGCGACCTCGGCCCGGATGCGCGCGGCGCCCAGCGCGAGGCACAGGCACCCCGCCGTGGCCGAGGCGCCGGCCACCGCCGCGGCGAAGCGCAGCACGCACCAGCCCGCGCACCGCGGCCTTAAACCCGCCGCCGGGTAGACGACCAGCGACAGCGCGAGCGCCGGCGCCAGCCGCAACAGGATCAGGTCGCAGCCGAGCACCGCCGCCAGGTGCGCGCCGCGCCCGTAGAGCCCGCCCAGCGCCGTCCGCTCGCTATCCGCGCAGGCGGCCTCCTCCCGAAACGCCGCGAGCGCGCTCAGACTTAGACACGTCACGAAAAACAGCGCGAAGAAGATGGCGCCCACGCGCCGCTGGGCGCCGCCTAGGTCCTGCGGCAGGTCCGCATCGACCGTGCCCAGGCACACCGCCGCCAGCACGGCCCCCACGAGGTGCAACAGTAACGAGGAGGGCGCGCGCGCCACGCGCAGGAGCTGCCGGTCGGCCAACGCCCGAAACTGCGTCCCGCGGCCCGCCCGCCGGAACCGCGCCGCGTGCACGACCGTCGCTGGCACGAGGCGCCGCGCCCGGACCTCCTCGGGGGCGTCGCCTAAACTCGCGGGGTCGGCGCACAGCGCGTCGAGGAGCGCGTCGCCCGGGTTGGCCCCCGGCGGCCCGAGTCGCACCGCGAGCGCCCGCACGTCCCGCGTCGCGCCGCGCCACACGACGACGCCGTCGGCGATGAAGCAGCACCGGTCGACCAGGCCCAGGATCTCCGACCGCGGCTGGTGCAGCGTGCACAGCACGGCGACCGGCCCGCTGCTACCGCCGCCGCGCCGCGCGACGCGCTTGAGCGCCCGCATCAATCGCAGCGCCGCGCGCGCGTCGAGCCGCGACGTCGGCTCGTCCAGGAGCAGCGCCGCCGGCGCGCCGAGCAGCTCGGCCGCGACCGACGCCCGGCGCGCCTCGCCGCCGGAGCAGCCCCGCGCGGCGGTGGGGGCCTCGTCGTCGTTGCCCCGAGCGCCGAGGAAGGTCCCGGCGCACGCCTCGAGATCCAGCGTGCGCAGGACGCGCCGCACGGCCCGCGTCCGCTCGCGCGCGGTCTCGGCCGCCGGCCGCCGCAGGCGCGCGTGGAAGAGGAGGTGCTCCGCCACCGTGAGGGTCGGGGGGAGGCCGGCGTCGTCCTGCTCGACGAAGGCGAGCGTCGCCCGCCGCGCGCGGCTCGGCAACGCTTTGCCGCCCACCTCGACGGTCCCCCGCTGCCGGCTGTGCCGCGGCGCGCGCCCGCCGATGGCCCGCAGCAGGGACGACTTCCCGGCGCCCGACGGCCCGAGGACGCAGCACACCTCGCCCGCGGGCGCCTCGCCGTCCGCGTCTTTGACGAGCAGCGCCGCGCCGCACGCGAGGCCCACACCGCGCCACGCGAGGTCCAGACCCTCGTCGTCGGTCGCGTCGAGCTCGTCCTCGTTCTCGGTCGCCGCGAAGTCCAGCGCGATCTCGCCCTCGATGCGCCGCCCCTCGCTCCGGAGCGGGCTCGTCAGGAACGCGCGCAGGCTACACCCGAGGACCAGGGCCAGCACCAGGGCGAGCAGCACGAACTGGTGCGCGTGCAGGGTCTCGACGGGGTGGCGCAGGTCAAAGGTCCACGCCGACACGGCCGGCTGCGGCTTGGTCGAGTGCTCCACGACCGGGATGTCGGGCGCTTTGGTGGTGTTATCGTAGAGGCAGTTTCCGACGTGGCACGTGAAGGGGAAGCCCTTCTCGTCGCCCAGGTGCTTTTGGTTCAGGTAGCACCGCCGCGCGGCCGCCGGCGCGCCCGCGCTCGGGTCGATCTCGCAGGCGAACTCCGTCGCCACAACGTTCCAGACGGCCTCCGTCGACTCGCAGGCGCCGCCCGCGTCGCCGTCGGCGCCGTCGTCGTCCGCGGCCCGGTCGTAGGCGCAGCACAGGGGGTTCTCGACGTGGTACCTGCGCGCGCTTCGGTATCGCACGGCCTCCACGCCATCGAACCTCGTTGCACGCGCTTCTCAAACGCCGCGCAACGCACCGCTTGCCGTGCATGACGTCGTCGTCGGTCGTCGCGGCCGCCTGGCAGCAGCCCGTGGGCGACTTGGTGGCGCACTCGTGCTCGCAGACGTAGTGGTGCGTGCACTCGTCGTAGGTCCAGCCCGGACAGTGCTGCAGCTTCGCGGGCGGGCAGTCGATGGCCGTGCGCGCGCACTTGAGCGTGAGGCACTGCTTCGCCGGGTCCCAGGCGCACGTGCCCCGCGAGAACTTGCAGCCCGTGAGGTTGCCCGCAAAGAAGGCCGCGTAGTCGTAGTCGTTCTGGCCCGGGAACTTGCCCGCGTCCGCGCGCGTCGTGCCGAGGCGCCAGGCGACCTCGGCGTAGCCGTCGAAGGCCGTGAGGTCGAAGGACGCGCCCGGCGCGTTGACCGTGGGTAATAAACACAGCGTCTCGTCGACGCCCGGCCCGCACACACTGCACGAGAAGCGCTTGCCCTGGACCAGCTCATCGGCGACGGGCTCGACGGCGCCCGCCGTGCAGCTCAGGGCCTCCTTGCCGTCCCGGCGCGGGCACGCGGCCACGGCGTCGCACACGTCGCACGCGGTGCCGTTCCAGCCAGCGCAGCAGCGGCCCCACGAGGGCTCCGGAGTATCTGAAGTGGCGCGCGACGCGTTGTTCAGCCGGGTCCACTCGTCCTCGTCCGGTCGGCCGCAGACGCACGTCGCGCAGTTGTCCTTCTGGACGAACTTGCTGCCCTTGGGGCCGAGGAACGCAAAGAGCGTCGCGTCGTTCGCGCACGGCGGCGCCGTCTCGGGTACGTGGATGCACGCCTTTGAGACGTCGTGTGTTGCGGCGGCGGTCGCTGCTGCTGCGTTTGACTCGTGTTTTGCTGAGGCCAAAATCAGCACTAATGTTGACAGCCGCCGCTTCGGAGGCCGCGGCGCCGGCATCTTAGGGATGCGAGCCACTGGTTTAGGACACAAAACGGTGGCACTGTGGCACCCCTGGCACTGCTCAGTGCAGCTATGGCTCATTTTTCGGGCACCAGAAACCCGTTTTGAACTCTGATATCTCACGCGCGTCGTGTTGTACGCGCACGGCTCGGAGGAGGCCTCTCTTCACCTCCCCGCGCCGGCGTGAGCAAAGTTTGCGCAAATTTTGAACGGGTTTCAACTTTCAACCGCTACAAGCTTTAGCCGTACGCGCCACACCCGCCAGGCCTCGCCTGAGACCTTTAGCTGTTTCCTTATTGACGTGATTTAACGCACGGCTTGAATACAAGCGCAGCCTCAGTAGCGCTTGCACGCAGCAAGCACCTTAAAGGAAGCAACAAAAAATCATGTACGCCGACGCCCGTGCCTACGCTGACTTACCGGAGGGCGTGACGCCGCTCGCGGCCTGCGCCGCCTTCGCCGAAGCCTTCGTCGCGGGACCCGACGACGCGACGGTCGACGAGGAGGCGCTGCGCGCGCCGGACCGCTTCGCGGCGGCCGTTGCCGCCGCGCACCGCGGCGCGCACGACGGCGTCGAGGCGGCGGTCGCGCGCCAGCCCGCGCTCAAGCTCGTGGCGCGGCCCGTCGAGCTCAAGTCCGCGGCGGACAACGACGAGCGCTGGCTCCTGCCGCAGCTGTCCGGGCTCGTCGCGGCGCTGCGGGGCGGCGCCGGCTGCGTCCTCGTCGCGACGGACACGGACGCGCTCTGCGTCGGCCTCGTGCGGCGGCAGGTCGCGGACGAGGACGAGGACGGCCCCGAGGCGCCGATCCGCAGCGTCTGCTTCGACCCGCGGGCGCGCCCGTCGCTCGCGCAGCGGACGCCGGCCGTGCTCAAGTTCACGTCGGCGACGGCGCTGCAGCTGCACGTCCTGGCGCTCCTCACGGAGGCGACGGACAACCGCCGCGCGTCGCTCGGCGTCGTCGTCTCGGGCGCGCGGCGCGACGCCTCGCGCCTCGCGCTCCTCGAGCGCGACGCCCAGGCCATCCGCCGCGCGGAGAAGAAGCGCGCCATCGAGCGCCAGCGCGCCGAGATCGAGCAGCTGCGCCGCGCGCTGCGGCCCGCCGCGCAGGCCGCCGCGACGCGGTCCGGCGACGGCGAGCAATTCGTGGCCTTCGGCGAGCGGCTCTACGCCGAGCTCCGGGGCGCGGCCCTGGACGCCGGGGCGGCGTCCCCGCTGGAGGCGGCGACGCGCGCCTACGAGGCCGCGGCCGCGCGGCCGCTCGCGGGCGCGGCCGCGAAGCTCCTAGCGTCGGCCGACGGCGACGACTTCCTGCGCGCCGGGGCCGCGCTCTACGCGGCCGCGCGCGCGGCCGCGGCGCCGTCCGTGTCGTCGTCGTTCGCCGCGTCCTCCGCGTCCTTCGCGACGGCGTCCTCGTTCGCGTCGACGGCGCCGGAGCCGCCGCCACGCTCCACCGCGCCGTCGCCGGGCGGTCCGCCGGCACCACCGCAAGCCGACGACGCCCTCGGAGCCGACGCCGCCGAGGACCAGCAGTCGACGGCGGCGACCTACGACGGCTCGGAGGCCCCGAATGATGCGCCGCCGCCACTCCGCCTCGACCCCGACGAGGGCGACGACCGCCTCGACGTGCCGACGCCGTTCCGCGGCGGCGCGACGCCCCTCTCGGAGGCCGGGGACGCGACGGGCGGCGACGACGACGACGTGCTGCTCCAGTCGACTGCGCCGCCGCGCGTGGCTGCGGCCTCGCCGGAGGGCCTCGTCGTCGACGTCGGCGCCGCGGAGCCGCTCGGCGCGTCGTACGCCGACGAAGAGCCGCCCCCGCGGGTCCCGCCGGCGGGCTGGGCCGCCGAGATCGACTTGGCGGCGGCCGCGCGGCCGCTGCCCCCGCAACCCCAACCGACGCGGCGCCGGAGCGGCGGCGACGTCGTCGACGTCGACATGTTCGACGACGACGCGCCCTACGCGGCCGCGCGGAAGGAGCGCATGGAGAAGTTCCAGCAGATGCGCGAGAAGAAGAAGCGGGACATGGACGAGCGGCGGAGATTAGAAAGGGAGCACCACGCGGCGCTGCGGGCGGGCGGCTTCGCGCACAACGTTGACGCCACTAAGCCGGCGCCACCCCTCAAGGCGGGCCCGCCGCCCGTCGGGCGCGGGCGGCTCTGCAACGCCAAAACGCTGGCGAACGCGCTGCAGCAGATCTGCCTCGCGGGGCCGCACTGCGCGGACCGCTTGGCGGCGGCGCTGGCACGGTTGAAGGCGTCGCCGGCGGATCACCACGTCGTCGTGCTTAAGGACGACAACATGTTCCGCGGCGTCTACGCGGTGGGCCGCGGCGGCGCGTGCGAGAAGATCCACGGCCGCGGCCCGGCGCGCTTCGCCGAGGCCGACGTGGCGACGTTCCTCAAGTTCAACTCGGCGCGGCGCGCGTTCGTCAAGCTGCCGTCCCGGTCCTTCTCGCTCACGACGGACGCGGTCATGCTCTCGGCCTCCGTGCTGCCCAAGAACCGGCCGGCGCTCTACTGACTGGGAGGACCCCCTAAGTTTTTGCTCCTACTTGGAGTCGTCACAAACATTACTACTGACCCGTACCGTATACGGTAAGGGGTTGCGTGAGGGTGGCGTCGTGTCGCTGCCGGGCTCCGTCAGCTTGGCCTTCGCGTCACGAGCTCAAGGGAAAAAGAACGCCACGGGATGGGCGGACGCGGCGGCGGTGGCCACGGGGCTACTCACAGCTCGATCGTCGCGTCCGTGTCCGCGGCGATCTTTGCGGCCGCGAGAATATTCTCGTCCGTGTCTGCTAACTCGGGATCGCAGCCCGCGGCCAGCCGCATCGATTGGTACGCGGCCGCGGCCGCCAGGCAGGCGGACGCATCAAGCGTCGCGGTCTCCAGAACGCGGATCAGCGGTCCGTCGTCGCCCGCGAGCACGCGCGCGCCGCCCGCGGCGGCGGCCGCCGCGCCCGCGCCGCCGTCTCCGGCTTCGTCCGGTAGAACTCCGGCGAGCAGCGCCGCGAGGGCCCGCAGCGCGTCCTCGTCGGCGCCTCCGGTGAGCAGATTCACGCGGTCGCGTACGAGCGCGCGCGCGGCATCGGTGCTTGCGCCCTCGTCGTCTGCGCCATCCGGCGGTGGCGTCGCTGCGGCGTCTCGTGCCAACGACTGTTCGAGCGTTTTCCACGACGGCAAGGTGATGCCGCGCTTGCACAGGTCGCCCACGGCGTGCGATTTGTGTTTGCGGCCGAGACCCATCGGTTTGAGCTGCCTGCTGCAAGTAGCGATGAGGGCACGATCAAACTACTCCAGGAGCACTATGACAGCGCCAGCCAGCCAGCTGGAGCTGGAGCTGAGTGTTTGTACCGCACGGGTTCGGGTTCGGGTTCGGGTTCGGGTTTGACATACGGGTTTTCGATGTAGCTAAAAACGCGATTGAACAAGTGCATAGTTCGCTCCAAGTGCACGCCCGGCGCTCGAGCGTCGTGTGGAAAGCTCCAAAGCAGTCACCTTCGCTGTACGCTATCGCAACAGCTAGACAGAGCTACTCACTCGAGAGCTTGCCTACAGCGACCAATCAAGTGCTAAACATGCACCGCATCGCTCTGTCCGGCGCGCGCGCGCCCGTCGCGGCGGCTGCGGCTGCGGCGTACTATAGCACGCGGTCGCCCGAGCCGGCGCGCTGCGACGGCCCGCCGTCGGCGCACCCGGAGCGCCACGACCGGCGGGCCGAGCTGCTCTTCGGCGTGCCAAAGAAGGGGCGGCTGCACGAGAAGATCGTGGGCATGCTTAAGGGCGCGGGGCTCGAGTACAAGCGCGAGGCGCGCCTCGACATCGCGCACTGCCGGGACGTGCCTGTGTCGCTCGTGTTCCTGCCGGCCGCGGACATCGCGACCTACGTGGGCGAGGGCGACGTGGACATGGGCATTACGGGCGAGGACATTATCGCCGAGAGCGAGGTCGAGGTCATTGAATTGATGAAGTTGGGGATGGGCAAGTGCCGGCTCAGCGTGCAGGCCCCGAAGGGCTCGACGCAGGACCCCACGCAGCTGGCGGGCCAGCGCGTCGTGACGTCCTTCCCGGTCATCACCAAAAAGTACTTCGCGGGCCTCGAGAACGGAATCGAGACCAAGGTCAAGTGCATCTCCGGGAGCGTCGAGGCGTCCTGCGGATTAGGTTTAGCGGACGGCATCGTCGACCTCGTGGAGACGGGCACAACCATGCGTGCCGCGGGCCTCGAGGAGGTCAGTGTGATCATGCACACGGAGACTGTTTTGATCGCCAACCCGCACTCGCACCACAAGGACCTGATTGAACTCCTGCGGAAGCGCATCGCGGGCTACATCACGGCGTCGCGCTACATGATGGTGACCTACAACGTGCCGCGCGACCTCCTGCATGTCGCGCGGCAGATCACGCCGGGCAAGAAGTCGCCCTCCATCCAGCCCCTCGAGGACGAGGCCTGGGTCGCCGTGTCCTCGCTGGTGGAAAAGTCCAAGGCGGCCACCATCATGGACTCGCTCGAGGCCGCGGGCGCCACGGACATCCTGCTCTCGGCGATCCACTCGTCGCGCATGGGCGACTGATCTTCGGCGTGGTGGGCGCGGCGGGGTAGGTGGAACTTAATGCTCTTAAGAAATATCTACAGAGGCAAAAAGACTTGGGTGCGGGCATTGCTCCCCAGCTTGAGCCCTTGTGGAGCTTCACATGGGCCCCAGGAGGGCGCCGAGCATCATGCCCGGGAGCGCCATATCGCAGGCCCCCTTCATGCCGCCGGCGTCGTAGGGCTCGCGCAGATCATCTTTGGGGGCGCGGCGGAGCATCATGATGCTGTCGTAGCTCTCGGCGGGGATGCGGTCCAGGACGTCGGTGCCGCAAGGGACGCAATTCCGCTCCTGTCCGTGGGAGCCGTTGCACCAGATCTTGCTTGCGGTGATCTGCACGGGCCCCGACCCACCGCCTTTGCCGTCCCAGTATTTGCACGCGTGGGCGAATTGGTCCGGATAGACGCTACACTGCTGGTCGTCGCCGACGCGGCACGTGACGCTGCCGTAGCCGTCGTAGTAACCCGCGACGTGGAGCGTCGCGCCCGTTTTCAACGCGAGCTCCACGAGGCACGGCGTGGTCCAGTCAAACTGACTCTTGCCGCCGCATTCAGCGCAGCCGTAGGAGAATTCGCCCATGATCACTCGTGAGATGAATTCGAATTCGACGACGCGTCCGAAGGTTGCGGGCACCACTAAAGCAAAGCAAATTCAAATTCAAATGTTCCGGGCTCTCGTTGTCAGGCACAGAGATTCTGGGGCGGCACGCGCGGCACAGGGGACACTCTCGGATGTATACACCCAGTATCCCGCGACGCGGGCCGTTTGCGCTAATTAACGCGCGCGCTCTGCGCCTAAAGCTGTCCAAAACGGGTTTTCACAAAAACCCGCGCGCATCATTTTCACAACTAATTCTTAAAATTTCATGCTGTACTGCATGCTCGAGCAGCCATCACCCTGGACAGAGCGGATCTGCTCGACTGGCTCGGCACGCCACGGAGGGAAACGCGGGTGGCCACAGCTGCAGCTGTGCTGCTTAAGAGATCTGTACAGTTAATTAGCGGTCGCAGCGGTGGGCGCATCGCACGCCTGTCGCTGTAAACATGCCCACAGATAACCTACGCTGGCACCTCGTGCTGCTGCTCGCCCTGCCGCCGGCGACGGCTCACCTCCTACACTCTCTCAATAGACGCTGGCGTAATAACGGATGTTGTGACGTGCTCGTCAAGCTCGGCGGCAGCGCCATCACCGACAAAGCATCGTTCGAGACGCTACACGACGACAACTTGCACGACTGTTGCGCCGACGTCGCGCGGAGCGGGAAACGGATCGTCGTCTGTCACGGCGCGGGCAGCTTCGGACACTTTCAAGCCCGCGAGCACGCCGTGTCTAAGGGCACGGGGGACCCGAAGTTTTCCTGGCGCGGCTTCGCGCTGACTCGGGCGTCAGTATGCAAATTAAACGGGCACGTCGTTGATGGGCTGCTCGCGGCCGGCACTGCGGCCGTCGGCGTCTCGCCATGCAACGCGTTCGGCGCGACGCGCGGCAGGGGCGTCGTGCCGCGCGCCGCGCGGCGACGCGGCGTCGCGCGCGTCCACGAATTGCTCGGGACCGGCTGCGTGCCCGTTTTGCATGGCGACGCGTGTCTCGACGAGGTCCAGGGCGCCAGCATTCTGTCCGGGGATACTCTCATGACGCTCCTCGCGCAAGAATTGAGGCCGAGGCTGGTGGTCTTCGTGACGGACGTCCCTGGCGTCTTCGACCGCCCGCCAGAGGAGCCAGGCGCGACTCTCATTCCTCGAATTCTTGTGGGCGGTGGTGCCGGTCCGGCGGTCAAGACCTCGACGGCCCTGCACGACGTGACCGGCGGCGTGGCCGCCAAACTCGAGGCCGCGATCGCCATCGCTCGTTCCGGCACGCGCGTCGTCATCGTCGAGGCCGGCACGGCTCACGCGCGCGCAGCTCTCCGCGGGGAGATTCCCGACGTCTGTACGCTCGTCGAGCGTGCATCATCATGAAATTAAGTATGTGTTCGTAAAAGGGAGTGGGCAAACCTAGGCCGCCGCGTGGGCCACCCACCCACGCAGCTGGAGCGAGAGCGTGTCGAGGACCAGGGCGCGGTCCTGCGGGGACGCGCGGCGCGTGTCGAGGCGGCAGCAGCAGTGCGTCGGGAGGAGCGCGGGCGCGCGGACTATGGTGGAGACGCCGTCGCACTTGACGCCGACGGTCTCGACGAGGTGGAGCAGGGCCACGGCCGGGAGGGCGGTCCAGGCCCGGGGCATGCCGGCCTTGGCCAGGTCGTCGGCGAAGGCCTGGACGTGCACGGTCAGGGCGCGGGCCACCTGACCGTCGGTTTCCGACCGTGCCGCCAGGTAGACGGCCGACCCGACGCAGCTGAGGCACCGGACCTCGTTCTCGACAATTAAGTTGTCCGTCGAGACGTGGGCGTACTCGACGCCGGGCAGGGGGACGTGGCCCCGGGCTAAGAGCCGGACCGAATAAACAAGCGGGTGGACGAGGTGCTGGAGCTTCTACGGGCGCGTCCCGCGTGACCAGACGTGTCTTGCCAGAGCTTAGGACACACTTAACTCACCAGAGAGACGCCGACCTTGGTTGGAATTGTTCTAACGGAGTCTAAACCAGGGTCACCAACGACCGTGGCGGGCGCGGCCTCGTGGCGGCGGTGCGGCGGCGACGGCAACCGGGGCAACCT
>Ga0302122_10001827_pt1 | contig 13491 bp, 9 predicted proteins | sample CB21_SCM_MG_FD_203115 | JGI IMG/M metagenome (GOLD analysis project Ga0302122, IMG submission 203115) | Marine microbial communities from Western Arctic Ocean, Canada - CB21_SCM | ecosystem: Environmental > Aquatic > Marine > Oceanic | place: Canada: Western Arctic Ocean | collected 2017-09-28
GCGGTGCTGAAGTGGCCAGTCGCGCCGGTGGAATCCAGTCGATCCGTGGTCCAGAGGTCTTTCTGGGGTCGCTTAGGGTCCATATTAGACGTGCGCAATCGCCTACACCGTATACGCCACGGCTTGGATCATATCTACCAATTCTCTCAGCAGTCCAGACAGCTGAGGCATGATTTGCCAATGTTTTTGATCCAGAGCTTTGAGAGCTATGGAGTGCCAAAAGCGCATGCGCATGCGGTGTAGGCGATTAACCAACTTCAACCCTGACCTATAGGCAGTCCGAGAGCCGATCAGCATCACAAAAAAGTGTTTTATTTGGGCTCGACAGCACCCGTGAACGTCAAATACGCTAATTATTCGAGGGCCCCCAGGAAGCGTACTAGCGGTCTCGTTGGGTCCCATACTACCCCACCTATAGTAAAATCAATTATATCACCTATACATCACGAGAAGGGTACTTTGGGCTGCCCCGGCTCGGTTCTGAATATTATTAATCTGGAGACCTTATTGCGGTCGCCGTCGGACATCCAATTATTGGCATAGGAGAGTAACAAAACGCGCACGTTCAGTCCGGGTGGCGGCGGCGATGGTAAGGGCGGCGGTGGCGGTGCGGTCTGCGTCTCGAGGTAAGCTTCCGCCGCTCGCAGCTTGTCCGCGCCGCCGGCTCGCCGCAGCGCCGCCGCAAGTGCGGGTGAGGTGGATTCGAGCAGTGGTGTCGGTGGAAGAGTTGTTTGCGCGGTCAGGCCTGTGCCCGCCCGACGTGCATCCACGAATTCGCGGAAGGATGCCATCGATTACCGCATTGCTTAGGTATGGGAGCAGTAGTATGCAACGTCTCGCGCGCCGCAAACGCTACAATTCTACCCGCACGTCGATCGCGTTTGGGCGCAGCGATCGAAGCCGGCTTCTTTCGATCGCTGGGCAGCGTTTGATTGCGCATTGGCCCGCGTGAGTTCAGTGGCAGTGGACTTTGCTCATTTTGCTCTGCTGCTTCGCCTTGAACTAGCTTCAGGGAGTGGAGTGCGAAGGCTCGTATCTACGCTTCCCTGGGACCGGTTAGGTAAGACGTGTCTATCTCGCGGCAAAGGGTAAAACCCGTCAAAAGGCAACGCTCTCAAATCAGCGCGGAGAGCAAAGAGGCAGCCCGATGCCGCGCGAAAAACCACCGGGATGGGTGGACCCGCCCGCGGACCACAGCAGCAGCACGCGCCGCGCGGACGTCATCCTGGGCAAGATGCTCGTCAACCGCAATCTCAATCGCATGCTCATGCGGCGGGCCCAGGAGGACGCCGTGGCGGACGCCGTGGCCGAGCCGGGCGCGGCGCGGCCGGAGTTCAAGCTCGTCTTCGACACGCGGGGCCGGTCGACCTTCAAGGTGAGATGTGCCTTTGACTCCGAAAAGACGGCCCAGGGCTACGGCTTCGACGACGCCAGCAGCCTCTTCACGCTGGAGGGCCGACCGCGGACGGCGACGCGGCAGACGACGCGCCGGCCGTCGAGCCGCCGGCCGTCCGTCCTGGCCGACGACGAGAGCGGCATCCGGCCCGCCACGTCCGCGGCCGCGACGCTGCGCGCGTCGCGCGGGTCCCGCGGGACGCTCATCCGCCCGCAGTCGGCGGGGTCGAGCGTCGTACCGCCTCCCCCACGACCTTCGACCGCTACGATGCGAGCGCGGCCGTCGACCGCGACCCTGCGGCGCGCCACGGCGGCGGGCGGCGGTGCCGAGGCGGCGCGCTGGCGGCGCGAGACGCTCCACCGCGAGCGCGACGACGCCTTACGGGCCGCCGTCGCGAAGAAGGCGGCGGCCTGCGGCGCCGAGGGAAACGTCTTGGAGTACCGCAAAGTAAAGCGGGCGCGGCAGGAGCGGTGGCTTAATGTGTGCGCGCTCGCGGCCCACGGCAATAACCTGAAGCGCAGCGCCGCGGTCGTACTCAAGCGCCGCGAGACGGACGCGGGGTGGCGCGTCCAAAACCGCGCCGCGCACGTGTTGGGCCGGAACTGGCGCAGTCAAAGAATAAGACGGCACGTCTACTGGTCGGCGCGGTTGGTCATGGCCGTCCGGCAGAACCTGCGCCTATTACTGCAGCTCCGCATCGGGCGCAAGCGGCGGGCCGCGCGGCGCATGCGCTGGTTCTTCGGGCAGACGAAGCTGCTGCGGCTCTTGCGGTACGCCTCACGGAAGCTGCACGGCGCCGCCCGGGTTTTACAAAGAGGCACGCGGGACCGCCAGGCGGCGACGAGGGCGCGGCTGGCGGTGTTGCGGCTCCTGTGGCTGCGCGTCGAGGACGACCTCGACGCGGCGAAGACCCGGAAGTTGAAACGGGAGAGTCTGCGGGCGAGCCGGGGCTCGTGGGACGGCCACCCCGAGTACATCGTCGGCATCAAGTCCTACCACGAAGCATTGAAATGTTTGCGGAACGAGGAGCCCTGGGACCGACTCCAAACGAAGCTCGAGAAAAACAGGGAGAAGCTCGTTTTATTGAGGGTCATGGACCACGCGGACTTCGGGCGCACGCAGGACAATCTGCTGGGCTCCGCCGACGGCGCGGAGCGCGCCCCGTACTCCCCTATAAGAGAGCAGGGCATCCGGCGGCTGTTGAACGAGCTGCGGGCCGAGCACGTCGTGCGTTATTCAACGTCGCGGGACCGCAAGAACTACGCGCAGCAGACGAAGACGTTCTCCCGCGCGTCGGCCGCGCGCGTGCTGGCCCTGGATCGGGGCCCGCGGGCGCGGGTGCCCGTGCCCGTGCCCGTCGACCGGAAGCTCCTGATGTGGCCCGTCATGAATTTCTACCGGTCGCCGCCAAAACACCGCCGCGTGGCGTCGGCGCTGAACCCGGAGCAGTGGGGCGGGCGGCCGTCGCTCTTATTGCGCGTGCGGGACTGCGTTCTCCTGTCTCGGACTTCTGAGGCCTTCACCATCTTCGGCGGCATGGACGCATCGGCCAGCCGGAAGGCCGCGGCGGCGAGGGCGTCGGGGTTCACGAAGCGCTTCAAGGAGTTCACCGGGAAATCGCTCCTGGCGAAGTTCGCCGACGCGGCGCCGGCGCCTGGCTAAGTTTTAATGTTGAGGTCAGCGCTCATTGAGGGGTTGCGGCAAGAACAACAGATAAGTCCGGATCAGAGCCCCTGTTCGGTTGCGTGCGGGTTTCGTTCAAACTCGTCGATCTCGCAAAGTTTCACCTCACAGTAAACAGTCCCTGCAAAGATGGTTGACCGCTCACCACCCCGCGGCGGCTCGCCGCCGCGCGACGAGCGCCCGCGCAGCCGCTCGCCGCCGCGCCGCTCCCGCAGCCCCGGCGGCGGAGGCGGCGAAGAGCGGCGTGGCGCCAAGGAGACGGGCCAGTTCGGCGGCGAGGGCGGCCCGCGCAAGCAGGGCACCTGCGTGGCCTGGAACCACAAGGGCTTCGGCTTCATCCGCCCCGACGACGGCAAGGGCGACGACTTGTTCTGCCACGCGACGCAGATCAGCGACGGTCGGTTGCGGCGTCCGTAGATTCACCACCACGCGATGACGATGCTTCTCTGCTGTTGAGACCGGCCCTTTACTTCGATATGCTGTTGATGATTCTCTACTGCTGAGATATTCGCTTCGATATAATGTTTGCTGTCCCGCTGCTTTTTCTGTCTCGCCACTCCTTCTTTTTCCGACGGCTTTCATCTGCTCCGAAGCCATCCTTCTTCCGATAAAAAATCACTCCCCGCACCGCTGTTTCGATGAAACTGCCCGCCACTTCATTTCAATGTATATAATTAAACACTGACCGCTCTGCTTCTACATCAGGCAACTGCCTCGAGAAGGACGCCAAGGTCGAGTACGAGGAGGTCTACGACGACCGCCGCAGCAAGTACCGCGCCGTCGAGGTCTCCGGCGGCACCGAGAAGGAGCGCGAGTACTTTGGGCGTGATCGCGACGACGACCGCCGCCGGGACGACCGCGGCGGCGGCTACGACCACAGGGGCTACGACGACGACCGCCGCGGCGGCGAGCGTGCGGCGCGGCGTCCTTTTGACCTTTTTTCTTTCTTTCTTTCGTTTCGACGTCTTTCGCGCAGGCGTCGAGCGCTACCGCCCGCGCGACCGCGACTACGACCGCCGGTCGCCGCCGCGCGACCGCAGAGACTACGACCGCCGCGATGACCGCGGCCGCGGCCGCGACGACTACGACCGCAGAGATGACCGCGGCCGCGGCCGCGGCCGCGACGACTACGACCGCCGCGACGACCGCTGCTAGGCGCTCACACCACGATCACTCCGGCGGCGGCCGGGCCCATCCCTTCCCCTCTCGCGATCCTCCCCCCCGCGGCCTAACATTGAGGTCACGTTATACATGATCTACCACGTCGCGTCTACACGGCGGCGTGTAGACGGCCGACCCCCCCCGCTTCCTCCGCTTCTTGTCCGGGGCCACGTTGTCCCGCGGCGTGTCCCTCCTCCTGGAACGCTCACGCTCACGCGACCGGCCCCTCCTCCTCCTCCGTGACCGGTCACGCGCGGCCGCGGGCTTGGGCGCTTCTTCGGCGCTCGGCGGACCATGGTCCGTCGGCGCGGCGCCAAACCGCTCAGCACGCGCGGCCAGCCGCGCTCCAAAGTCGGGCTCGGCGTCATCGGCGGCGGTGGCAGCGGCGGCGGCCGGCGCAGAGTTGTAGTAACGGCGGCCAGCATCGGCGGCAGGAGCGGGCTGCGGCGCGCCGTCACCGGCGTGAGCGGGCGGCGGCGCGTCGTTGGCGTCGTCGCCGGCGTGCTCCGCGCGGTAGCGCGCCAGGTGCCGCTTGAGAGAATTCACCTTCAACTTCTTCCACCCCGCCCTCGCGATCACGTCGTCCAGGGCGTCGGCGGGCTGCGCCGCGAGCTCGGCGAGGCTGGCCGCGCGCGGCGCGGCGAAGGGCGCGATGTCCGCTAGGAAGTGTGCCGCGTCCGGCAAAAACGCGAGCAGCTCGGCGCGGAGGCGCACGGCCGGGTCCATTGACGGCGCCGCGCCCGCCGCCCGCGGACGCGGGGTTCTCGTCGTCGAGGAAGCCCGACTCGTAGTCGATGCCGCCCGACTCGATAAAGGATTCATACGTCGGCGACTGTGGGTTCGAGTCCGGGAGCGACGACTGGCTCCAGACCGACGACGCGTCGTCGTCCTCTACCGCGGCGGGAACAACGGGCTCTTGCTGCCCGTGGTCCCGCCGCTTTGAACTGTGACGCCGGCCGCCGACGCCGCCCGCGCGCCCGCGGCTCCTCTTGACCGGCGAGTCCGCGAGCGCCGCCGCCTTGACCGGCGATTCCGCGAGCGCCGCCGCGATTGCTGCGTCGGTGGCCGTCGCCTGCCGCGCCAAGAGCTCGCTCACGGGCATCTCGTCCTCGCTGTCTGAATCGATATCGTCATCGTCGTCGTCAAAGAGCGCATCCTCGTCGGCGCGCTCGGGCGATGGCGCGCCCCGCGCGAGCGGCGCGGCCCCTCTGGGGCGCTGGCGCTCCAGCTCGGCCGTGGGCGGCTCCCACTGCGACCACTCCCGGCCGTTCGCAGTGTGGACGTAATAGTACCCGCCGGTGCTTTGAGACTGCTTGACCGCCCAGCCCTGGGCTACGGACGCGCGGGAGAGCCGCGGCGGCTCTCCGGTGATCTGGCGGGGCGGCGCGGCGCGCGACACCGGCCGCCACGCCCCGCCCGAGCGCGGCTGGATTATTTGCGCGCCAGGCCGCGTCGACCGCGCCTTCGAGTAGTTCCTCTTGAGCCGTTCCTTCGCCTTTTCCATCGCGTCCTGCTGCGTATCCATCAGGGTCAGTGTTTTGGATCTCTTGTTTTCAGGAGCGTGGCGCTGGAAAACGCTACGCGCTGGAAGCGGTGCAGCAGACGTGCAATTCCTGCTGCGTCGCAAGTGGTAGAGGCAGCCAAGCGTGACGACGAGGCTTGTGTCGTTAGGTGGCCTAGTTTGAAAACCCGCTTTGAATTTTCTTCGCTGAAGCCGTTTGCTGGGGCAACACCCGTCGCAGGAGGGGACATGCCAGCGACTCACCGAAGCCAGCGACACATCGAAGCCATCGTGCGGGTATTTCGCTCCCGAAGGAGGCTCGAGCTCTACTGTCCGCCTGCTATTACGCCTGCCCACGCGCAGTTGTTGTTGTAAAAGCATTTTCTTCGTTGCGTGATACTACCCACGCGCAGCGGAAAGTGAGGCGGCGCAAACAGCAGAGGTTACACGCCTCTTTAGCATACCAATAGCAAAACCGCGTGCGCCACCACCATGGGCCGCGAAAAGACCGCGCGGCGCCGCCCCGAGACACTACTTACCACCGGATCTAAAAAGGCCGGCAAAGCAGCGGGAGGTTCCGGCCGCCTGCCGAGCAAGGCCGACCACACGAAGCTGCACCTGAGCGAGGCGGAGCGGTCCCTGGTGGACAGGGGCCACATGCTGGACGAGCAGGGCGACGCCTGGTGGCGGCGCATCGGCGCCGCGGACGCCAAGGAAGAGTTCCTAAAATTCTGGACGCAATTACGCCCTGAATTTAGAGACGGCCCGGTACCACCCCCAGATGGCACGAACTGCAAGCGCTGCAAGATGCACGTGAATTTGAGTCGCAAGCCCGCCACGTGGAACAACACGACGCGCAGTAGGAAGAACTGCGACGGCGGCTGCTGGGGCCAGGAGTCCGTGAACGGTCGGGAGTCCCGAGTTCGCCGAAAAAAAAGTTCGGCGTGTACAATCGGGACTCGCAGGGCTGCCCCTACCAGAACAAGGACGTCGTTCCTTCCGAAGCGCTGGAGCAGGCCCTGTCCAGTCATGGAGAGCTCTGCAAGCACGGCGAGGCCTGGGCGCGAAGGATAGGAGCCTCGGACGATCCAGCAAAGCTCAAAGCGTTCACGGAGCTCTGGTGGGACCTCGCGCCCCAGTTCCGGAGCTGGGAAGTCCCCCCGGACGACGGCAAGAAATGTATAAAGTGCAAGCAGGTCTTCCGCCTCGGCTTCTACAAGGGCACGACGTGGCGCGACCGGTGCGAGTGCAACAAGGGCTCCAAGCGTTTGGCGGAGGAGCGGAAATTGATGGGCCAGGAGTGCTACCAGAAGGGATTGAAGGAGCGCGACATGCAGCAAGTTGTCCAACGCGCGCCAAAAAAGCAGGCGCCCGCGTCGCCGCGCCTCGAAGCCGTCGTGCCGGACGTGGCCATCGACGACCTCGAGCTCCACGTGAAGGATAACGGCGCCGTGCCCGTCGAGTCCGCGCACGCACATACTAAAAAGAAGAAGGCGAAGAAGAAGACGAACGTTGATTTGGCGGCGCAGCTCTTCGCCGGGCCGCCGCAGGCCCGGGACCGCGCGGGGGCGGAGGGTGTGCTCGAACCTACGCATGTGCCGCCCGAGGCACCCTGGGCGGTGCCTTGGGCGGCGCCTGCGCTCGCCGCCGCGCGCCACGAGGACCCGCTTTTACCGTCGCGGCCGCCTCTCCCGCGGTCGCCCCTGGTCGGCCGGGCGCGGCAGAACTCGTGGAACCCCGCCGAGGACCCGCCCCTGCCGAGCGGGCCAGCTCCCGTCGCGGCGGCGCCGCCGCCCGCGGAGCCCGTCCCGAACGCCGTCTACGCGCCGCCAGCCCCGCCGGTCGAAGCGCCGAAGAAGACGGGCACGGTCATCTGGTTCAGCGCGCACAAGAACCAGGGCTTCCTCAAGCCGGACGACGGGGGAGCGGATGTCTGGATGCACGGCGACGGCGTCCGTGCGGGTGTCCATATAAAAAAGGACGACCGGGTCTCGTACCGGGAGGAAGTGTACGGCAAGGCGAACCGCGTCCGGGCCGCGGACGTCGGCAAGGCGGCGCGGCTCGCGAAGCCGGCGCGCCGACCCGCTTCGCTGCGCGCCCCGCCGCCCGCGTTTGACGCCGCGCTCGTCCGCGCGCTAGCGGAATCCGCCGACGCCTACGCGCACCGGCGCCCACCGCCGACCGCGAACGCCGCGGACGACGAGCTGCAGCGCGCGCTGCAGGCCTCGGCCGACGAGTTCGCTGACGAGCAGCGGCGCAACGCCTACGCGGCGCCCGTGTCCCCGTACGCGCCGGCGCCGGCACCCTACGCACCGGCCCCGTACTCCGCCCCGACGCCGCAGTACGACCCGCCCTACGTGCCGCCCGAGCATCAACGTCATTCCCTCGCGGACCTGGCGAGTCGCCCGCAGAACGGCTTCGCGCCGTCGGTCGAAGACGACCTCGCGATGGCGCTCGCGGCGTCGCGCGAGGCCGAGGCGCAGGACGCGCGGCGCCGCCGCGACCTCGCCGCCGCCGAGGAACGATTGCGCGCGGCTCGCCTCGCGGCGGCGCCCCCACCGGGCCCGCCGCCCGGGATGGGCGGGCCGCCGGGCCTGCCCCCGGGCCTCGCAGGCTTCCCGGCCGCGCCGACGCTGTCGCGGGACCCGCTCGCGGCGTTCCTGGATGGGGCGGGCATGGGCCGCTACCTCTCGATGTTCAACGCCGAGGAGATCCGGACTTTGGAGGACTTCCGTCTGTTGACGGCCCAGGACTTGTACGACATCGGCCTCGCGTCGCACGACGCGGCCGTGCTGCACCAGCGCACGGCCGCGCACTACCTCGCGAACGGGCTCTAGCCTCCACGCGGGTTGAGGACACTACCCACCTCTCTCCGGGGACACTACCCACCTCTCTCCGGGGACACTACCCACCCCGGAGTTCTTGAACGGGCCCCAAGGACACTACCCACCTCGGCGTTCGGCTTTTTAAGAGTAATTTTTACTCATTTTACTCGCTCTTGATGATAGCGTACTCGCTACGGAGCTAGCAGCGCAGCCTGCAAGCCTCCTGCAAGCAATTGCAAACTTGCACGGGTTTTTAACCCAGCCATTATACTTTTTGGGCCTGTGCATCCGCATTGATGCGAATTGGTGGCCCACATTGTGAACACGTACTCCAGTCAGATTTGCCACGCAGCAACAGAGATAAATAAGCCAGCGGCGCGCGTGTCATGGCTGCAGCCAAATTGCTCCTGTTGCCAATCGTGCTTGCTCAGGCGCTACGCCTGACGCAGAGGCCAACTACACGACGGCGAACGAGTCGAACGGTCGTTGCCATGAGAGACAGCTCATCGGTGACCTGGTTAAAAAACAACGATCGAGTTAAAGTGATTGAGAGCGTCATGTCCCGGGGCGAGGACTTAAAGGGAAGGACGGGCACCGTCACCATGGCGTGGGAGAAGTGCGAGGTAGATCCGCACTGCTGCTGCGCGGAGCTCGCAGAGGAAGATGTGGCGGTGCACGTCGACCTCGATCCGCCCGACGCGCGACCGTACTACTTTGCCGAACACGAGCTCGCGAAGGTAGCCGCCGCGGCCACGGCCGCTGTCGCCGGCGCGGCCCAGGCGGCTACGGAGCTCGAGCCGCTACTCGCAACGGGGCCGCGACGAGACGTCGCGTTGGCATTGGTGTTTCCGCTCGTGGCTTATAAGGCCGCGGCCGTCGCGAATGGCAACGAACTTATGCTGCCGCTGGACGTGGCGATTGCGCTGGCCATGACGGCCACGATCTACTACTGTATTTAATAACACCACAACCTTAATTTTCCTTTGGGACGAAGCCCGTATTGGCGAACCACTCGCCCGGTTCCGAATACTCCGGGCCATAGTCTGCGTAGATCTCGTCGCCGGCCGCGAGCGCCCGCGGGTCGCCGGATCGCCACGACCACAGACACCAGTCGTCGCCGTCGCTCCGCCAGTTCTCGTCTGTCACCGCAGTTCGCGCGCTCGCCGACGACGCGTCGCCCGCGCGCCTTTTTCTGGCACTAAGGCGCGTCGCGACCCGGGCACCCGACGTGTCAAAGGACGTGAAGGGAGCACCAGAGGCATCGTGGTTACAGAGGTCGAGAAGCGGCACGAGCGTCGGGTCCCCCGAGCCTCCCATGGCTCGACTCGACACGATACCCAACGCCCAGCACACGTCGGCGGCGTCGACGCCGGTGCTCGATCCGAAATCCCTCGCCAGGCCGTGTGACGCCCGAGACGCGTAGGCCGCCGCGCGGTTGGCCTCCTGGTTGCACATCTCTCGTGTTGCCGCGTCGCCGCGCGCCGCGCCATCGAGGAGGGCTTCATATCGCGCTTCATCACCGCTTATCAACGGTGCCCACCCGTTGGGTAGCTCAGTGATATCTTGCGGCAGGCTCCGTAGGTACGGGCCCCAGAAAACGTCTTCCTTCGCACGCCGGCGTTCCGCATCTAGCGTGGCCAGCCACAGGACCACGACCGCGACGTTGTCGATGTCATCGATGCCGGGCACGTTCGCGAGCGCGTTCCGCGCGCGCGCCGCGTTGATCTCGAGCGATGCCGGCACGACGACGAGCGGTCCGGAGTGCGCGTCGTTTTCAGGGATTCCTTGCGCCGCGACGACGCCGCGCGAGCCGCAGGGCGCCGGATCTGCGATTGCTAAAGATCGATGCACGCGGCCGCCGTGGCGCCGCACGAAGGCTGACAGCTCTCCAAACTCCAAGGCGGTGCTGCGGCAGCCCAACAGCAGGAGTGTCGTGAAACCCATCGATGCTGGACGTCGCGCGCGAGAGATGCGCCGATAATTTTGGCCCCAAGCTATTGGGGATCTCTGCTCGTGCCGGGGCGTTCTGCGCCCGGTTTGAACCGCTGGCTCGTTGGTATGGGCACGTTGGATGCCAGCAAGAGCGCTGCCTAGGCAGGATGCTTTTTTGATGCGTATGGCGAAGACGCAAAATTGCACGGATTTCATTTGCGAATTTAGCCGGGCTTTAGTGTAGAGGCCAGCAGATGATAAGTGCTAGAGACCGTGGCACGTCACAGCCCCAATGCTATCGATGACGTAGCGCCGACGGCTTTAAAAAACGATGCGACGGATGCACAGAATACCAACAGCAGCAGTCCTTCTGTGCGGCTGCACAGCCCTGGTAGCACCACCACCCCAAAAACGCCATCGATGCAGCCTCAGCGCCAAACCACGAGGCTTCGGTGGCGTAACGAAGAAAACAAAAGCAAACCCCGACGGCCTCTTCCGCGTCGAGCTGCAGCACGCCGACGGCGCGGGTGCCGCGCGCGCGTTCGGCGCAACCGCGGCGGCCGTCGGCTGGGCGCGCGACGCGCCCGCGGCCACGCGGACGGACGTGGAGGGCGTCGCCGGCGCGTTCGTGCTGCACAACGCCCTGACATCGAACGAGTGCGACCGCCTCGCGGCGCTCGCCGAAGAGGCGGGCTTCGAGGACGCGCCACGCACGGGCGACCAGCAAAACGGCGCCGTGAGCCTGGCCGTGGATCTTGATCACGTCTTCCAGCGATGTAAGAATGCGCTGCCGCAGCACGTGCTGGCGTACCGGGCCGCGTCGACGGCGGACGTGTGGGCGGCGCCTCCTAATACGCCGAAGCGGCGGTGCCCCGGCGCGCCCGAGGGCCTCTACGCGCTAAACGGATTGAACCCGCGCCTGCGCGTGTACCGCTATCGGGCGGGCTCGGCGGATGTGTTTAAACCGCACCGCGACGACTGCTGGCCCGGCTCGACGCTCGTTGATAAAACGCTGGCCGAGGACGGCTGGGCCTATTCGTCGGACCGAAAAGGTAGGTGGGCCTTCCGGCCGGGCTTAGATAGGGTCTCGCACCTGTCCATGCTCCTGTATTTGACCGGGGACTGCGAGGGCGGCTCCACGACCTTTTTTGATGAAGACGGGGGACCGCCCGTGCCGGTCGCCCCGGAGAAGGGCGCCGCCCTGTGCTTCTGGCAGTCGTTCAAATTGGGGCGGGACGGCGTGCGCGACTCGGCGTTGGCCCCGGTGCACGAGGGCTCCGTCGTGACCGGCGGCGGCGCAAAGCTCGCGATCCGCTCCGACGTGGTTTATACGTTCCCCGTGGATGGGGAGGCGCCGGCCACTGCTCCGGGGTAATTGTTCGTTTTGTGAACCCTGTACTATCAGACGCATCCCATAGGGTAGACGCCGTCCACAAGGGGCGGGTTTTGCATCCAATGTCGGTTGCGAGCGCTACAAGCTGCAGGACCGACGCACGGCCTGCGACCTGGCTGCCCAACTAGTAGAAAGGAGTGCCGGGCACCGTCCATCCACCGTGCTGGCCAATCGGTTCCGCGAGAGCAGCAGTACGCTGTTGGGCTGCCCAACGCATACTGCCAAACCACCGTGCTGGCAAGCGGTTCCGCGATAGCCGCGCCCAACACATTGACACGGAGCAGACACTATGTGCGACTCCCCGCAAGCGGTCATCTACGACGCCGACATGGGAACTACGATGTTCGAGGCCGAGCGGGCCGCCCCGCGCGCCTGCCCGACGTGCAGCGTGGGGCGCATCGACGACGTCGCCCCCTGCGAGACATGCGGCAAACGCACCGGCGCCGAAGCGTCACAACCAAGTCCCGTAGTAAGACGGCCGACGAAGAAAGAAAGACGCACCGCGCGGGCCGACGACGTCGTAGACTTGGCGACGAGGTACGCGCACACGCACAGCAATGCGCTAACGCGGAGCGAGGCTTTGCGCTTCGTCAAAGACCACATTGTGGACCTGCCGAACGCCACGCTACTTAGACGCGGCGCGGCGTACGCGCTGGCGGCGGCGCGCGCGGCGCCCCTTGAGTTTTATGGAGGAGACGGCACGCCAACAATCGCCAAGGGGGAGGAGGTGCCCGAATTCCTCGCGAGAAGCGTGCGCCGGCTGTGCGACGGCGGGCACGTGCTCAAGGGGAAGGCCGGGCTCTGGACGGACCAAAACGTGAGCTTGGGCGCCCTGCTCCAGTTCCTGGCCTCGTGCGACGTTGACGCCGACGCGGACCGCGGCAACTACCCGCTCGAGTCCTTGCTTCAGTTGTGGGCGTGCCTGCCCGAGGCCGTGGCGCGGGAAGCGACGAAGAACGCCATCGACGACGCGCACAACGCCCTGCGCAAGCTCCGCCAGCAGCACGTGGACCTCGAGGGCGCGCTCACGGGTGCGTTCGGCGGGCCGGGCGACGCCAAAAGTGACGTGCGCGCGCTCGAGCAGGGGCTGGAGCAGGCCGAGGTGCTGGCGACGGAGTTGACGATCGAGGACGCGACGACGCCCGCGTACCAGGTGAGATTATCAGATCTCATGCAGCGCCGGCGCGCGGCGAGCGCCGCGGCCGAGGCCTGCGGCGACGCGCTCGGGAAGGCCGTGCCAACGGACGGCGCCCTCGACCGCTGGACGGCGCACCGCGCCGCCGAGAAGCGCCTGGGGGCCTGCGAGGGCCGGCGGCGGGCCCTGGGCGTCGCGGCGCGGGCGCTCCACGCGCGGGCGCCGTCCGCGAAACGCCGCGGCCTCGACGTCGACGCCTTGACGCGGCGCGTCCTCGACGGCGTTGGCGACTACGACGCCATGCAGGCGTCGCCGCGGCTGGACGTCGTCAGCTTGATCCGGCGCATCCGCGCCGGCGAGGCGAAGCTGCCGCCGGCGCCGGAGGCCGTCGCCGCGCCGTCCAGGCTCGTCACGCCGCGCGATTCCCGGCTCTACGACTACGCGGCGGCGCGCGTCGCCTGCGAG
>Ga0302122_10001830_pt1 | contig 13486 bp, 11 predicted proteins | sample CB21_SCM_MG_FD_203115 | JGI IMG/M metagenome (GOLD analysis project Ga0302122, IMG submission 203115) | Marine microbial communities from Western Arctic Ocean, Canada - CB21_SCM | ecosystem: Environmental > Aquatic > Marine > Oceanic | place: Canada: Western Arctic Ocean | collected 2017-09-28
TTTGAGTGTGCTGGGCGCGGGTTTTCCCCCTGAAACCGAGAGCTAAAACGAGCTTAGCTAGCGGCGTGGTGCATATCAACGGCACGATACATCCTGAGACGACGCGCCGCAAAGCTGAGCACCGTTAAAGCGCCCAGCACACATTCTTTGCAGTCTTTGCTCTCCGCTCTCCGAGGCAGCAGGAGCAGGCAGGACAAGCGACAAGCGGCACCGCTCGCGCGTTAGCAAACCAGCACAAAAAGAAATAGACGATGGTCGACTACAGCAAATTTGCCAACATCGACGCGTCGGACAGCGAGGAGGAGGAGCAAAAGTTGCGGGACAACGCCCAAAAAGGCGAGGCCTGGCTGCGCAAATACGATGCGATGACCAAGGACCTCTCGTCCAGCGACAGCGACAGCGACGCCGAGCCTACTATTGCCGGTGTGGACTGGGCCAAGGAAGGAGCGGAGCAGCTAGGACCGGACAAGTACGATGCGACGCTCCAGAAACGTGATGGCAAGCTGAAGAACGCCATACCGGGCGACGCGACGTGGTTGACGCCCACGGAGCGGCGGCGGCTGATGCGCCACTCCTCGCCGGGCCCGACCGGGGCAAGATTCGCCGGCGAGCAACTACAAGACGTGACGGACGCGTCACAAGTGCCAGCGGCGCTCGCCAAGTTAAAGGATCCCTGGCCGTCGGTGGACGCGACGCAACTCTACGCCCACGCGCGCGTGGCGAAGAAGCTCGACCCATCGGCGTCCGCTAGGTTGCGGGAGGACCTCGCGTCGCGGACGCACCTCCGCCTGGCGCTGGCGCGCTACTTCATCAAACATGAGGTGGACGCGACCGGCGCGAACAACCGCCAGGTGTGCGAGGCCGCCGTCGACGCGTGCTGGGAGGCGGTGCGGGAGGCGGCCGCGGGCGAGACCGAACCGTGGGACGCGGCCTGGGCGGACGGCCCCCTCGCGTGCGCCGCGCTCGTGCTGGCGGAGCCGGGCATGCGGCCCCTGCTCCTCGCGCCGTCGATCAAGCGCGTGGGCTGCGAGACGCTGCTGGCGATCTCCCGGGGCATAGATAGGCGGGACGAGTTGCTGGCCGCGTGGCGGCAGATCGAACCGGATGACGCCGACGCGGTCGAGGTCTTCGTCGAGCCGGCGGGCGCGACGCCCTCGTACACGTTCCAGCCGCTCCTCCAAAATGACGTCGCGGACAACGAATTGGGGCCGTACATCACCTACGCGCGGCACGCCGGGTTGCCGAAGTACGGGACCCTGGCGCTCTGCCTCACGACCGCGTTACGCCGGGGCATTCAGAAGCTAGACGGCGCCGCGCGTCGAGCCTCGATTTCAAGGGCGTCGCTCGATCCGGCTTTGGAGCAAGTTCTGGGTTTAGAAACGGACGACGCCGACGACGTGGCGACGTGGGTCGGGTACGGCGTTGGCCTGCAGAACACGCTGCGCGGGTTCCTCGTGGCCCTCGCGCCCATCGGGCGCTTCTTCGATGGGGAAGCGATCACTGCACATGCGTTACTGGACGCCATCCTCGACAAGGACCTGGGCTACGAACCGTTGCAGGACCCGATCTTCGGGCATGCGGTGGACGCGTGGCTGGCGGGCGAGGTCCCGTTGAAGGACGGGGTCCTCGTGGCGCGCGGCGACCGCCACGGGCGCGTGCTGCGGGGCTGGGCCTCTGCGCTGCGCGGCGCCGCGGTCTCGGCGATCGCCGCGGTCGGGTCCGATTACGGGAGTATTTGCGACGTGCCCGACGAGCATTCGTGGCCGCGCCAGGAGGTGCAGCTCGCCCTCTCCGTGCGCGGCTGGCTCTTCGTCGCCACCCGAGTCGAGAAGGGCCGCTTCACCATCGAGTTCGAGAAGGGTCAAGCGCCGGCGGCCAAGGACGCCGTGCCGTGTTTGCACGTCATGCGAGAGTTGGTAAAGGAAGGGCGAAATGAGTGGCCGACGGGTCTTAGTGAGGTCTCGCTTGTCGCCGTGCGGTTCCGCGTCTCCCCGAAGAAGACCGTGACAGCCCTCGCACTCTCGAGCGGCGACGATGCCGTCGCGACGCTAGGGCCGGACGTCGACGACGCCATGATTCTCGTCGACGTCTGCGACGGCGCGATGGCGTGCGCGTGCTGCGGGACGAGGGCGACGAAGCGCGTCGCGCTGCACGCGTGCGCGGGCTGCCACCGCGTCGCGTACTGTTCGCGGAAGTGCCAGGCCAAGGCCTGGAAGCGCGGCCATCGCAAGCTGTGCCCGCGGCTCGCGGGCCTCGCGCGCGAGAACCCGCCGCCTTCTTCGGCCGGCTCTTTAACTTAGTGTTTATAATTACAGACACATATAGTTACACATCAAAACGTGTCTAGCACGCCCGCGGGCGCCAGCGCGACGACTATCATGCCGTAGGCGTGGTCTCGCAGCTCCTGCGCCATTCTCTTAACGTCCCAGCGCGGCGAGTACCTATAGAGCGCCGGGTCGAGCCGGTGGTCGTCTCGTGCGTCAGAAGCGTATTGCCTTAAATAGAGCGTGGGCGGGCGCACCGGAAACTCGGCCGAGAACTCGACGCGCAGTAAGCAAGACACCAGCGCCCAGTCGACACGCCTCCTCAGTAATACGTGGCACCTACAAAAATCGTCTGTGTCCACCTCCGCCACCACGTGCTGCTCCGCGAAGGCCCGACAGAGCGCCTTGCGCTGTTCCCTCCCATTCCTTAACGCGTGGCGCACGCGACTGAGCAACTCCTTGACACTGGTCGCCGACAGCCGGGCCTCCTTGAGGGCGCTTTCTCGCGTCAGCGGACGCCGCGCGCGGTTGAGGTTCTCGAGGGAGCCCCGCCATTGTTGGCCATCAAACGTCAGGACGGCCATCGGCGAATCCTCGCCCTCATACACGTCGCAGACAATCTCGGTGCGGTGACCGACGACAATACCGCGCAGCATGCCCTTTTGGTGCAGCGTTCGGACCTCCTCGCCCGCGCGCCAAAGCTGCCGCGAGCGGAACGCCGCGACGGCGTCTCGTGCTACGGCCTGCAGCGGCGCGCTGCCACGTTCCAAACTCGGGAAGCTCGACAGTGGGTAGGTCGCGTACGGCGCCTGGTCGCGGTCGGGCAGGCCATTTCTTGCCGGTAATAGGTCCATGACATTGTTGTTTTCGTCGAGGACGCAGCGCCACGCGATAGTCCAGCGGTCGGCGTACTTTATCCTTAAGGTGGTGTCGGCGGTGAGCTCGTAAGCCGGCGTTGCGTCGGGCTCGGCGGGCATCTTGCTATCCACTGCGCCAAAGCTGTGGCCGCTTCCTGCTTCTCGCGGGTGACTTCCGATGCCCGTCCCCTCAGACTGTTGTCAGCCAGCCAGTGGCTCCACGCAGCGATGCGTTCGTGAGCCAGAGAGTAGCGTACGGGCCAAAAGTGCGCTCTTCTGGACAGGTAAGCTAGTAGCTACCGGGCGCAGTGGCACCAGGAGCTCTAGACTGGCCCCGGAGCAAACAAAACCCGTATAAGAAACCCGTACACAGTCCAGTCAGACACGCGTGCGGCCCCGTACTGCAAGCGAACGCACGCTGTGGCTCAAAAAACTTGACGTAGACGGTCCACGGGTGGTCCTTCTGCCGCACGCAACTTATCATTGACTTTGGTTGGCCACCGCTGACGAACGAGCAGCTCCCACCAGATCACAGCCAAATAGCAAACAAAATAGCAAACCACTCCACGCTTTACGCCATCGCGGCAAAAGGATCCGAACCATGAGCGAGGGCTTCCTCGACAAGTTCCTGCGCAAGGCCGGCCGGGACCCCCTCGTGCCCGTGGGCTGCGGCGCGACGCTCGCGTGCCTGCTCGCGGGCCTGTACACGTTCCACACGGGCCAGGCCGCGCTCTCGCAGAAGATGATGCGCGCGCGCGTCGTGGCCCAGGGCGCCACCATCGTCGTGCTGGCCGTGGGCACCTTCGGCATGAGTCTCGCGCGGGACCCGGCCGAGCAGCGGCCCAAGGGCATGCACCCCATCGAGTTCGAGGCGCTCCGCGAGGCGCAGGCCAAGGAGGAGAGGTAATGTTTTTTTTAACGTAATGTGGTAATCCCGGACGTAGAAGGAGAAGTTGACGTTGCCAGTATTGTTACGCCGAGGGCGCGACTACTCGAGCGCCCGCTTGGTGCCCATCTTGGGCGGCAGCTGCGCCGCGGCCGCCGCGGCCGCGGCCTGCACGGCGGGGCCCGGCTCCGGCGCCGCCTTGCCCTCGGCGTTTTGGAGGATGCCGACCGCGACCCGTTCGGAGACCTCGATCTGCACGCCGAGGAAGTTGACGACGTCGCCCTTGTCGTCCCGGAGCGCCGCGATGAAGAAGTGGTTCCAGAAGGTCGTGCTGTTGATCTTGTAGTTTAGTAACACGATCTGCACGTCGTTGCCGTGCTTGATCGCGTCCCTTATTTTAGCGACGGCCCGGGCGTCCGTCCGCGGCCCCTGCAGGAACCGGCAGTTCCTTCCTAGAACCTGCTCCAGTTTGTAGCCCGTCAGGCTCAAGAAGCCGCCGCTCGCGAAGACGATCGGGTTGTCCGGCAGCGTGGGGTCCGTGATCACGAAGCTCCGCCGCGCGTGCTTCAACGCTTCCAAGAGCCCGTAGTCGTACTTGTTGATCAGGCGCGCGTCGGCGCCGCCGCCCGTCAGCTCGGCGTCCGCGGCCTCGCCCCGGGACCGGGCCTCGCACCACTCCAAGCGGGGCCCGGCCTCCTGGTCCCCCAGCTTGGCTCGCACGAAGGCCTTCAAGCGCTCGTTCTCCTCCTGGTAGGCCGTGAGCGACTGCTGCAGCGACTCGATAATTAATTTCTTGCGGCACCGGCTCCGGCGCGCGTGCTCCCGGTTCCGCGCCCGCCGTGTCTCGCTGAGGTCGGCCGCGTCCTTGGCGGCGCCGCGCGCGGGCTTCGCCGCCGCCGCCGCCGCGGGCGGCGCGGCCTCCGCGGGGGGCAACGGTAAGGATGCAATGAGCTCCTCGTCCGTGATGGCCGGCTTGGCTTGAAACTGCGCGTTGGGCGCCGGCTCCACCGGGAGGTCCGTCAGTTCGTTGAAGAAGAGGCCGTCCATGACGTCGAGCTCGCTGCCGTCGAGGCCGAACGTCGGGACGTGCGCCGCCATGCTCGTTATTCGCTCGTCGGCGTCACGCTGTCTAACCCTGAGACCTCCACCGCGCGCTCACCGGCCGCTGGTCACCAGAAACGCTCCGGAGCGCTCGCTTGGGGCTTGTAAGGTTCTCGTGCCCTGTGCGCCGTCGCTGTTGCTGCAGATTTGACCACGGCAACCGATGAGCAGCCGCTGAGCCTGCCGAAGATCTCTAGTGGCCTCGGTGTGCGCGTGTGTCGATTAAAGTGCCGACTTTGCCCCTCAGTGCCTGCAACTTTGGATAATGCTAAAAATCGAAATGCCAAATTCCATAGGAATCCTCTTCTCCGCTCGCGACTCGCCCCACAACGACGGGCGAGGGGGACGCAGCGAGACCCCCGATCCGATGCACCCGCACGTTTGCGAGTATATTTGGCAGCGGCGCACCGACGGCAACCAAGACCAACCGGCGGCCCGCGTGCCGTTCCGAGACCTTCGGATAGTCCTGCTGTCGCGCCCAGATAAAGGGAGACGCCGGGCGTCGAGGGAGCAGCTCCAGCAGTCGCTTAAGACCCTCATTGCAGATTGGCTCAAAACAAGTGCGCGAGCCCCCCGCGCGCCGCCGAGCCGCCGCGGGCGCGCCTACACCCCCATGGCGGACCTGGAGAACATGTCCTTCGGGACCTTTGAGCCGAACCTCAGCGACGCGGGTCTGTGCGACTACTTGTTGCACGACTTAGACGACGACGCCGACGGCCTCTACGCCACGGTCTCCGCGAGCGGCAGCGAGCGGGGGTCGAGCCCGCCGGCGCCCGTGCAGCCCAAGCTCAAGAAGGAACCGCCCGCCAAGAAGCAAAAGGTCAAGGACTCGGCGCCGGCGCGGGCGAAGACCCAGGCCCAGATCGACCGGCGGCGGGACCGCAACCGCATTCTGGCGCGGCGCACGCGCCTGCGCAAGAAGTTCTTCTTCGAAAGTTTGCAGCAGCAGGTGACCGAGGTCGAGCGCGAGAACCAATTGCTCAAGGAATTAGTAAGAACAACGCCGGCTTTACAAGCGGACGCGAGCCAGATCCTGGCGTCCTGTACCACCGCCCTCCCTGCGGTAGTGACGGAGAACCGGCGCCAGGCCACGGACCTCCTCAACGCCTCGGACTTCACGCTGATGCAAACGTTACAAAGCGCCCAGCGCAGCTTCTGCATCACGGACCCGTCCCTGGAGGACAACCCCATCGTCTACGCGTCGAAGAGCTTCCTCGATACGACCGGGTACTCGATGGACGAGGTCATCTCGAAGAACTGCCGCTTCCTGCAGGGGGCGTGCACGGACCCGAAGGCGGTGAGCGAGCTCGGGGCCGGCATCAAAGGCGGGGACGACGTGACGGTGACTATCTTGAATTACCGCAAGGACGGCACCCCGTTCTGGAACCAGCTCTTCGTCGCGGCCCTGCGCGACATCAACAAGCGCGTCGTGAACTACGTGGGCGTTATGATCACGGTCGCGGGGCCCCTGCCCGAAGCGGGCCGGACGGCGCCGATGCCCTATCCGGCCAAGGCCGCCGCGCCGCCGGCGCCGCCTCTCTAATGGCCAGCGCGTCGCTGGCGTGCCCGCGCGCCGGCGCCGCGGGGGGACTGGCCGCGGGGCGTAAGGTGGCTTGATTGATTTTAAAACTTTCATTAACACACCGTGACCGCATCACTTCTTCTTCTTGCCGCTCACGGTGAGGCCCTCGCTCAGCAGCGCGCTGAGGTCCTCCTTCTTGGCCTTCTTCTTCTTCTTGCCCGGCCCGTCGACGGTCCCTGGTTTTCCTGGTTTCGCCGCGCCCTTCTGCTTATCTCCGTCGCCGGTCTCCTTGGCCGCGGCCTTCTTCGCCTGCTTATCGAGCAAGGCCAAGCGGTCGCGCTCGTTCCGCTGCTGCGGCGTCATGCCCGCATTCGCGGCGCTGGGCTGGTTCTTGGCGTCGCGCGCCTGGGCTCGGGCGCGGTCGACTTCTCGCTGGTTGCCGCGCGTCATCGCTGGAGCGTTGCGTGCGCTGTATCTTAGTCCCTGGAGGACCACTGGAGTACCGCTGCGTGCGATACGAGTGCTACGCGCTTGTGAGGCACGTGTGAGACTTGGCGAGAGGGTGCTCTCTCCAGCACTGAGGGTGTTTCGAGTAGCTCTTGCTTTGCAAGACGCTGTAGCTAAGGTGCTCGAGCACTGCTGCGGTATCGCGAAGCGTTTAGCGGCCACTTGTGTGCGACTAGTCCACGTTGACAATAATTTGCCAAGCGGGCCGGGTTTTATGTACGGGTTTCGCATATGATGTCGACTGGCAGCGAGTCGCGAGAGGAGACTACGCAACCTAAGTCATTGGATTGCACGCCGTCTATCATTTGCCTCGACACCGCAACGTTGTTTGCGGCATCCGCAGCCGCACAAACAACGTAGAGCAGATACAGCAAACAATGAGCACTCCAGACGCCGCGCGCGACGCCGACGCCGCGGCGATGCCGCCGCCGCCGCCGCCCGCGGACGCCGCCGCCGCGGCCGCACCGCCCACCGATGCCGCCGCGGCCGTGCCGCCGCCGCCGGTTGCGTACCCTGACTCCAAGACGAACCCGGACCTCCCCATCGCCGGCGCGCGCGCGGACATCGTGCGCTTGCTGCGGCAGCACGACTTCCTCGTGGTTGTGGGCGACACGGGCAGCGGCAAGACGACGCAGCTCCCCGCTTATTTACTCGAGGACGACGACGTGAGAAAAGACGACGACACCTTCGCGCCCGTGGCCATCACCCAACCCAGGAGGGTGGCCGCGACGTCTGTTTCAAGGCGCGTCGCGGAGGAGCGCCAGACGCCGTTGGGAGGCGACGAGGTCGGGTACAAGGTGCGCTTCGACAGCGTCGCGCAGCGATCCACGAAGCTGACCTTCATGACGGACGGTGTCCTGGTCCGGGAGTGCGTGGGCGACGGCCGCCTCACGAAGTACCGGACCATCGTCCTGGACGAGGCCCACGAGCGGAGCGTGGACACGGACGTCCTGTTAGGTCTGGTGAAGGCCGCGGTGGCCTTGAGGAGAGGCGGTATCAAGTTGCGGTGCGTCGTGTCCTCGGCCACATTAGATGCGCAACGCTTCTCGGCGTACTTTGACGGCGCGCCCGTCCTCAGGGTGCCCGGTCGATCGCACCCGGTGGACATCTACCACTCGAAGCAGTCGCAGCCCATGACGCGCTTCGGGCCCGCGGACCGGCGGTACGTGGCCGCGGCGGTCGACGTCGTCGTGCAGATCCACAAGAGCCAGCGCGAGGGCCACATCCTCCTTTTTCTGACCGGCCAGGACGAGATCGAGGCGGCCTGCGCGGCTCTGCGACGGGAGGCGGCGACGCTGGAGGATTCCGTGGTCATCGGGGCGCGGGGCCCGGCCATGCTGGTCCTGCCCTTGTATGGGGCGTTGCCGCAGGAGGCCGCGGACCGAGTGTTCGACCCCGTCGACGCGTCCGAGATCCGCAAGGTCGTCGTGGCCACGAACATCGCCGAGACGTCGCTCACGGTGGCGGGCGTGCGCTTCGTCGTGGACCCGGGCGCGGCGCCCGCGTCCGGTCGCGTCGATGTGAGAGGGACTCTAACCGCGTGCGCCCGCAGGCTACGTCAAGCAGAAGGGCTACGACCCGGAGCGCGCCGTGGCGTCGTTGGTCGTCGTGCCGGTCTCCAAGATCGCCGCGGAGCAGCGCGCGGGCCGCGCGGGCCGCACGGAGGCCGGCCAGTGCTACCGCCTGTACTCCAAGGCGTGCTTTGAAAACATGGCGCCGGAGACGGTGCCCGAGATCAAGCGGTCCAGCATGGCCAGCGTGGCCCTGGCGCTGAAGTCGCTGCGCATCGTGGACGTCCTGGGCTTCGACTTCCTGGACGCGCCGGACGAGACGCAGCTCGCGTGCGCGCTGCTGGAGCTCTATGCCTTGGGCGCGCTGGAGGCGCGCGGGCTCCTGACGCCCCTGGGCCACGCGATGGCGTCGCTGGCGCTGGAGCCGGACCTCGCCCGGGCGGCGCTGGAGAGCGTCCACTTCGGCTTGGACGGGACGACGGACCCGACGGTGCGCAACGCCGTCCTGGCCATCACGGCCATGCTCTCGGCGGAGGACATCTGGTTCGTCGGGGGGAAGGCCGCGGACCGGCGGGGCGCGCCCAGCGCGCGGCGGGACGCCGCGGACCAGCAGCGGGACGAGGCGCTGGACGCGCACGCGCGGTTCCGGCACCCGCGGGGCGACCTCGTGTCGTTGTTGGTGGTCTTCTCGGAGTACGAGCGCGCCTGCAAAATGGGGGGGGAGCGGACCTTTGCGCGGAAGCACTCGCTGCGGGACCGGGCCCTGCGCTTCGCGCGCAAGGCCCGGGACCAGCTCGACGCCGAACTCGCGCGGTGCGAGCGCAAAGAAACCAAGCGCCAGCGGGACGCCACGGACGGCCGCGTGGACCTGGACGAGGTCTGCCGCGCCCTGTGCGCCGGCCTGTGCTTGAACGCGGCCGAGCGGACGATGAACGACGCGTATTTGCTCCTGCCGTCGGCGTCGGCGCACATCCAGGAAACGCAGGAGAAGGCCCTCGTGCGCCTGGACGCGGAGACCGAGGGGCCCATGAATTTTCCGCCGGACTGGATCTGCTTCCACGAGCTCCGGGTCAACCGGCACGCCAAGGGCTCCTTCGCGCGCAACGTGGTGGTCGTGGACGGGAAGTGGCTGAAGAAGTGCCGGAAGCGCGTGGGCAAGGCCGACGTCGGTTTATTGTGCGGGAAGGAGTCGACGGCCGTGGCCGTGGCGGAGGCGGTCGCGGCGGTCGCGGCGGCGGCGCTGCCCGCGAAGGAGGCGCCGGTCGTCGCCGACGGCGCGGTGGCGGTAGATGCAGCGAGGGCACGCTTCCTAGCGAGGCGGAAGCAGACGAAAAAAAAGTGGGTAATTTGACTGTGTGTTTACGGAGGAGCGCACGGGTCCGGGTTCAACGTCGTCAAACTAGGAGCTGAGTGCGGGTTCGGCCTAATAGACGGGTTTCCGGCCATGTATGAGGTCGCCGCACCCCATGGGCAGCAATCGACAGCATAGCAGTTGTCGCGGAAGCAGACGAAGCTGCCGCACAGCAAAGAGCGCAAAGCACCATGGACGAGCGCCTCAAGCCCGCCGCCATCTACATCCAGGGCCTCCCGTCGACGGTGGGCAACATCCAGGTCGAGGACATCTGCAAGCGGGCGGGCAAGATCAAGAAGATCAAGGTGTACCGGGACGCGGGCGGCATGCCCAAGGGCGACGCGCTCGTGGTCTTCGAAGCGAAACGCGATCGCGACGTCGCCGCGGACGCCGTCGCGATGTTGGACGACATGGACGTGGACCAGGGCGGCCTGGGGAGCTACACCATTTCCGTGAGCGAGGCCCAGTTCGCGGCGCCGCGCCGGGCCCCGCGGGACCGGGAGGAGAAGCCCCAGTCGCAGCGGGAGCTCGCGGCGGCCGCGGCCAAGGCCTGGGGCAAGGACATTGATGCGCCCGCGGTCCCCATCACGGACTTCCGCGCCCCCACGGACTGCCCGAAGGCCCTCATCGCGAACGTTTTTGAAAAAACGAAGTCGGAGCGGGACGCGGCGATCGAGACGGAGTTCGGCCGGGAGTGCATGCGCTTCGGCCGCGTACTAGATGCGGAGTGCGTGCTCCGGGGCCCGGACGCGGGGGCTTTACTTATTTCCTTCGTGGCCGTGGACGCCGCGCGCAAGTGCTGCGTCGCGATGCACGGCCGCACCTTCGACGGCCGCGGCCTGCGCTGCGAGCTCTGGCCCACGGGGTCGCGGCCCGCGCGGCGCGACCCGTCGCCGTCGCCCTCGGTGTCGCGGCGCGTGGAACCGTCGCCGTCGCCCGCGCGCGAGGCGCCGCCGTCGAGCGTCGTCTCGGCGCCGCCGCAGCCGGCGTCCCAGGGGCGCAGCGGCGCCGCGCTGACCGTCCAGGAGCTGGCGTACATCGACCGCGTGGCGCGGAGCGCGCCGCAGCGGCCGCCGCAGCACGCGCAGCAGGCCGCGCGCGTCGCCGGCGTCGGGCCGCCGCCGCCGGCGCGGCAGCGGCGCAGCTTCTCGTCGAAGCCGCCGGCGTCCGCGGCGCCGACCGGGCGGGGCCGGGGCAGCACGCTGCCCGCCTGGATGACCAGGGCCGACGCGCCGGCGCCGCTGGCGCCGTCGTCGTCCTCCGGCCGCGGCGTCGACAACCGACCAGCGTGGATGACCAAGCCCGATCGGCCGGGCGCGCCGCCGCCGCGGACCGGCGAGCCGCCGGAGGCTTATGTGGAGCCGCCGGCCTCCGCGCCGACGCGGCGCGTGCGCGAGGGCTCGGCGGCCCCGGCGGCGGGCCCGATGAGCATCCAGGGCTTCATCAAGGCCACGGGCCACGCGGCGCCCGGGGACGCGAGCGCGCCCGAACCGAAGCGGGCCAAATGGGGCCGGACGGGCGCGGCCGACTTTTTTTAGAACTAACCCTGTGTGTTTGCGGAGTCTCGACACTACAACACCGCCCTTAGACACTACCACTTCCCGGGCACGAGCGCCGTGCGCTCGTCGTCCTGCTTCGATTCCAGGACCCCCAGGTCGTCGAAGGACTCCGGGGTGTGCGCCGTCACGAAGCGGCCGCGGTTCACCATGAACATGGTCCGCGGGTCCATGACGTGGCCCACGAAGCGCGCCACGCGCATGGTCTGGAAGGCCGGGGCCACGTTAGGCGCCGCCCCGCTCCGCCGCGCGAAGGTCCGGAACTTCTCCGGGGGGAGCAGGCGGTAGAAGATCGTGGAGAACGCCGTGAATTCCAGGATCGTGAGGATGACCACGAGCTGCGTCGGCAGCGCCTCCGCCGGCGCCGTGGCCGCGTCCAGCTGCATGAGGAAGACGGAGATGACGACGTCCTGGATCGCCAAGACGGACACCATCACCAATAACAGCCCGACGAGCTTCTCCCCGCCCAACCCTCGCACTCGGGGGAGCACCGCATGATATAATTGCGTGATCGAGTTCGCCACGCCCCAGAACGAGACGACACTTAACAAGCGCGTCGCGTTGCACCACCGCTCGTACCCCGTGGCGCTCAGCGCGAGCATGAGGAGTAGACTGCAGGGCTTCACGAGCATGGCCTGCGCCACGCCCCGCTTCAAAAAGCGCAACAGCTCCCGCGACGAACTAAACGAAAGGGGGAGCGCCGCGTAGTGCACGTTGCCCCAGAACAAGGGCGAGTAGTTGTCGCACCGGCAGCTGCACCAGTTGAAGCCGAAGGGATGATACAGGTACGCCGTGGGCGGCTGCCCGGCACAGAGGCTCCCGAGCGCCGTGGCCAACCGGTCCTCCCCGTCCGCGAAGCACGCGAGCATCGCATAGAACCCAAAGAAGGCGTAGCACTCGTAGAAGCCCAGCGGCACCGCCAGGTAAAAATCGAGGGACGGGTACCAGAGCGCCACCCACATCAACACCGAATAAACCGGGCCCACCAGCAGCACGCGGATGGTCCACCGCTGCAGGGGTAGGTGGTAGACCTTCCTCGAGTACCGGTACGTCGCCAAGGCGCAGACGTACAACGTTTCTATACAAGCCAGGCACGCAATTATGGTCAGCCATAGGTCAATATTGTCCGCGGTCTGTGTGGCCAGCAGGTGCGCGAGGCGGCCCTCCGCGGTGTCGTCGTCCAGCCCGCCCGCCATGGGGGAGGGCTGCCGCTTTATGCGTCGCGCGTGGGCTCGGTCGTTTTGAGGACTGCCCGGGCCGAATCGGCCGCGGAGCGCGCTCAGTCCGGCTCTGTGATGATGTACTTACGCGGGCTGTGGGGGCACTAGCACCTTAGGCCTTGTCGAACTTTAAAAACCCGTCTTAGACCTGACGGGTTTTACTCCCCCCGCGGCAGCCCTCTGTCCCCAAGCGTCAGCGGAGGCTTCACGGGCGCCCTGCGGGGAGCCCCCGCCACTTACAGTATAATTGGGTCCGAGGCGCTCCAGCGACGTCCGCCAAACGCATGTCTCTGACTATTATCTGAATCCCCCCCCGCGCGACGATGACCTCCCCACAAAAAGGCCCTACGTACTAAGGCTAATGGAAACACTATTCATCTATCAACTACCGGCCGCGAACGCGCGCGAGGTCACGCCTCGCTCACGATGCGTGCGCGGGCGCCAAGGCCTAGTGCCGCGTGCGGTCCTTGCACTCGGCGGGGAACGGCCGCCCGAGGGCGGTATACTCGGGCCGGGCCAGCTCGCACAGGTCCCAGCTGCTCGTGGGGTGCTTTCGCGCCGTGCCGTGGGTCTTTAAGCCCACGGGATAATGGGACGGGGCCAGTCCGAACCCGCCAAAATACCTCAACTCGCTATTCGGGTTCGAACGCCTCAGCAACATCGGAGGTGATCTGACGGTCCAGCAGAACTTCATGCTTTACTCTCCCGCCG
>Ga0302122_10001831_pt1 | contig 13477 bp, 12 predicted proteins | sample CB21_SCM_MG_FD_203115 | JGI IMG/M metagenome (GOLD analysis project Ga0302122, IMG submission 203115) | Marine microbial communities from Western Arctic Ocean, Canada - CB21_SCM | ecosystem: Environmental > Aquatic > Marine > Oceanic | place: Canada: Western Arctic Ocean | collected 2017-09-28
TGTATGATGGGATAAAATGGGTTTTAAGGAGTAAGGATGAAATAATAGATGAATTAATAGATGAAAAGGAAATAATAATAGAGCAGAAATTAGAAGAATGGATAGAAAATGGTAATCAATACCCTGATATAATGAAAAAATTTAAGAGATATATTGATAAAAAAGAAAATGATAAAGTTTTAAATAAAATAAAAGAGGAGATTAAATTAATTTTATATAATAATAGGAAATTAATTGATATATAAAATTGAATTATATTAATTATAAATATTTAAGATAAAGTCTTTATAATTAAGTTAATGGAAGAATTAAAATCACCAATATGTTGTGTCTTAGGACACGTTGATACAGGTAAAACAAAGTTTTTGGATAAAATTAGAAATTCAAATGTACAAGATAAAGAAGTAGGTGGAATTACTCAGCAAATGGGTGCTACTTTTTTCTCTAGAGATATTTTATCAAAATTAACTTCAGGTTTAATTAAATCAGATCAAATTAAAGTACCTGGTATTTTAATTATGGATACTCCTGGTCATGAAATGTTTTCAAATATGAGAGATAGGGGTAGTTCAATTTGTCAAATAGCTATTATAATTGTAGATATAACTCATGGAATAGAAAAACAAACAGAGGAATCAATTGAATTGTTAAGAAAACATAATACACCTTTTGTTGTTGCTTTAACTAAATTGGATAAAATTTATGAATGGGAAAATGGAGAATGGGAATCTAATAGAACATTATTAGATAGACAAAAACCAGAAACCCAGGGTCTTTTTTGGGACAGAGTTAGAGATATTAGCTTACAATTTAATTCATTGGGACATAATGTTGAACTGTTTCATTTAAACAAAAATTTAAAAAATGATATTTCAATGATTCCTGTTTCTAATATAACTGGAGATGGTATTCCAGATGTATTTTGTGCATTGATTGGTTTAACACAAAAGTTTATGAGTAAAAAATTAACATTCCGAGAAAATACAAGATGTGTAATTTTAGAAGTAAGAAAGTTAGATGGAGTTGGGTATACACTAGATATAATTTTAATCAATGGTAGATTAAAAGTTGGAGATACAATAATGTTTTTAACATTTCAAGGTGTAAAAACTACACAAATTAAAAGAATTTATTCTCCACCCGAAGGAAAAGAAATTAGAGTTAAATCAGATCTTGAATCTCATAATGAAATTAAAGCATCATATTCAGCAAAGATTTTTGCAGACGATTTACAAAATGTAATTGCTGGGACAAGATTATATAATATTAGCTCTTCGTCAGATGAAGATATAGAAAAAGATAAACAAATATTGGAAGCAGAATTAGAAAGTTGTTTAAGAACTAATAGTGATATAGGTATTCATATTCAAACGTCATCAATGGGTTCAATGGAAGCTTTACTAAAATATTGTAAGGAAAATAAAATTAATGTAGCATCAAAAGGATTAGGTAATATTTCAAAGAAAGACTTTTTAAATGCCAAGAATCAACTAACTAAAAGTAAAAGTAGAAAAAATCATATTATATTAGGATTTGATGTAAATGTAAGTAAAGATTTACAAAAAGAAATAGAAAATAGTGGAATTAAACTTTTCATGAATGAACATATTTATAGAATGTTAGATGAATTCAACAAGTATTGTGAAGAAGTAAAAAAACAAGAGATGGAAGTTGCTAAAGAACATTTTAAAGAAGACTTATTTGTTCCTGTAATTCTAAAAATAATTCCAAAATATATTTTTAATAAATGTAATCCAATAGTATTTGGAGTTAAAATTAAAGAAGGTACATTATATAAACATACAAATATTAGAGTTAGAAAAGGGAATAACATAATTGATATAGGGAGTATAGAAGAGATTAGGTTAGATAATAAAGATGTAGATTTAGCAGAAAAAGGTAAAGAAGTTTCTATTAAAATTGTTCCTTTTGGAGATAATGCAACAAATATTGTTTATGGGCGTAATTTTGATGAAAATGATTTATTATTTTCAAAAATGACAAAAAATACTATAAAAGCATTAAAAATATTTAAAAATGAATATAAAATTGATATTGCTACATTAAATAAATTAATTGTAGCTAATAATATACAAAACAATTATGGATGACCATATTATTATTCAGTGCCCACATTGTAAAGAATATATACAAGTTTTTAAAAAAGAATTTAATTGTAAAATATTTAGGCACGGTATACTTAAAAGCAACTTAAAGCAAATCGATCCTCATTTAAAGAGATCAGAATGTGATAAATTAAAAAATGATGATTTAATTTATGGTTGTGGAAAGCCATTTCAATTGATAGAATTAAATGGTTCATATATTGCAGTAATATGTGATTATATTTAATAACCAAGTTTAATTTTTTATATATTTTATAATAATGCCATTTATGTATAATAATCCTTTATTTGCGGTTTCATTGCCAAATAGTTCAATTATGCAATACAGTGAGATTGATTCATCTGATATTGAAGAAGATATAATAGAAGAAATAGTCACTAGTGATGATTTTAACTCGGCATTTACGTTTGCCGTCCCTTTTTCACCAATAATATCAATAAATAGAACAACTTATTATAAGAAAAATATAAGAATATTTAACTATTTATGTAAAGGGAAAAAAGTAAAAAAGTTAAAGATATGAAAAATTGAAATAATAATTATAATTATAATTATTATTATCAAATTAATAAAAAAATGTATTTTATACTATCGATATTTTTAATTTTAATATTTTTGATAAGTATTTTAATAATACTATCATGTTGTGAAGATGATTTTAGTCATCATATTATATCAAGAAAGTGATTAAGAATCCTGTACAGTATCAGTATTATTACTTTGATCAATTAATTCATATGTACATTTTTCTTCACCTTCATTCCAATAACCATATTGATGTTCTGTTGGATTTCTTAATCTATGACAACCAATAGTTTTCATTATTTGTTTAGATGTACTATTTTCCCATTTTAGTTTATTTTCTGCATATGTGTTTACTGCCTCTTGATAACTTGCAACAGCTGATGGTTTAAAAGTATACCTATCTAAATTTACTCCTCCATCAAATGGACTTACATATGAATATAAGTCTTCCATTTCATATATTACTTCAGATTCCATAACAGGATTTTGAAATTTTGGATGCAATTTATCTGCAGCATCTATTTCACTAATATCGTTACCATCTATATCGGTAGAATTACCATCCGAATCTACAAACTTTCCATCAGTATTTGTAATTTTATTATTTCCTGGTAAATAATATGTAGCATCTTCGGATACATCAATATTATTTATATTCTTAGTTTCACTTGTTTGAATATTTTTAATATTAATTAATACAATACTTTCATCATCATCTTTTTTATCCCAATCATATGAATATACATATGATGAATTTAATTTTCGAATAGGTAAATTTAAGAATGCTCCAGGTAATACTGATGGAGTATCAAATCGAGTTCCTTCTGAATTTACAACTTTATAGATAAGGCTTCCATTACTATTTTTTTTTTGATTAGCACTTAATTTTTTTTCAACATTTCCATCCGAGTCAACTTTTGGCTTTGTTCTATCGGGTATATTTAATAAGTAAGAGTTTTTAATAGAATCTAGGCTAATACTTTCAAAAGGACCAGTAGTAGAATCAATCGGTACAGCTTTTGCTAATTTAGGAGCTACGCATAGAGATGAGTTAGGATCATCACAATTTGCAACAATATCTCCACCATCTGCATCTAAACATTTTCCATTCGTATCTGTGTATTGACATACATTTATTTCCCTTTTAGCATATGCTGCAGCACATGCTTTGAATGCTTCTCCAGGTTTATCTGGATATTTTGGAAGATCCGGTTTTATTCCGAAAGCACATTTATCAACTTCAAGTAAATTTGGTCCACATCTTGGCTTTGTAATATCGAAATTTTCAATTACTTTATTATCTGGATCGAATCCATCTCCTCCAAATATACCAGTAATAACTGCATTTACTGCGCCACCAACGTTACCCTCTGATATTTCGCTTGCAGCTGCATCCGAAACTTCTCCTAATGCATCAACTGATACGGCTGCTCTATAACATCTACCATTAAATTCTCTTCCAGCATTTGTATCAGCTGGTTCAGCAATATTGATGAGATCTGATTTAATATCTCCACCATATACACCTTGGTTTAAAACACTGTATGCAGGTGTATCCTCATTCTTACTTGTAGAAATTACAGCATTCATTGGATTTAATTTATATGTTATTTGTTCTGGGTCGCTTCCTTCAACAATTTCTTTCTCTAATAAATTAAATGATTCTAAATTAGAACTAGAGCAAGATATTGTTGCAAAAAAAATCATTGTGAGCATTAGTGCTCCTTCAAAGTTTTTAGTACTTACATATGCAATACCAGCTAAAGCACCAACTTTAAGTAATGGTTGTTTTAACATTGATTTCATTTGTTTTGGAATTAAATTTGTAAAGCACATTAAATAAATAATAACTGCAGTTGCAACATATATTCTAGTTTGTTCATCTTCAATAATTGATTTTAAATATTTATCAAACATTATATAATTACATAATATAATATTTTTATAATATTAAAAATTATATATAAATTATACTTTTTTATATGATTTTTTGCATTATTAAAAATAATTATTGTATATTAATATTTATTTCTTTTCAATTAATAAATGAATGTTAATAAATGGGGACCTTCGGGTTGGACTTTTTTACATACTATAACGTTTAATTATCCTTTAGATCCTACTCCAGAAGATAAAAAAAACTATTCAGATTATTTTAAATTAGTTGGATCAATGTTACCTTGTAAATATTGTAGAGAATCTTATAAAATATATTATAAATACCTACCAATTGATCCATTTTTAGATTCAAGAGAAGGAGTTAGTTATTGGCTTTATCGATTGCATGAATTAATAAATCAAAAAATTTTTAAAGAAAATATTTCATTTGAAGAAGTTATTAGAAAATATGAAGATATTAGAGCTAAATGTGGGAAAATGACAAGAGACGGAGACTTAGATAAAAAATATAAAACTTGTCAAGAAAAACCAAAGGAAATTGATCAAAATTATTTATCTAATTTTTTAGATAAAGCAAAAATATACGACCCAATTATGGAAAATATGATAAATTTTTTATATAAATCAGATGAAAATCCAAATAAAGAATATTTAGAATACATTAAAAAAAATTCAGATTTATCATCATATAAAATTCATTATAAATACTTTCCATTAGAATCATAAAATTTATTGTTATAATATATGTTAGAATTATATCCGATTTCATTTAATCGAGATAAAATTTATGAAAAAAAAGTTAGAACAATATGTTATGTTTGTTTAGGGCTTATATCAAGTGCTTTTTTTATTTGGTTTGTATTTTATTCAGAACCCTATAAAATTTATAGAAATGAAAAAATAGATGTCATTCAATATGACTTATAATAATTTAAAATTAAATATTTAACTTTAAATTAATTAATAAAGAAATTAGGCTAATGCGCCTGCACTTGTATCTTCAAGATTATCTTGTTTTCCAGATTTAACTTTGAATCTGTAAAAACTTGCACTTCCTTTACTGAAAGTTAATTCTTTGTTTGATACCAAGTTATCTAAACCCTGTTTAGTATCCACTGTTAGATCACCAGATCCCATCAGTGCTTTATTCTTGGTGTAAAATTTGAAGTATAATACATTTGCATCTTCCGCACTATTGGCTAATGTTGTTAATTCTTCTTTTAGAGAATCATATTCTACATTCTCTAGTTCAACATCTTTAAGTCTAAAGAAGACTTTGTAATAACAGTATTTAGTTCTTACTCCAGTTTCTCTTAAGGATTTATATGCCGATCGAGCATCTTCAACTGTGTTAAAAACTAAAAATCGTGATCCGCTATCAGTTGTATGAGTATCTTTTAATCCATCAAATGATAATTCTTCTGTATGTTCATTACTAACAAGTAATGTTCTTCCTGCCTTTCTTCTAGGTCTTTGTTCAATACTATTGTTATTCGTTGCCATTTTTCTATTATATATATATAATATTGCTTACGTTTATATACATTAAAAAATTCAATTTTTAAGTAAAAATGAATTTTTTTACATATAAAGGCATGCAATGATATTATTTTATAAGTAAAATGAGCATAGAGCTAAATATTGACGATAATATATTACTTTTATCGGAATTCGGTGAACAATATAAAGGCAGTATAAAAAATTATGATAATGATATAGTAAAGTTAAAATTTGATACATATGAAGAAGATTTTTTTGTGGATAAAGAATTAGGATTAATGTTTAATGATACTGGTAGATATAATTTTAAAAAAATATTTGAAGATACAAAAGGTGTATTCAAATTTAATATTGAACCTACAGATATTTTAACAAATAAAACATTAGCAACAAGTTTAGTTTGGGAATATATTGGATACACTCCTCCTAATTGCAATTGCCCTGGGTGTATTAATTTACAAATTACAAATTTAGAATCTGCATTACAAACAGTCCCACCAGATAATCAAATGGTAAATTTGCTAGCATTGCATATAAATGAACATTTACTACCAACTTTAAGAAGATTATATAGTACTCAAACTAATACATTTCGATCATTTTTATCAATCTTGGGTATGGATGTATCATCTGATGATCAATTAAATGAATTACTTAATTCATCATTTAATGAACAAAGTGATGGACGTATTAAGTCATCAAATACCTTAATCGATAAAGTAAAAAATTTAATAAAACCATATGATCTAAATACTCATACACATAAATCATGTTGTTTATGTTTAGAAGATATTAGTAACGAAGATGATAAAAGACTAATAGTCACATGTCCAAAGTGTGATCAAGTATTTTGTGCCGGCAATGAAGATGAAGACTGTGGTGGTTTTTTTAAACATATGGGCGAAGATAGTCGATGCCCTTGTTGTAGAACTAAAATTAAAGATTGGTTTGATGATAATTAAAAAAAATTGAAAAAAATTTACATATTGAGGTTAAATATTAATACAAAAAATTCATGTCAGCTTATATTTCTAACGATTCTTTTAAAACCTCTACAAATATGACTTCTTACGCATCTGTAATTTCTTCAGGGGCTTCGACCTCTACGTCTGTTTCAGGCATGAGTTCATTCGTCGATGGCGCTCTGAACGATGAGAACCCTTCTCATCAGGTCAAGCGTCAGTTCGGAGAGAACGGTCACGCTGAACTGACAGTGGAAGGGCTAGGTGATAGCCTACTTGCTCTCTTTGACAAGCTTGTTCGCGAGCTTGGTTCAGACGAGGCTCGCATTCGCGAGTATATTCGTCAGGTCATTATGGAGGCTCATTCTTCTGGTGACCTTGGTCAGGTAAAGAACCTTTTCGTTCTTGTCTTTCAGACACGTTGGTGTCGCGGAGGAAAGGGCGAACGTCTTCTTACCTACAAGATGCTGAAGATTCTCTACGAGGATTACTCAGCCGTTGTCGTTGCTCTGGTCCCACTCCTTCCGGAGTTTGGATACTGGGATGACCTCAACAATCTTGTTCGAGAGTGCATTGATAACCCTGTCTCAGGCGTGAACTATACACCTCTTTTCTCGACTGTTTGGAAGACTTTCGCAAGTCAGATGCAGATTGATCTTGCGGCTCTCCACACTGCGAATGCAGTGGGCACGACTCCAGGGCTCACTTTTTGTTTTAAGTATGCTCCCACCGAGGGACATTCTGATGACAGAAAGGTCAGAGCAGCTCTAAATCGTGGTTCTGTTGACTTCATTTGTCTGGAGCTGTTTCCTCTGGAAGTAGGAGGAGTTCTTCGTTCTGCTACTCCTAAGCAGCGATCCGCAGCTTGGAGGCGTGTGAAGACTCTTTACCGTAAGCAGTGTACGCAGGTTCGAGCTGCTCTTGATCTCCCTGAGGTCAAGGAGTGTGCTCACCGGTTTGCAGAGATCAACTTTGCGAAGATGCCTGCACGTTGCCTCAAGGGCAAGATGAAGGCATACCTCAACGAGCAGCTCAAGGTAGCTCCTACGATGTATGAGGAGGGAGGCAACCGCCATCCTGATGATCCTGATCGTATTGCAGCACGTGATAATCTTCTGACGACCCTTATTGAGAAGGGTGTCAAGGGTGGACAGTGTGATCCTCATGAGCTTGTCAAGCAGGTGTACGGAAAGCATGGTATTTCTTCTGGAGTTAAGGCAGTTGTGAACGGTCAGTGGAATTCTCTTCGTGAGAATGTTGTGTCCATGACTGAGGCTCGTCGCAAGGCTCTTGAGGAGCTTGGCGAGATTCTCGGCGTTGATGTAGGCAAGCTGGTCGTTATGTCTGATGTGTCAGGCTCGATGTCTGGAGATCCAATGCCAGTTTCGATTGGCATGGGTATTCTGGTTTCCGAGATCTGTCATCCGGCATTTCAAAACCTGGTCCTGACCTTTAGTGGTAATCCTCAGTTCCACGATCTCAGTGGATGTCCTACCTTTTGTGATAAGGTAAACAGTCTTGCAGGCGCAGACTGGGGTGGAAACACTGACTTTGAGGCTGCAATGAACCGTGTTGCATACATCGTTGAGACAAAGCGTCTGACTCAGGATGAGATTCCTAACATGCTTGTTGTCTCGGACATGCAGTTTGATGAGGCTCGTGGTTCCGGTGGCTACGGCTATTACGGTTCTAGTTCTTCTAAGCCCAAGGCTTGGGAGACTTCCTATGAGAAGATTCGGATGATGTTCCATGATCTTGGTATGAAGGTTCACGGTACACCGTTTGAACCTCCCAAGATTATCTTCTGGAACGTCAGAGCTACTGAGGGTTTTCCAGTTGATGCAGATCAGCCTGGTGTGATGCTCATGAGTGGCTACTCGCCAGCCCTTATGAAGTTTGTTCTCTCTGGAGAGATGGAGGCTGAGGTCGAGGTGGTCGACGAGGCTACTGGTGAGGTGATCAAGGTCAAGCGCCAGATCACTCCACGAGAGGCACTTCACAAGATTCTGACTGATTCAGGTCTCGATCCTGTTCGTGATGTTCTTGCGACTGTTGAGGAACATCTTTGTTCTGGATTTTGAATCTTTACATAGGTATCATTGCCTTATTTTGTCTATATACCAATTAGGCAAAAATTGAATATTATATTTGTTCTAAATAAATCTTTATCTATAACAAAATATGGAAATCCAATATTATAACAAGAATGATATGAAAATTACTGTACAAAGAAAGAAAACGTCTTTTTTAAGTGAATTTTTATCTTGGCATACAACTTATCTAAGTAACGATATTTTTATTTTAAATTATGATAAAGATAAATTAGAACTAATAATGCAAATTTATTTTGGAAATCAATTTAACGAATGTATATTAAATGTAAATAATCTTGACATTCAAACAGATTGTAAAGTATTAAAAGAAAAATGTAAAACAATTAAACCAAATTCAGATGATCTGCAATCTTTTTTAGAAAGTTTAGGAACATATTTGGATTTAGTAAACGATGGACACGATGCATTTAATCCCATTACAGATAAAGATATTAAAAATGACAATGCAAAAATTACATCTTCATATGAATGGGATCCATATGTTTACCTTAATATTAAAAAAAAGTATTCATTTGATCTAAATAAACTAAAATGTAATAGCTTTAAATTTTATGAAGATAATGTGTTTAATTGTCAAAATCTAAATATCACAAAAGAACATATTATTGATGTTATTTGTCAAGAACTAAAGCAGTTAGACAACAAAGATATATTTTCAGTTATCACAATTGATAACTTATTTGAATTTGATATTGTATTTAAAAATTTTAAAAATTCAACTCTTGTTAGTAATCTTAAATCTAATAATTTGGATGGTATTAAAATGAATATTAAATTAAATGCAAATCTGTATCCATTTTACCCACCAAATATATCTTTTAAGAATAAACTTGATAATAACTTAGAATTTGTTATTAATAAATTATCATATTTCAGTCCTAAAAATTGGAATCCTACAAATTCTCTTGAAAATATGATAACTCAAATACATTTAATTCTTGATAAACATGCAAATATTAAGACAATTATATCTAAAGATTTTGAAACATTGGAATCTTTAATTCAAAATATTATTTCTACTAAAAACATTAAAATAAGTAGTATTAAAGAATGGGATAATATTAAAATTGATTATATTCAATTAAATGAAAGTTCTGATTCTAAAAATGGAGATTCTAAATTTTGGAATTCCGGAGTAGGATATGGAACCAAAGGTAGAAATGATTGGGATATTAAAAAATATGTTGAAGAAATCAAAGTAAAAACTGATTTAGAATTATCTCTTGTAAAATCAATTTTTGAACAAGTTTCTAAATGTAGAGATAAAGATAACTTTCAAACATATATTACCAATTCAAATCTTCTAGATGTTATTATTGACTATATTAGCATATTTAATATTGTTGAAATTGATAATGAACATAAATTCTTAACTTTCAAATATATTACTCAAATTTTAAATAAATTAAATTTAGAAAATTGGGAGAACAAGTTGGAATACGAATTAGGTCAAATCTCTCAAAATTTAGAAAAATTTTGTTCCGAAGTTGTATCTTATCAAAAATTAAATTTAAATATTTCAGAAGAAAGAAGTACTTTTTTTAATGAAATTAATGAATTTTATAATAATATTAAGAAATACAGTATTAAGCCAGATAATACAAATTCAATTGATTACTGTTCGATTATGACAGAATTTCAATTAGATGAATGCAAATTTGATAAATATTTTTATCATAAAGAAAATCCAGCATCACAATACGACTCAAGTAAAGTTGCTGAGAGACCAACTGACACATGTACTAAAAAAATTCAAAGAGAACTAGCGACATATATTAACTCGCTTCCAATGAATTATGACTCATCTGTTTATGTAAGATATGACCCAAATAATATTAGAAACATTAAAGCATTAATTATAGGACCAAAGGATACACCTTATGAAAATGGATGTTATATATTTGATATTTTTATTCCAAATCAATATCCAAATGTACCTCCCAAAGTTAACTTACAAACTACAGGAGGAGGTTCTGTTAGATTTAATCCAAATCTTTATGCTGGAGGAAAAGTATGTTTGTCATTACTGGGCACATGGTCTGGGTCAGGTGGTGAAAAATGGAATGCAGATACATCTACACTACTTCAAGTATTAGTATCAATTCAATCTTTAATTTTAGTAGAAAATCCTTATTTTAATGAACCAGGATATGAAAGAGATATGCATACTGAAAGAGGAAAACGTATGAATTTTGAATATAATGACAAAAGACGCTTATGGAATATGATGTGGGCAATTAATGATCATTTAGAAAATCCTTGTATTGAATTAAAAGATGTAATCTCTAATCATTTCAAGTTAAAGAAAAATGATATTATTAATACAATTAATAGCTGGTATAGTGAAACTACTGATAAAGATACATTTAATAGTGTAAAAAATAAATGTATAAATTTACTAAATCAATTATAATTATGTTTATATATATATATGGACTACGAAAATTTATATAAACAATTTTCACCTTTAAAATTTAAGTTAAACAATGACTATATTGATAAATTACAACAAGATCAACCTGTAATGATGTCATTCGATAACAGTGCTATGAATAATTTAAAACAATATTTTAATTATAATATTGAAGAATTATCATCAAAATATGATGCATTATATAAAAAAAGTTATAAAATTGCATCACTCGAAATAAATACTATAAAAATATTTCTAAGCACATTTGTAATTTTATATTTAGTTGCTCCTAAATTTGAAATGTTACGAGAACAAGATGAACTAAATAAAAAAGTGTATAAACCAAATATGTTCAGGATAGCTCTTATTTCATTAATACTTTCGTTATTTTATTTAGGATATCAAGGTATTGATTTATTATTTGAATTTCAAAAAATTATATTCGCTTAATTTTTCATAATGTTATATTTCTAATATTATGGATAATACATATGACTTAAAGTCAATGATAAAGTTCTTAACTCATAGAAATAAAATTTATAGTTTTTTCTTAGATTTGCAAGATAATCAATTTAACATAGATTTAGATAAATTGATCATAATATTAATTAAGATGAAAAGTAGTACTTATAAATTTTTAAATGTATTAAAATATTATAATTTAAATTTATCTGTCAAAGATTTTAATTTAATTTTTATAATAAAATATCATTCAAATGAAATAATGCCGAATGATACTGAAAATAGAAAAGAAGTAATTAAATGTGCAGATAAAATAATAGATTTAATTAACAACTTTAATCCTTATGATAATTTTTGTATATTAAAAACATTAAATAGATTCAAAAGATTTAATTATGAATTTAACAAATGGAAAGAAATTGATAAAAAAGATATTGTTAAAGATTTGGCATCAGAATATTATAGACTAGAAAACATTAAAAATGAATTCAGTAACAAGTCAAAAGATAAGTTATATATTGACGAATTGCAAAAATTAAAAGATATTGAAAGTCAACAAAATGATATTTTTGAAAATATAAAAAAAATTGATGGGGTAGAAATATTTAAACAGCTAAAACCAATGGAAGTTGAATATGATAAGGAATCAATTAATAAAATGAAAAAAATGATTGAATATCAATACTGGAAGCTATTAGAAGAAGATTTAAAAGTGTATCCTCCTAATACAAAACATTTATTATTATTAATAGATGAAATTAAAGATGTTATTTATTTATTATTAAAAAGTAGATTAGATATTTTAATTGAACTTGAAAAAAATGTTAGTGTAAAAGAGTTAAAAAATAATTTTGATTCTCATTATTTTATTAAGGCATTAGATTATTTATTAGATTTATTAAAAATATTACAATCACCTGAATATGATGACCTAACAAATGCTAAACATAAAATTTTAAAATATTCAATGATTGAAGGCGATTCATTAGAATCTTTTGTTCCTGAAATTATAAAATACTTATTAGATGGCTTTTATATTGTTTTAATTGAAAAGAATGAGGCATTAAAAAAATTTAATGAATGGAAGGAGAAGAAAAAAAATGAAAATATTTAATATTCTCATTAAAAGTTAATATATATAAAATGTATACACATATTATATATCATAAAGCATGCCCTGATGGTTATGGTTCAGCCTATGTAGCATGGAAGTCTTTAGGTAACAGTTCTGCATATATACCAGTATCTTATTATGATGCAACACCTGAAATAAAAAATGGTAAAATCTTAGTTTGTGATTTTTCCTTTAATTATGAAACAACATTACAATTTATTAATGATAATGAAAAATTTTATAATATTGACCATCATCAATCTGCATTTGATAATTTAAAAGATTTATCAGATGAATATAAATATTTTGATAATAATCATAGTGGAGCATATCTAACTTGGAAATATTTTTATCCAAATAA
>Ga0302122_10001832_pt1 | contig 13476 bp, 12 predicted proteins | sample CB21_SCM_MG_FD_203115 | JGI IMG/M metagenome (GOLD analysis project Ga0302122, IMG submission 203115) | Marine microbial communities from Western Arctic Ocean, Canada - CB21_SCM | ecosystem: Environmental > Aquatic > Marine > Oceanic | place: Canada: Western Arctic Ocean | collected 2017-09-28
ACGTTTACGCTTTAAGAGCTCTCGTATACAGGGCAGCGACATGCGTAGAAATGTTCGAATTCGTCCCTAACATGCGTACTTCTGAGATCGCTCCTACATGCGCGTCTGCATTCGTGTAGCCTTAGTAGGGGGGTAAATGGTTCAACTACAACATCGACCTTCAACTAGGGTATACCCCCAGACAAGAAACTGCGCCCAGACCCTCAAATATTACGATGGCAAGGTTCTTACAAAAACACCAAATTCGCGTCTGCATGCGGCGCATTCGCACGTGTGCAGCCGCCTGGGAATGTCGCTGCCCTGCTCGTATACCGCATAGAGCTCTGGCAATTTTAGACCCACTGTGGTAAAACTGGCCAGCCAGCAACTATAGTGCCCCAGTGCTCTCAGCGCGCGTGGAACCGGCAAGGCCGAAACGTAACCAGCAGCGCTCTCGGCGGCTCTCGCGACGCGAAGTCGCCTCCTCGTCGTCGTCGGGCCTTGCCATGCCCTCGTTGAGGAAACTACCGTCTGGGCGACAAACTGGCAAAGTCGGTCTGTCTCTTATTGCCATAGCGTGCTACGTGTTCCTGCCGTTCATTATCTTACACGTTCCCATCTTCACGGTCGCTGGTTTAATTATATTTGCGGTCCCGGTTGGGTATTGCTTCTTGGATTGGATCACTGAGACGCCCTTCCCCAAGCCGCCTGGCGGCGGGAGGCTTCTCTTTGCCGGCGCCTTCACCCACAAGTTACGCTCGCCTCGCTGAATCTTCCTAAGGCCTTCGAGGACGCCGACCTACTTGATGTTGCTGCTGGGACCCATGGAATCTACGACAGAAAGGGTCAGAAGATCGTCTTTGATTGTGGACGTTTTAGAAGATTCATACATCTTTTAATAGATATAATAGGCCCGTTCTATCTACTCGTCACGCTGCCGATCTTCCTATCAAAATCGGAACATCAACTTGATTTCGTGCTGAGCGCCATGTCGATGATCTTTGCTCTCACGTTGGACGACATTCCCGTCGATAAGAGAGACGTATATACATACACTGACCCGAAGTACTCCGACCTCGAGAACCACGGTACGGCCGTGGACCCTTACCGGCCGTGGGGACACGTGGTCACCCGCGACGTCGACGACATCTCCCCGAGGTCCACGCGAACCGTATAAACAGCACGAAAAGCGCTCACAACTAAGTAACTACAATTAGGTCCTCTACGGTCACCACGCGCCGCCGCCGCCCCGCCAGCCGCTTCGCAAATTGGGCCTCCGGGCACTGGGCCAAGGTCGCGATGTCACTCAGAGGAAGCCCCGCGTCGCGAATCGCCCGCAACCGCGGTCGCAACCGCCCGTCGAGGGAGTACCCTAACAACGCGGGGCACTGCAACACGGCCGCCGCGGCGCCGTCGCGGGCAAGGGGGTGCTTGCCCCGGTCCCGGAGCTCGCTCGGCCGCAGCTCCGCCTGGAGCGCCCGGAGCTTGGGCTTCAGATTCTTCTCCACGGACAGCCCGAGCACGGTCGGGTAGGCGTCGACCAGGTTCCGCAGGGCCGTGAGCTTGTCCGCGTCGATGTCCTGGAGCGAGTTTACCGAAGCCGGGCTCCCCAGAAGTTCCGAGGCGAGCCAGGCGCAGGCCGGCCGCAGGTTCTTCTCCACGCTCAACCCGAGGCACTGGGGCCGGCGCGACACGACCGCCGCGGCCCGGTCCGGCGCCAGGCCCAGCTCCTTGGCGAGGAAGGTGGCCCGCTGGTGCACCTTGGCGGAGGCCGTCGACGCGACGACGCGCGGCGCCGTCGACGCGACGCGCGCTGCCAGCCGCGTGGCGTTCGCCCTATTCAGGCCGAGACTGAGCTCGAAGGCCGCGGCGACGTCGCTTAGTTTCGTGTGGGACGCGAGCAGCACGTCAGGCCGCTTCGCGATCAGGACGTGGGCCTCGCGCTCGCCCAGGGCCACTCGAAGGGCCGCGGCGCGCGCCTCCAGCGAGCGCGCATCGATCGCCAGCGCCCGCGGCTCCTTCCAGGCCATGCGCGCGGCGTCCTGCGCGTCGCCCGCGACCGCGTCTGCCAGGGCCTTCAGGCGCGCGCCCACGTCCCGCGCTCGGAGCGCGTTGGGGTGCTGCTCGAGGATGCGCCGCGCGAGGGCCCCCGACGGATCGAGCGCCCGCAGCTGCGTGATAGCCGGCGCGAGCACGCGGCGCGCCGAGGTCGCAAGGAGGGGCGGGCACTTGAGGCAGGCCGCGCCGAGCTCCCGCTCGTGCGCGCAGTCGCAGGCCGTCCTTAGCCACTCGATCTTGCGCTGGAGCTGCGTCGCGTTGTGGCCCAATAGCGTCGGCTGCACCCGTATGAGCTTCCGGAGCTCGCCCTCGTCGAGGTGCAGGTGCCGTCGTAGCGAGGCGCCCTTCTCGGCGAGCGTGTCCCGGCGCTGCGACAGGACCGCGCCGTGGTGCGCCAATAAACGCCCGAGCGTGGCCTCGTCCAGGCCCAGCTCGTCGCGGAAGTAGAAGTAGCCCACGCGCCGCTCCATGACCCCGAGCATGAGCCTGCCCTCGGCCAGGGCGCGCTGCTCGCCGTCGTTCAGCCCGTCGTCGTCCGCGACCTCCGCCGCGGAGCCCGCCAGGGCCCGCCGCTCCACGACCAGGGCCTCGAGCTTCTTCCGCGCCGACCGCTCCAAAGTGTTGACGCGCGTCAGGGACACGTCTAATTCGTTGGCGGCGTCGAGCTGCGTCCGCGGCGCCTCGGACCAGTACCGCGCCTCGAGCACGTCCCTTTCCCGCGCCGTCAAGATGCCGAGCGCGTCGTCACAACCGCAGAGGTCCCCCGCGTCCCGCAGATATCTGGGCGCGTCGTCGCGCGGCGGCGGCGTCGCCTCCAGGTCCCCGTCCAGGTCGTCCAGGAAGAGCTCGAAGTCCTCGTCGTCGTCGTCGAAGGCCGAGACCGCGTCCCGCCACGCGTCCTGCTCGAACGTCTGCCAGTCGCCCGTTGACGCGAGGCGCCGCGGGGCGCGCAGCAGCGTGGGTGTGCAGCGGAGGGCGGTGGTGGCTGCGAGGAGCGCGGCGCCCAGCATGGCGGCCACTCGCTGCGCCCGGCGGGCTCGGGCTTTTTGACGGACGCGAAGCGGCGCTGACGGCTGGCTCAACAATGGCAGCTGGACTCCGCGTCTGCGTTTCTGCGCTATTACGTGTCGAGAATCCGCAGCGCTTTCGCAGCGCACTTCTGCTAGCGTCCCTTTGTTCACTTCGAGGACATTGCCCCGCAGCGGCAGTCTGACCACGGATTTTAGGAGAGCTTGCGCTCTTGCACGGGTTTTTCCTCGAGAAGATTGATTCGCATTCACACGAGTATGGAACTTGTATGTGCGGAACCCAGACTTCCTGGAACGGCAAAAGATCCTTCTTATTCAAGGCAACTAGCGTCAGGTCAGAGATCTCAATCCTGCAAAGTTTTTGCCTGGCTTGTAGACCGGCCCTGGTAGTCGATCGAGGGCCACCAGCGAGAACGAATTGCGGCACCAGCTGTGCGATAAACTTGTATTGCAAAATCTGAATCTTGGCTGAATGCAATTGGGTGCGATTCTGGTGCTATAAACTTGTATTTCATACCAACAAGAATTGAGAACTTGTTTCTATGGTCCTCTCCCGACTGGGTCTCGCCGACCCCTTCTATCTCGCCGAGCATATCCGAGGCGCTGTCCTCGCCCCGGAGCTCGCCGCGGCCGCATCTCGAGCGGCGACATTTCCCCCGCGGCGACTCCGGCGGCTCGTCCTTTTCATTATGGTCCTCGACGTCCTCGCTCTGGTCGTCGACCACGTCCATGTTCTCGTCGACGACGTCTGCCACGTCCTGGGCCTCGTCCACCTTCCTCTCATCCTTCTCCCACGATTTTCGGCCAGACTCGGACGGCGACTTCCACGTGGCGTGCCGCAACGTGAACATGCCGCTTCCGGAAGAGGCCGAGCGATCCGGCTCAGACGCCCCTTCATGATCATACGGTCATCCGTTGACCCCCATTGTAATCTATCTGTTGTTGCGAAAAGAACACAGTAATTTTTAAACTTGAAAACTAGCGCGCCGGATGGATCACGGCGGCGGCCGGAACGCCCGCCGCGCCGGTTGCGCGTCGGCCGCCTTGATGCGCGCGTCGGCCGCCTTGATGCGCGCGTCCGCCGCTTTGATGCGCGCCGCCATGTTCTTCGGGTACACCTCCCTCCTCGCGGCGACGTCCGTCACGTTGACGAAGAGCGGCAGCGCGCGCGGCGCCGGCCGGTCGAAGGGCGGCACATCCAAATTATTCCAGGCTAAAGCCCACTCCCGGTTATAAAACGGCGCGTGGACTTTGTCCGACGTGTCGTGGAGCACCCTGTGCTTCGCTGCCGGCGCGGCGTAGAAGAACGTGTCGGCCGCGTGGCCGTAGTAGGCGCGGAGGCGCGCCACGTAGCCGGAAAACGTCGAAAAGAACGTGCCCGTAAACAGGCGGCACGGCGTCGCGCTGGCGATAATCTGCTCGACCATGCCGAAGGCGTTGGGGTCCGTCAGGTCGGTCAGCTCGCCTGCGAAGTCGTGCAGGTAGTAGATTTTGGCGAAGGTCGCTTCGAGCGGCGCGAACCAGGACGTGTCCTTCTCGTCTGTTAAAATGAAGAGCGCTACCTCGCGCGCGTACCCGAAGCTGAGTAAGGCGTCGCGCCAGGCTTCGGGTGAGATCCTTACCGAGAGAAATTGGAGCTCGCCCCGCCGTATGTGCGCGGCCTGGTACGTCCCGCGGCCCGTGAGGGCCAGGGCCTTTTGTGTCAAAGCGTCGACGATTTTACCGGCCGTGCAGAAGACGTCGTCCTTGTATTTGAGGCGGTCGCGGACAAAGCGTTTATAGTACAAATCCGTAACACCATCATCAAACAGTAAAAAAGTGTACCAGTGCGTGAACATGCGGTACCCCTGCGACGCGTTCGTCGTCGCGTGCACCCACGGCGCGCCCGCGAAGCGCTGGTCCAGGAAGCGGACCCGCCGCGTGCGCGTGCAGAACTCGTCGGCGGTCAGCCGCCGGTAGGGCTCATCCTTTTGCGCACAGGGCCCGAACGCCACGCACTCCTTGAGCGGGGCCCACCGCGGCTCGACGTCGGCATTATTCCGCATCCACTCGCGCAGCTCCCGCCGGGCTTTGATGCCGCCATGTGATGCGCGGTCCGTCACATCCAGCAAGTGCCGGCGCGTCCCGGCGTCGGAGACGGTCTCGTTGAAGAACTGGGGCGTGTCGATAACTTCGAGCACCTCCCGGAGGGCCTCAAAGTCCAGGAACGCGTCCACGCCGTGGTGCGCGCGCGTGTTGCCGGCGTGCGTGACTTTCAACAGGTACAGGCGCTGGGGCGGGGGCATCACGAGCACGCGGCCCGTGGCGTGCGCTAAAACAGCCAAGGTCTCGAAGGCCATGCGGATGTTGTTCCAGCCGCCGGCGTCGGGCTCGAAGGTCAGGTACTTGCGCGTCGGGCCGTACCGGGCGTAGGGGCTCGCGTGCGTCTCGCCGCTGGTCCAGTAGCGCATCGACGCGACGGTGGTCGCGCAGGACGGCCCGCGCTGTGGGGTTGTGCGCGGCGGCGCCGTTGGCCTTTCAAAGGGTATCGCGGCGCGCGGCGGTGGCGTCGCGAACATCCTGTTAAGTTCGCGGGTCGAGACTTGTGGTGGCAGCGTTGCAACCATGCTGTGCTCGTGCGTGCGGTCGCGCTCGTCGGGCGCCGCCGGCTCCTCCGCGATGCTCCGCTCGTGCAGCACGACGAGCGCTGCGAGCGCCACGGCCCACACGAGCAGGAAATACTTGGCCACCGCCGTGGTGCCGCCGCCGCCGCTCTGGCGGCGTCGCGGTGGCATGCTTTATCAGTGCGCAGCGCGGCCGACAAGGGCTCAATAAGTGCTGCACATTTTGCAGCTCGTCTTTGATCTGGCTGCTTGGGCTGCACTCCTGCTTGCCTACCGTCTTGACTTTAGAGAAGCCTGACAGATGGTTTGGACAGACCGTATGCTCCGGATCGCGTCACAAAAGGACCGCAACGTTAAAAAACGCAAAACTGGATTGCACGGGTTTTCGTTTATACGGGTTTCGCAGCCAAGGACTTGACAAGACAATCGCACCGCTGCCGCCGCATACGTGAGCCGTGCCTTTTGTACGGAGATATATTGAAGTTCTTGGGCCGCGCGCTGCGAGAAACGTTCATAGCGGCCAAACATAAAGGTCGACCGCCCAGCCTGCATTGTGCGCCTCGTCACGCCAGCGGCGCGAAGGCGACCACGCCAGCGCAGCGATCCACGATGAATTTCGACGACACCGAATCGGAGGACGACGAGCCGCAACCGCAGGAACCAGTCGAACAACCGGCGCCGGCGCCCGAGAGCGACCTCCCGTCGGCCGCGAGACTCCTCAACGACCAGGAGACGCCGGACTACGTCGTGACACAAACCAACGTCAATGGACTAGAGACCATCGAGGAGACGGTAAGAACCACAAACGTGCCTCTGGCGCGGCCCATCAAAGAGACGGGCGAAAAGGAAGCGGCGGAGGAGCGCCAGATGAAGGTGCGCCACGAGGCGCTGAAGAAGCAGGGCCTCGCGCGCACCAAAAAGCGGAACCGCGACCAGGCGGCGCAGAACATGGCCAAGCCGGCCTACGAGCGCCAGTCGATGCACGGGCAAAAAATCGCCATCTCCGTCGGCCCGTCGTCGCTGCCGGACACGTGCCGCACGACCTGGTCCGCGATCCCGTCGAAGTCCGCTTGGGGGCGGTAAAATGTTGTGTCAAATTTGAACAGGGTTTAGTAGGCTATCAACAACGGCGGAGCACTAGGACAGCGCCGCCGGCGCGGGCGCCGCGGCGAAGTCGAGGTCGAGGAGCGAGCCCTCCACAAATTGCGCCACTTGCGCGGCGGGCGGCGGCGCGGCGGGCGCGGACAGGTCCAGCAGCGTCTCCTCGGCGGGCGGTGCCGGCGGCGGTCGGTTTTCGGACGCCGCCTCGTCCGCGAGGACCTGCTGCACGGCGTCGTTCACGGCTAACAAATGCGCCACCGTGTCCGCGTCGCCCAGGCCGCCCGCCATGCCCACTTCGACCAGGCTCGCGAGGCGCAGCCGGCAGGCCTCCAGGAAGCCGACGACCTCGGACATGGCCTCGTCCTCGGCGATGCCCGGGCTGTTGGGCAGCATGGACTCGAGGAGCGACACGTGCTCCGCCACGACGTCCAGATCCGTCCGCACTCTGACGATGGCATTGGCGCGCTCCAGGGATCCGTCCGCCAGCGCCGCGGCCAGCGCCGCGTCGCTCTCGGACGCGTTCGAGAGGGACGGTTGCGTTCGGGGCGGCGTGAAGACGGGCACGTCCGTCGCCTCCCCGAAGGGCAGGCCCTTGACCCGCAGCGCGTAGTACGTCTCGCAATATTTGGGGTAGGACGCCTTCAGGGGCTCGAACGCGACGCCCCACTGCTGCACGAGCTCCAGGGCCCGCGCCTGCACCTCACCAGGGGTCTCGGCGAGGCGCGCGACGCTCGGTAACGCCCCCTGCTCCACGGCGCCGTGGCAGCTCTCGCAGTTTTTGACGCACATTTCCAAGAGCGTCAACGCGAGGAGCTGGACGTTGGCGTCGTTCTTGGCCAGCCGCCGCTTGACGGCGGCGACGAGCGCGATCGCCTCGCTCGGGTCGCGCCCGACGGCGTCGCAGATCTCCAGGTTCGAGCCGTAGTCGACGGCGCCCTGCCGGATGTCCGCCGTGGCGGCCTCAACGAGCTGGTCCATTATTGGCCTCTCAGCTCTCTAGAGGTCACTTTGGTGGCTGGAGGCGTAGCGGGTGGTCTCTTCCTCGCGTTCTTCCGCGTTGCAACACTACTATTTTTCTGAGCTGGCTGTCGATGCCAGCGGCTTAGGGATGCACCCTGTGTCCGGGACGAAGGCAAACTAAAACTCGAGGCACAGTCCTGGGAGAAACCCGCACGCAAGCTAAAGCAAACAGACGGGTCCCCATGTGTCATGGGGTTCGTAGTGACGAGTACTGGAGGCGGAAAAGCCATCAATAGTGACGGCTGCGATGGCGCTCTCCCAGCTCTTTTAGCATTGTCAGAGGCAAAACGTCCGTAATACGATGCGTGCTGCTACCCTGCTCATCACCGGTGCTGCTGCGTTCGCGCCTCGATCCCTGCCCGTCACTGCTCGGCGCTCACCGACGCGTCAGACGGCCAGGATGGTCATTGGCTGATCCATAATGACCATCGGTAAAACGATTGCTGCCGCGCCGGACCTCGTCCAGAGCAAACCTAATACCATCGTCCAGGGTGCTGGCATGCTTTCGGGCTTGGTGTACGGCCTCGACGAGGACGGCGAGTGGTACTTTAACGGCTCAGGCAAGCGGCCCGAGGAGCTCGCCGAGGAGGCGAAGAAGGAGTAGGCTCGCCCCTCCACGCTGCCACGACGCCGGCGCGTCGCACGCGCAAGCAAGATGACGACGCCGCGACCACCAACTTGACGGTCGCGACGTCCGACACGCTGCCCGCGCGATGTTCCGGTGTTAGAGTGCAGGCTAACAGATTACATGTTAATATCGCACGACCCCCTGCGCGGTGCAGACCAGCCGATCACGCCAGAGGTCGTCCTCCGGCTCGTGCGCCGGCGCGTAGGGGTTCGGCGCCGCGAGGACCTCCTCGGCCGTCTCGACGGGGAACCGGCGCCGCATCGGCGAGACCTCGCCGAGCTCCGCACCTACAATCGGTGACACGCCGCCGGGCAGCTCGCCCTCCTCCCGGCACGCGGCCGCGTCGACGACGTGGATCGTGGACGCGCTCCGCACGCCGGCAGCGTAGAGGCGCTCGCGGTCCCGCAGCAGACGCCCCTGCCAGCGTACCTTCATTTCCTTTTCCGGCCAGCCGAGGGTGAGGCGCACGTGCTCGCACACGTCCCGCGCCGTGAGGTCCCGCCCCTCCCAGTCGTCCGGATCGCCGGCGTCGTCTTCGTCGTCGCCGCTGCTTGGCCGAATCGTCACGACACCGCCGGGACCGCCGGCGAATGTCTTGGCCACCATGACGCGCAGGCTCTCCAGGAAATTTACCGTGGCCGTGGGCAGCTCGTCCGCGGCCGTCCACACCTGGTCCAGGGACGGCGCCGTGGGCAGCTCGTCGGTGTCCATGGTCGCCGCCCTGCGTCGCGCGGGTGGCGTGCTGGGCATACTGTCCATGGTCACCGCACTGCGTCGCGCGGGTGGCGTGCTGGGCGTACTGTGTTGCTGCCAACCCGCTGCTCTCACACCGCTTCGGGCAGCCGAAGGGGCGACCGTGTAGCCTCACGACACACTGCAGAGACGTCGGGGTTGCGTCGAATCGCTGGCGTAATGGCGTGCAATTTGTGGAGAGCCTGGGGGTGCTGCGGAGGCACAGCGCGAGCATCTCCCGAGCAAGAAGCCCCGGACTCACATCCAGACTCACCCAGAGGCCTCCCCCCTCTCCCCGAGACCTCGAAACACACTGCAAACTTAGTCGCTCATCATCATGTTCACGTACTCCGCGTAGTTGACCATACCCTCCCGGTCCGGCTCCAGTTGGGCCACGAGGTCCCGGGCCTGGTCCTCGCTGAGCTTGTCCGAGCCGTCCGTCGTCAGGGCCCGCACCAGCGTCTCGACCTTGATGTGGCCCGACGGCGCGGCGCCTTCGAAGACCTTGAAGGCGCCTCGCACCTGTTCCGCGCTGTACGTCGCTGAGACTTTCCGCGACATCACGGCCACGAACTCGTCGAAGTCAATCGTGCCGTCGTTGTCGTTGTCTATCTCCGAAATCATGAGGTCGATCTCCTCGGGAGTGGCGTCGATGCCGAGCGTGTCCATGAGCTCGCCCAGCTCCGTCTTGGAGATGGTGCCGCCTCCATCTTTATCTACTAAGTTGAAGATCTCCCGGAACTCAGCCAGCTCGGCCGGCGTGAGTTTATCCGACATTTTACCCTGCCAGCAGCCTACCCTGCCTGTCTCTTTGGTTCCGGGTTGCGGGCAGCCCGCGTCCGATGAATTTGTACGCACGGGGGCCGATCAGCGTCGATGAGGGCGCGCGCACCGTGGGGCGGCCGAGTAGCAGCGTTCCTGCGGCGTTGGCCAACAACACAAGTGACCGGGCGTTGGCTAGGTGAACCATACGAGCTACCTCTGCCTTGTGTGTGCACGCCTCGCAGACCGCCTTCGATGACGGATGCTTAACGCACAAAACCCGTACATAAAAACCCGTGCATAAGTGAAATTGCCTTTTTTGGGGAGCTGTGTTGCCGTAGCGATCGTCATACATTGATTGCACTGCGCTGCGAGCGCTGCACTCGTGAGTTGGAAGATCTGCTGGTAGCGTGCGCAGCACGGTGCACCGCAAGCAGCAGCAGCATGGCCGGCAGGCTAGCGCGCATCCGGTCCAAGGCGGACTGCGCCCTGGACGGCCACCGGAATGAAGAGACCGACTCGTCCGACGACGAGGCGATGCGCGCGGTGCCAGCCGGCTGCTTGGGACGGACCGGCGTGCGCCTCGTCGCGGAGTCGCGCGCGGGCGAGGACGAGACCGAGCGGAGCGGCGAGAAGGGCTATTCCGTCGTCGACACGAACCAGTTCCGGAACACGCAGGTCGGCGCCGGGTACCAGGCGTCGTTCGTCGTGCGCCAGCCGGGCGCGCCCTCCGCGCCGCCGAAGCGCGCCGCGGCGCCGGCCGCCGGGGACGTAAAAAAATCTAAGGAGTCCAAGAAGAAAAAATCGAAGAAGAAGGACAAGAAAAAGAAGAAGAGCAAAAAGCGGAAGGCCTCGTCTTTCTCCTCCGACGACGACGAGAGTGGCGACGACGCCGCCGCCGCCGTGCCCGCCACTGTTGACTGCGACGACGGCGTCGACGGGGCGGACTTGCTCCCGCGGCGGCTCGCGCACTTCGAAGCGCTCCTGACCGACGCTATTGAGCGGCTGCCGAAGGCACGCAAAAGAGGTGGTACGCTCGGTGACTTCGCTGTAGGTGATTAAAATGTGTGTGGTAGTTATAAACAATAGGAAAGACAAAAACAAATCAGCCTGAGCGAAGCTTCAGCCCAGGCACTTGGCCCCCGAGGAGGTAGCAGCCCGTGGCGACCGCACAAAACGGCAGCGTCAGCGCGGGCACCGCGAACGCCCCCAAGGCCGTTTTGAGCCCTCCGAAGACGACCGCCGTCGCCGCGGCGCCGGCGCCGGCGAGCACATAGGTCTCCCGCGAGGGCTCGAAGAAGACCGCGACCGACAGCGCCGTCAGCGCCGAGTTGAAGCCCCAGAGGCCGTGGAGCACCTCATCCAAGGACGCCGCCATGGCTAAACCAGTCAACGCGCCCACCGCGGACCCGCCGACGGCGTGGATCGCCCAGGACGGCTGCTGCCACAGGAGCCCCAGGGCGATGACGTTGCCGGCCGCCGCGTTATCGACGACGAAGATCTGGGACAGGCCCACGAAGGGCGTGTCCAGCACCGCGTTTATGACGTCCAGGTCCGAGTCGAGCGTCGCGGGCGGTCCTGGTACGGCGTCGGCGAAGGGTTTGGTATAGGTCAGCGCCGATAACGTAGCCATGTTAAACGCGAGCGTCCACTGCGGCACTCGACCGCAGAGCGGCTTGAGGGCGGCGGCCAAAGGTGCTGTTGCCGCGGCGCCCGCGACCGTGGCCGCTAGAGCGACTGGTGGTGATACGGCGAGGAACTGCGAGAAAGCACAACCGACCAGCACCCCGTTGTAGCCCATCAGCCCGTTGTCGGTTGATTCCTCGTCCAGTCCGATCGCCCGCGACGTGACCGTCGCGGCGGTGCCGCCCGCGAGGCCGAGTCCCGCGAGGTAAGGGTCGCCGATGGCCAGGCCCGTCAGCGCCAGGGCGCCGGCCGCGGGCTTGTCCATGAAGATCACTTGCCCTACGTTTCGTAATAAGCCCTCAGATGGGCCCGTGCCATATTCTGGCTCCTTTTCAGGCTCCGCTTTTGTTGCTAGTGCTCGTATTCCTGTCTTGGCACAGCTCCTGCAAAATGCTCCTCTGGTGCAGTTCCTACCCAGTGCTGTCGAGCGGCGGGCGACGGAGGCCAGCATCGTGGGCAGCCGCAGGGGTACGTCTCGTGATTAGTGTGTCGTTGTGGTGCAAAAGTTGCAATTGGGCAGCCTCGAAACCCGCACTCGCGCGGGTTTATAGGCGATTGTGCATTTAACACGCGCGCTTTCCACCTTCACACGCCCTCTCTATCAAATAGCTGTCGTGTGTGTATGATTTTAATTGGACCCCTGCGACCGCTAAGACCTTGCGCTTCGCACCAGCGCGCTCACGGAAGCTGCCACAAATGAGCTCTCTCAAGGACAAAATCAAGAAAAAGCGCAAGGACGTGGACGACGATGACGTCGCAGCGCCGGACGAAGTAAGCCGGTGCAAACGCCGGAAGAAAGAAAAGAAGGAGCGAAAGCGCGCCGCGGCTGCCGCGGCCGCCGCGGCCTCCGGCTCCGACTCCGGCTCCGACTCCGACGCCGCGCCGGCCCCGAAAGAAAAGAAGGAGAAGAAACGCGCCGCCACCGACAACGAGGGCGCCGCGCCGGCCCCGACGCCGGCCCTGGCGCCCGACGACAAGGCGGCGCGCAAGGCGGCCAAGAAGGCCCGGAGGAAGGCCAAGGAGGCGGCCGCTGACACGCCGGCCGCGCCGACAGCACCCGCGCCGGACGACGAGGCGCCCACCGCGTCGTCGGAGGACGAGACCGCGCGCACCGTCTACTGCGAGGGGCTGCGGTACGACGAAAAGGAGGAGGACGTCAAAGCCTTCTTCGCGGCGCACGGCGCGGTGAAGGAATTAAGATTGCCGCGGTACCAGGACTCGGGGCGGCTCCGGGGCTACGGCCATATCGAATACGAGACCGTCGAAAGCGCCGCGGCGGCTTTAAAGGTGAGCGGGGCGGAGCTCGGGGGGCGGTACGTCACAGTCAAGGAGTCCAAGGCCAAGGCGATTGCCACGAGCTGGACGCCGCGGCCGCGGCCCGACGGGTGCCGGACGGTTTTTGTAAAAAATCTACCGTACGACACATTACCCGAGACGCTGCGCCGCACCTTCGAGAAGTTCGGCAAAATTAGTGACGTGCGCCTCGCGGTGCATAACGACACGCAGCGCCAGAAGGGCTTCGGCTACGTCACGTTTGTCAAAGAGACGTCCGCGGAGGCCGCCGTTTCCGGCCAGGGCGACGTCAAGGTCCGGGGGCGGGCCGTCTACGTGGACTACGACGCGGCGGGCGCCGGGCCCAAAGCGTCCTTCCGCGCGGCGACGGGGCAGCCCTGGGCCAAGACGAAGGCGGGCAAGAGCTTCAAGAAGGCCCAGCGCGGGGCGGGCTATACGTAAGTCAAGATGTGCTTAGCTAAAAAGGTATAAACTACTTTAGGGTCACCTGTCCTTCGGTCAGCCAACCCTAGAGTAGTTCACACCTTTTCTCTTGCAGAGGGCTGGTCCACGCCGACAAAAAATCGGCGTGGGGGGCGTTCGTTCG
>Ga0302122_10001837_pt1 | contig 13461 bp, 10 predicted proteins | sample CB21_SCM_MG_FD_203115 | JGI IMG/M metagenome (GOLD analysis project Ga0302122, IMG submission 203115) | Marine microbial communities from Western Arctic Ocean, Canada - CB21_SCM | ecosystem: Environmental > Aquatic > Marine > Oceanic | place: Canada: Western Arctic Ocean | collected 2017-09-28
GAACGCGGCCGTCGCGCCGCCCGACCCCTCGAGCGCCTCGGGCGACGTGTCGTGGAGCCAGTTGATGCCCGCCAGCTTGGCGCCGGCCCCCCTAAAGATGGCCGCCTCCCCGATCTCGGCCCTATCGGCGAAACCCAACGCGAGCGTGGTCCAGGCCTCTCTGGCTGCCTCGAACGTGCCTTTGCCGAGCACGGAGTGCCCTTCTCTGGGCGTGTTCGTCGCGATGGCCTCGACCGCCCCGCGCGCCGGCTCCTCGAAGCCCTCCCAGGCCTTGGTCTCCCGCACCCAGGCGCACAGACCGTGCCTGCCGCAGTGATCCCGGCTGCCATCCAACCGAGCAACCCCTGCGACCTTGTCGCACCCGGCCAGGGTCTCGACCTCCCGTTTCGCGGTCGCGACGACATTTGAAAGGGCCTCCTGGGGCACGGCCGTCGAGGCCGCGGCGGTCTGAAAAATCATGGCGTTCCCGTCGTCCTTCCACACGGCGACGCGCGCCGTGGCCAGGACCGCCGGGTCCTCGTGCGAGAAGAGGTGGGCCGCGTACGTCCAGATCTCCGGGTTCTCGCCTTCGGGAGCTCCCAGGCGCGAGACTACGACTTCTTGCTGATCCATGCGCTTCACAAAGGCCGCCGCCAGCTCCTCCGAGGCCTCCACCGCTTCAATGAACGCGGCGTCGCTCAACAGTTTGCGCCACTCGCTATCGTCGCCCTCCTCGACTTGCGCGGCGGTGTACGAGCTGGAGCTCCGCAGGACGCGCCGGCGGGCGTGGGGCGCGGCCGCCGCGCCGGCGAGCGTTCGTCGCGCCGCACGAGCTGCAAAACTGGACCACGCCTTGCCTGGCGCTGCGATGGCGCCACGCGCGGCGAGCGCTGCACGACGACCGAGCATGACTCGACGAATGCGCGGAACTGCTTGGGTGATCAGAGTGCTGCACTTGTTTTTGCACGGTGGACCACAAGCAAATTGTCTGCAAGCGATGATTGCGCAGCGATAAATTTCCCTGGCGACGAGCAATCCGAGCTTACGTTGCTGCGTACAGCTGAGTGTCCTTCACAGCGAGAGCTCGTGTGTTGGAGATGTTGTTGGAGCAGGGCGAGGGCGAGACGCCAGCGAGCCGCCACGGAAGCCTCCGAGCGGTGGGCCAGGCATTCCATCGCGGCGCACGACTCGTAAAAGCCAAATATTGCAAAACGGGTTTCACTTTTGCTGCATCGCTTTGCACTTCACGCCATCGAAGCCAGCAGCATCGGCAACGACGTGCTGCGCAGCTGTCTCGCAGCCGTTTATATATTGGCGTAGCAAACCACACTAGCCGCAACCAGCGGCAAATAACTATGGCGAGGTACCTGCGGCACCTCTGCCTCGTGGCCTGCGCCGCCGCGCGGCGGCCGACGCCCCTGCGCGCGACGTGCGTGCGCGGCGGCGCCGACGACTTCGACGACGCGGTCGGCGCGGCCTTCGCCGCCGCCGCCGCCGCCGCCGAGGCCGAAACTCTGAAGGCATCGACGCAGATCGAGGAGGGCAAAGCTGTGGAAGCGCTCGGCTCCGTTCTGGGCGGCGCCTACGACAAGGCCCTGGCGGCCTTCGACGCGCAGGCCCCGGCCGGCGCGGCCGAGGACCGCGCGCGGTTGGAGGAGGCTATTGACGCGTCGCTGGAGCTCCTGTTCGTGAAGCAGCTCGCGCTCGTCCGGGCGAAGCTCCTGAAGGAGGACCTGGGCGACGTCGAGAAGGTCGTGTCGACCTTGGATGACGCGGCGGAGGCGGCGCGGCGGCCCAGGGCGACCTGGGAGAGCGCCTCCGAGAGCGCCGCGGCCGCCGCGGTCGCGCGGGAGGTGCGCTCAAGACAAGCTAAAGTCGCTGATGTGACGATCAAGGCGCAGAAGCAGCAGCAGGCCTACCTCCAGGTCTTCCAGCTCTACCAGGCGCAGATCGCCCAGCTCAAGCAAGCGGTCGGCGAGTCCCCCGCCACGTTGCAAATGTCCTACCGCGTGCCCGACACCGATTTGGCGCTGTCCGCGTCGCGGAGTGACGACCGGACGACGCTGTCTCTAACGTGCGTGCCGGACGACTCCGCGCCGCTCCTGGGCCCGCAGGGCTTCGTGCGCGGGATCACGCCCCTGGACCTGGGGCTCACGCTGAACCTGCACATATGAGTAAGTAGGTTAACAACAACAGAACACATCCCTACTCGACGGCCGACAAGTCCGAGTCGCCCTCGACGGTCTCGGACCGCCCGCCCGTCGCGTTGAAGCGGCCGTGGAGGAAGTCCTCGTAGGCCTGGGCGACCTCTTCTTCAGAATTCATCACGAAGGGGCCGCCGATGACAACCGGGTCGGCCGTGGGCGCGCCGAGGGCCACCACTAATTTGGAAGACGCGGCCAGCGCGCAGATCAACACCACTCCGCCGGGCGGCGCGTAGAAGGCCCGGTCGGCGCCATAGGAGACGCCGGCCACGGTGCACGTCCCCTGGACCACGAGCACGAGCGCCGTTCCCTCGGGGTCCAGCGGCAGGTCGACCGCTTCGCTCCCGTCCACAACATACAATTGCGTGCCGTCGACCTCGGGCTCCACAGGGCCCACAACACCTAAAACCTCACCGGCGTAGATTCGTAATGTGCACTGTTCTAACACCACGACCGGCGCGTCTCTCATTTCAAATCGCTGCAACCGCGGCATGCTCTTCTTCAACTCCCGCGGCACGTTCACCTTTAACCGATAGAGGGCCGGGTCGCTCGTTCGAAGCCGCGAACTCCCAAAGCCCTCGACGAGCACGCCCCGGCCGCCGGGCAGCCACCGCACGTCCCCCTCTCGTATGATACCGCCGGCGTCGCGCGCCTCGCCCTCCAAGCATAACGTGACGACCTCGTACCCCCTGACCGGGTGCGTGTCGACGCCGTAGGCGCGGCGGGCCGCCTTCCGGGGTCGCCCGGGGGCGAAGTCGAGCGCCAGGAACGGCGACACCGCTCCGCCGGTGGCCAACGCGTCCGTGATGTGCGGCGTCACCTCGACGGCGGCGCCCAGCCAGTAGGGCTCTTCCGCCTCGAGGGCTATGGCTGCGCGGCTCATAGCTCTGCTGTTGTGCAGAGTCCTCCTGGCAGTGGACCGCGGTACGCAAGCAGCGGTGCGCCACGAATTCCGACGCGTTCGCTGCGCGCAAGCGCGCAAGGCTGGACACTGCCAGTGAGCTGCAGAGCAGTGCAAATGCAGGTTCCTTAAACGCTCCAGGAACTGCAGCAGATATCGATACAAGTGCTTCTGCGACTTCACTGACCCTGTACGACCAGCGCTGAGGGGCAAAATCGGTGCACAGCGCCACACAATGCGATGCTGCTACACCTGCTCTCCCTGACCATCGCGATGAGCGCATTACTCCGCGTCGACGACGCCTCGGCCGGCGGCGCCGTCGTTGCCCTCAACAGCACCACGGACGACCGACCCGTCTGGCACGATGGTCGACTCACCCTCGCGGTGGCAGCCGCCGACGGAGACCTCGTCGAACTCGCACAACCGCCACAAACGACGACGCTCGCGTTAACAACGGCGCGCGACGGCCAAGCATGGATCGACGTTGCGGTCGTGGCAGCCGCGCGGCCAACAACGGATGGCGCTGTTGTTCTAGCCGTCGCGTGCGTGGCCGTCGCGCCGTCACCGCGCGGTTCGGTCCTCGTTGTTGCTTCGGTACGCTTTCGCGGCTCGAAGGTCATCATTCGCGCCCACGTCGCGGCCGACGCCGGCGCCCGCGCGACGGCCGTCAGCGTGCCTGGTCTCTCTCTTCCAGATCAGCTGCCGCGGCCGTGGCGCGCGGACGTGGGCGGCCCGCACGCGCGCGTCCTTATCGGGGAGACCGTTCTCAGCCTGGACCAACGAGCACCTGGCGGCGACGCCGCTCCATTATCAGCGACCGGTGACGTCGAGCCTGCGTTCACAGCGTCGCGCGTGTGGCCCGCGTCGGCGGAGTTGGCGCTGCACCTCGCCGACGCCGTCCGCGGCCGGAGCGTGATTGAGCTCGGGGCCGGCGCGGGACTCTCCGGCCTCGCGTGCGCCGTCCTCGGCGCGTCGCGCGTCGTGCTCACAGATCTACCCGAGAATCTCGCGCTGCTCGAACGGAACGCTGCACGAAACGAGCTCGATGTCGCGGTGGCGGCGTTGGACTGGATGGCGCCACACACCCTCGGAAAATTCGACGTCGTGATCGCGGCGGACTGCGTGTTCCTGTGTGAAAATCAACCAGTGAGTCAGGTTATTCCGGAATTATTGCCGAGAACAACGTCGCGTCGATGGCGTGGGGCGCCTCAAATTTCAGTTCCACACAGGTGTGTTCTGGCCCGAGCTGTTCGCTCCGCTGCTGGACGCCATCGAGGCGGTCGCGGCGCCCGGGGCGGCCGTCTTCATCGCTGCGACGCACCGGCTGGGGCGGACAGATCTCTTCTTCGAGGCGCTCCGCCGCCGCGGCTGGACGGCATCGGCGCACCCCCGCCGACGCGACGCGCCGCAAAACACGGACGTGTACGAGATTAAAATGTAGTGTGTTTAGATCAGCGAGAAATATGTAACGATTTGTTTCCATAAGTGGAGCCAAACGAGGCCACTATACGCCGTCCGCCGCCATCTGCCGCAGGACGACGCCCGGGGGCGCGTCGGACCGCCTCTGGAGCCCCGGCAGCGCCACGAGGAGGGCGACCAGGTAGCAAAACATGACGATGAGTTCCGCAATTATTGCGCCGGCCTTGGGCAACAGGCCCGCCTGGTAGATGATGAAGAGGAGGACGTAGACCGCGACGAGGAGCGGTGGTCCCCGCCGGGACCGCTGCTTCCAGGCGTCCGGCGCGAGGAATGCCATTTGCGCGGGCCCGAAGAGCAACAGGAGCGCGGACACGCCGTAGTGGAGGAAGCGCCAGAACTGATGCGTGGACAGCTTTTCTACGTGTGCGTTCTTGTCGATAACCGCGACGACGATCTGCGTTTCCCACAAGGCCAGCATCGCTAGCCAAACCAGGGGGCCGTGCTTCCTTCTAAATTTACGCCAGAGGAATAACGGTAAGACAATAAAGTACAACATCCAGGCGGCAATCCCTGGCGCGAAACTTTCGTAGTTCCCAAAGGACCCGCAGATGAAGTCGAACCGATCCGCGGCGAACGCGATGTACGAACCGTATATCAGTGCCGGCACGATGAGGAGAGCAGCGCGTATCGCTGCGTCGTGCTTGTCGCAGAACCAGTCGAGGCGCTGTTGGCACATGTCGGACCTCACCCAGCACGCTCCTCTGGAGCCACACAGTGTGGTGGAAGCAATGCGGCTACACAGAACAAGCACAATGCGTAACAGCCGGAATCAGACGTGCAGCCCTGACTGAGTGCACAGCACTGCCGGGGCAGTCTCCTTCTTTGCGAGAGAGCCCGAGGCTCGATACGATACAAAAGCTTTCAAAAACCCGCGCGAAAGCGCTCCGAGCGCTAGTTAAGCACCCACACCGCCCCCCAAGTAACTATAACATAGTGCCCTTAGCCGCCCGGCGGCTACCTAGTGCGAGTACAGCTCCGACACGCCCGTAGATAAGACGGGCTTGCCACCGACCAAGGAGGCCGTGTGCCGGAACTGCTCGGGGATGGGCGCCTCGACCATGTCCCCGCTTTCGTTCGGGAAGCTGACCTGCATGTCCGACGACTTCGAAGTGAGGAACGAGGTCACGGCTAAAGTTTCCTTGGAGAGGTACGTCAACATGCCGTCGGTCTTATCAATGGCCACTGACGGACAGAGGCCCTTGCACTGGACCTTTACGGACTTGCAGTTGATCACTTCAAAGGCCGCGATGACACTATCAAAAACCACCTGGCACTTCTGGGATGCATCCAGGACCACGCCGTTGCACTTCCCGTTGATCACTAAAGTAGCCTCGTAGCAGCACGCAATATAAACGGTGCACTTCAGGCCTTCCGGTCCCACGTCGATGGTAATGACGCCGTCACTTTTGGAGTAGTTCTCGACCAGCCACTTCTTACCCAAAAGTTTCTTCGAGGGCGCGCCCTTCGTCACGGTTTGTTTTCTAGCTACCGGGGCCTTCTTCGCCACGACTGCCGGGGCGCTGCCGCTGAACTCCTTGCGCCAGGTCTGCTGGTCCTTGCTCACCTTCTTCAAGCCTTTCGATTGCAAGTCGTTTGCCCTCTGGAGACCGGCCAAAGCCGACGCGAGGCCCGCCTTGGCAGCTGGAGCAGCGGCCGGCGCGGCTGACGCCTGTGGCGGCGTTGACGCCACGGGCGCCTTGGAGATATCGCCGCCTTTTGCATTAAAAGTGACGCCTCTAAAATGATGTTCCTTGACGTACGCCATCAGCTCGACCATCAGCGTCTTGAAGGTATCACAAAAAGCGACGTGCTTCGGGTCCGTCTTCTTGTACTTCACTCTAATCTTGTTGGCCCAGAAGTCCTGGCCGCCCACGTAGGCCTCGACCACGTCCTTGGGGCCCGGGGAAGTGACCAACCAAGAACAGCACTGCACGCCCTCGGAAATGGTTTTTTGGTGCCACTCCCAGTCGCCTCTTGAAATATCTTTGGACGCCTGCTGCATGGCCGCCTGGCAGGGCTTGACGAGCCCCATGCAGTCGCCCGGGAAGTTACTTGGCTTTTTGGACACCGACGCGGCGACGATGAAGCCGCGCATGGCCGCCCAGGCCTGCGTCACGGTCGTGCCGCACTGCGCGGCCTCGAGGGCGCCCAGCGCCGCACAGGCCGCGACGAAGGGCTCCAGCGAGGCCGCCGTGTACGCGTCGAACGCGGCGACTTGCGGCGCTGCGCCGCCGCTGGTGCTGGCCGCGGGCGGCGGCGGCGGCGGCGCGCCGCCGACCTTGTTTTCGACGGCGGCGATGCGCGCCTCGAAGAGGTCGAGGACCTTCTGGAGCTCCTGAGTGCCCGACATTTTCAGGGATTTGAACGTGCGGCGCGTGTAAGGAGTTGCTGTCCGTAGCAGTGGTTGCTGTCAATGGCAAGCGCTGCGACAGGTGCGTACCGCGGCGCACTCCTACTGCAATTGCTGCAGCGGTTGGCCCTTGTTTTGCCTGAAAAAATTGCTACTTGAAACCCGTTTTTACGCTTTGAGCCGAGGACCGAAAGGGAGGTGTTATATAGACGCCTCGGACGCGAGGCGCCGGACACTTGCGACAAATTCGCCTAGCGCGTGGTTGCACGGGTTTCCACGCCAAGCCCAAGCCAGCTCGAAATTTTCGTGCAAGACGCGTCACGCATTGATCGATCGATAGTCGCGGTTACGAGTTGCAGCGAAAAAGCTACCAACGCCACCAGTATCGAGCAGCAGCGCGCGCTGCTCCACAGAGAGACCCCAGAGCAGAACACTCCCTACTGCCAATCCCAGCAGACGACGACGACCAGCAGACGACGACGAAACGCATGCGAGAACGCATTAAGCAGCCCTGTTCGGAGATAGCAGTGACCATGGGCGCCAGCTTTAAACCAAGCAAGGGCCCGTTCTCGCAAAAGCAGAAGCTCGCGGCGCGCCTGGGGATCGGAGTGATGATGCTCTACCTCGTCACGAGCGCGGCGTCGGCGTCGAGCCCGGGCCGCGCCAACCACGTCCCAAGCGGGCGCATGAGCCGCGGCGGCGGGCCGATGATGGCCGCGATGGCCGCGCCCGAGATGATGATGGCGGACGCGGCGGCGGACGACGACGGCCGGCCGCCACGAATGGCCGCGATGTCGAAGGCGCGCTACTCGCGCGGCGCGCCCGGCTCCACGGTCGGCGGGGACATCCTGGACGTGGAAACGAAGCCCTTCGACGCGACCTCGGTCAAGACGATGCTCGTCAGGACCGGGACTTTGAGACTCGAGACGGACGCGGCCATCGATAAAGTGGCCGATGCCGCCATTAAGACTGTGGAGGGTGCCGGTGGCTTCGTGGAATCAAGAATAGACAATGGCGGGTACCTGGACGGCGACGTGCGACGGGGCCAGAACGCGCGGCTGACCTTACGGATTCCAGTGGTGGAGTACGCCACGGTGCTGGGCGCCTTCCGGACCTCGATCGGCGGGCTGACGAAAGCGAGCGACGTGGAGGAGACGACGGACCGCGTGCGCGACGTCACGGGCGACTACGTCGACGCCGCAGCGCGAGCGTCGACCTTGGAGGCGACGCGGGCCCAGCTCCAGGCCCTGATGGCCCGCGCCGACCTCGTTAAGGACGTGTTACAGGTCGGTGAGTCGGCGTAGAAGTTGAGCATGTGACGCGGTCGCCCCGAGGCATTTTCGCGACCACTTCGTTTCACGCAGGTCCAGCGTGAGCTGTCAAACATCGTGCAGCAACTGGAAGCGAGGAAGGCGACTATGCAACGCCTCTCGGCGCAATCATCACTCTCGACGCTCCAGTTGTCGCTCGCGAAGCGCGACCGGTCGCGGCCGCCGCCGCCCTTCCGGTGGGTCTGGTCGCCGTCGAAGACGGTGCGCAAGGCTGTCAAGAAGCTCATGCGGAGGACGCAGCGGCTCGCGGACACGGTTATTTTTCTGTTTGTCTTCGCGGCGCCGCTGGCGCTGCTCTGTGCGTTGGTCGTCGCGCTGTGCGGCGTCCCCTTGCGGGCGCGGCTCGCCGACCTGGCGGACTTTTCCGCCCCCAAGGGCGGGGCGTCGTCGTCGTAGCTGTGTAATTTCTCTCCCCCGGGGCGATGGATCTGTCGGATTGGTCTGTCGGATCACTTTGGTGCGGGTTTTCCGGGGCTCTGCCTGATGCTTTTTGTGCACTGCAGCTGCATTAGCCTTGCTGGGGGGCAAGAGCCAGTCGCAAATCTTGCGCGAGAGCCGCAGCGAACAGCTCCGGCAGCTCACTCAACGACGTGACAAGTCCGCGCTGAGCGAGCCTTGCGCATCCTGCTTGGCGAGCGCCGCCGCTTGCCACGCGTGTCCATAGCGCCGTCGCCGCGATACAAACGCGACGCCGGCTACAGCATGCGCCCGCTCGAGGCCCAGTCCACCGCGCATAAGCCGCTGCCGCCCGCGCGCGGCCCGCCGAACGCGCCGTCGCTGGTCCTCTTCTACGCTTATAGAGAACCAGCCTGTAACGCGCACGAGCACTCAAGGGCACTCAAGACCTTCATCAAGCTGTGCGAGGCGCACGATTTGAAAGGACGGGGGCGGTGCGCCCCCGAAGGCGTGAATTGCACCTTGACGGGCGGCGCGCAGAAGATCCGGAACTTCTGCGCCAAGCTCAGGGAGTGGGACGCCGCCTTATTTGGTCCGGTCGACTTCAAGATCACGGACAACCTAGGCAAGAAAGAGGCCTTCAAGCGATTGACAGTAAGAAAGACCGACGAGCTTGTGGGCTACGGCCTGAGCGGCGCCCAGCCCCAGCTCTCGTCCTCGACGGCCACGCACCTCGACGCCGTCGCCTACCACAAATTATTGGAGGACCCCGAAGCCGTGGTCGTGGACGTGCGCAACCAGTACGAGACGGAAATAGGAAGGATGCGGCCGCCCGCTCATGGCGCCACGTTCCTGGATCCTAAAGTTAGAAATTCGCACGAGATCCCGCGCTGGTTGAATGCCCCGGAGACCCAGGCTAAGTTGGCCGGGAAGCGCGTGCTGATGTACTGCACGGGGGGTATCCGGTGCGAACGAGCATCGGCGTTACTGAGCGAGTTGTCCTCATGTCCTTCGGGAGCGTGCCCGGCGCAGAGTAGCAAGGACGCCATCGCCCTAGCGGGGCCCAAAGAAATAGTGATGGTGCGGGGCGGCGTGGAGCGCTACCTGCGGACCTTCCCGGACGGCGGCTACTGGGCCGGGGCCAACTATCTCTTCGACCGGCGCTTCGAGCAGCGCACGAATAAAGAGGAGGCGCCCCTCGGGGCGTGTGCGCTGTGTGGTGACCCTTGTGATTTATATAGGGGGAAGGTGGTCTGCGCCGTAAAAGCGTGCGGCGTGCCCGTCCTCGTGTGCCAGCCGTGCCGGGAATCAAAAAGTACCGACGAAGTCGCCACGTCCAAGTGCCGCCTGTGCCGGGACAACTTCGCCGGCGCGCGGCGCGTGGAGATGCCCGACGTCGCGAAGGTGGCGGCGCCCGTCAAGGTGAAGAAAGTGCGGCCCCAACAACCGCGCGTCTTTGTGGGAAATCTGCCCTTCACGGCCGAGCGGGCCGAGGTCCTCGCTACGTTGGGCGTGGCGGGTCCGCTGGCGTGGCTGGTGGACCGCGAGACGGGCCTCTTCTATGGCTCGGCCGTCGTCGAGTGCGGAGTGAAGGAGGCGGCGAGGGTCGTGGCGCGCGCGAAGGTTTACTCTTTTAAGCTGCGCGGCCGGAAGCTGCGCCTCGACTTCGGGCCGGCAGAACCTGTGGACGGCCCAAGCGGGCCGCGGCCGCCCTGTGCGCACCGGCGTCTTCTATTCTTTTCTTCTTCCGAGATGACGAAGCTTTTGGGCCGGGGTTTAAGCGCCCACGAACGACCACCGGTGCCCCGGCCGGAGTCAAATACCGGGGTGTCGGGCGATTACGTAGCGCATGACGTTAGAGGTCTGGATCCGATCGGAAATGCTTGATTGAGACTCCCGCCGCTCGACGTTTCGCGTTCGCGCGAGACCCCCATATCACGCAGGTCCCGCGGGCGCCGTGCCGGTGCCGAAGAAGCGGCGACGGTAAGCGTTGCGTCGATGCTTGAGCGCCGAGCGGCGGCGCTAGTTTTGTTAAGGTGTTTTGTACATGTAGTAAAAAAATAGATGCGAGCGAAGTTAGTTGTGCTTGATATGTCGAACGCGGCGCCGCCGGCGAAGAAGGCGCACCTACGCGGCGCACCGTTCCGCGCAAATGGCGTCCAAGCGCGATTGAAGGTAGAGCGGCCGGTTCGAGACGACGTGGACCTCGTCGACGTCGTGCGTGGTGACGTAACGTAGGTCCGCTTCGTCGTCGACGACTCAGGCCACGTATCCCTTCGCAGGCACGTACCCAGACCACTTCTTCGATGACCCCGCCAAGCGCGGGCTCCGGCGCCAGGGCCGCGCGGCCTCCGAGAGGAACAGGAGCGGGTTCGCACGTCCGCGACGGGCCCAAGATGTCGAAGACCCGGTGGTCCTCGGTCGTTAGCAGCGACGAACAGTCCGATTCGACATCGACGGCCCGCGCTTTCGCGTCTGAGAGCTTCTTGCCAAATCGTACCCTTCTCTTCACGAGAGGGACACTCTTCGCGTCTAAGACCCAAATGAAGACTCGCTTTTGGAGTTTGCGCTCCACGATGCCGGTGCGCAGCCACTGTATCATCTCGTGGTATTCGGGCCTCTCGGAGCCCTTCAGATCGAGAGCTATGGGAAGAGTGGTGTTTCTCGGGGACTCGATCGCACGCGAAATGCAACAGGCGACGGGGAGCTTGGATATCCACTCCGACTACACCGAGAACGTCCTCGCCGCACGAGGAGACCTGGAAACCTGGATCGCCAGGAGCCTGGAAATCTACGACACCGTCGTCGTTCACGCCTCGATACTTTACCTAGTACGCGGAAACTTCAACAGACTCCTACGAAAGTTCATCCAGCAAGGCGTGTCCCCGATTCTCGCGCACCGAGAATTCTTCCTACATGCGCTCAACGCCTCGGGCGACGCACTCCGCGCGGCCGAAAGCCGCGGCCTCCCCAATCGAACGGTCATCATTTGCACCGCCATGCCGTTGGACATTGACATGCTGCTGAGCGCGCCCGCAAAACATGATTGGGAGAACTTCGAGCTCTTATACCTCTCGCACCTCTGGGGCGAAGCCGATGCAAAGGCCGCGAAAACGACGTGCCTGCACCCGCGCGTGATCGTCGCGCCGTTGCACCGCTTCGCCGCGCGCTACTCAGGCCTCCGCGCCGACGGAATGCACTATGGCTCGTGGCAGGACAACATCGGTCACTTTCAGGGTGTTTACAAACGATTCATCATTTCCCTCCTACACGCGCACACCCAGACCCTCCTCGAACCGGCTGGCCGAAACGAAGCCGCGGCCTGCCTCGAGTGAATCGCGGCCTTCCGGTCTATGGATTCTGTTCTTAGGACCTACGCAGCGCAGGGACTGACACGGACTTCTCGTCGTCGCCCTAGTACTAGGCTAGAGCGGCTGTTAAGTCACAAATCAACTTACACACAGTAGCGGAAGCCGTCACGCCGCCGCGCGGCCGATCAGCTCCCCCGCGTCGTCGTCCGTCCAGCCCGCGCGCCAGTCCCGCGTCCAGCCGGGTCCCGACCGGCGCTCCGTGCGCAGCTCCATCAGTTTTCCGGGCGTGTGGTAGTACGACTCCTCCCCCAAACCGTGGTAGCCGCGCAGCCGGTGGATGAAGGCCGAGAACGTCGACCAGAAGGCCCCCGCCCACTTCTCCGCCCGAGAACAAACCACCTGGTCCACCATGCCATAGTAGTTCGGGTTCAGGTGGCCCAATTCCCTTTTGAAGTCCCCGAGCATGACCACGCGCCAGCCGTATTTCTCAAAAGCCGTCCAACTCGGATCGTCAGGACACCCCATCTTCTTATCGCGCGGGATCGGGTACGTGTGGCAGGGCTTGCGCTCGTAGAGGCACCCCGTGCAGGTCCCCTTGGGGTCGTCCGTCGCGAGGTATACTAACGAACCCTTCGGGATGTCGATCGGTCTCAGGTTGTCAATAATGTCCGACGCCGAGATCTTGGCCAGCCGGTACTGGAAGTCGTTCCTTCTCGCATGAATAGCATAATACGTCCCGTTCATGGCGCGAAGCTTCTGGATCACGCGGTGGGCCGCGCACTGGATCTCGTCCTGGTAGCGCATAAAATCTCTTACAAACCGCTTGTAAAACCGGTTCTGCTCTTTATCTTGAAAATACAAGAAAGAATAAAAGTTCTTCAGCAATCGATGACTGCCCGACCCGGGCGAGTGGAGGTGCCTTGCACTATGAAGGTCGTCGAGCTTGACCACCGATTGGCCCGGGGGCTTCTGGGGGGGCATCCACCCACCGGCGTCTTTGCCCTCTTTCGTGAAGGTGGCGAAGCGCGGTCCTACTGAATGTAAGGTAGCGTCGGCCCGGGACTGGACCACCTTCCAGACGCCCCGGCCCTGAGGCTTGGCCACGGGCGCGCCCTTGATTTTCTGCGAGAGGAACTCGTCCATTGATAACGTCCGCCAGCCACTATGACTTCCGAGTAAAGTCACGTTCAGGAAGTCCGCGAAGCCGAAGTCGCGTCGTTCCGCATAATTGTTGCTAATTAAGTACAACGGTTGCGGGGGCGGCAGCACGACGGTCCTTCTGAGAACGTGGCCGAGCACGACTAAGCATTCCAGGCCCATCCGGATGTTGTTCCAGCCGCCGGCGTCGTACTCGAAGGTGAGGTAGGCGTCCTGGCGCGGAGCCGGTAAGGTAGCTGGCGTCTCCAACGTATCCTGCCAATACACGACCTCGGACTCGACGGCTTGACCGCCGCAGACGAGCTTCGGCTTTTTGCGGGTCTCGCCGGCCGGCGGCGTCGCTGCGGGTGCC
>Ga0302122_10001841_pt1 | contig 13454 bp, 8 predicted proteins | sample CB21_SCM_MG_FD_203115 | JGI IMG/M metagenome (GOLD analysis project Ga0302122, IMG submission 203115) | Marine microbial communities from Western Arctic Ocean, Canada - CB21_SCM | ecosystem: Environmental > Aquatic > Marine > Oceanic | place: Canada: Western Arctic Ocean | collected 2017-09-28
TTAAAAACATTTCTATAGAATAAGGATTCATCTTCTCAAATATCATATTTACACATTGTTCTGTTTTAATTTGAATATGTCTTATTTTATCATCAAATAAAGGAATAAGCGTGGGAATAAGAGTTGTCGAATATTGTTCCATTTTATAACCAAATGTTTCGTATAAATTAAAACATAAAATAAGTCCTCCTTCTCGAGATGAGATTGAATTGGAATGTGTCAAAGATATTTTAATCTTTTCTAATAAATTTAATTTGGAAAATATATCACATGTATTTTCATCTTTTAATTTATTTACAAATTCTTTTGTAATTGCATCTCTTTCTTCTGATGTCATTTCTCCATTTAAACCAACATATAAATCGTTTAACTGATTCAAATTATCTCCCATAGTGGTTTTAATATAAATTTATTTGTTTACATAGTGATATTATTTGGTCTTATACTATTTATAAATAATTAAATGGAAATAATATTAATTACACAAGGACTCGTAATATGAGACGGTAACAAATTTCCAATCTCAATTCCGACAACATATGGTATCAATTATGCAATTCTATCAATTGACATTATTGTAATATGATCTTTACCGCGATGTTCTTTTATTATTTCTTTTTTATTAGTCATAAATTTATTAATAGCGTCAGGAGATATAGTATGTCCATTTGAAGATGTACAAATATTATGCTGGAGTCCACAATTACATTCCTTAGATTCCATTATTCTTGTTAAAATATTAGACTGTAAATGTATATCACTGTAATCGTAGTAATTATATTCTTCTATGTTATCGAATACAACAAATGTCTGTACATATTTTACTTTATATAATGGATATTCTGGTTTTATATATTCTTTAATTAAAGATTTTACTACTTCATTTGAATCAAAGGACATTATTAAATATATTTATTACAATAATGTATATTAATACGCTTTACATTATAAACATTTTGATGTCAATTTTATTAGTAATATCATATGTATCTTTGTGGTTAGGAATAAGTGCTTCCAAAAGATTACTGAAATATAGACCCGTCTTAAATACGATATTTAGGTTAGGAATTGGGATATTGTTAATATCTGCACAGATTCCTATTATATATCATTTTATTACTGAAACAAAGTCATTGGATAATAAAATTTCTCCTGTTATGGTTTCAGCTGGTGTGATTATATTATTAACCGTTACAAAAGAAGATGTAGAAAATGTTATAGAAGTATTGTATACAGATTTTATAAAACCCAAAAACAATAGATTTAATAGATTTTTACATAAATATATTATATAATTATATGCTAATTGGGATGGAGATTAAAAATGGTTTTTTGACTAACATCTGAAAAAAATGATTTGGTTTTGAAGAATATTATTATAGAGCGACATCATTATGGATACTGAAATAGAAAGAATCTACCTATCTCATAAAATAGAAAAATGTTATCCAGACAGATACGATAATGCTGTATTTGAAAAATTTAATGAAATGAATTCAGATACACAATTCCAAAATGATTATAAAAAATGGAAGGCTGGAATAAATTATAAAACAAATAGAAAAATTAAAATCGGGGGAAAAACACATAAAAAATTAGAAAAGTCAAGATTTTCTATCGAACTCCCGTTAAACCCGCCGTCGTGCGGTTGGCGAATATTTCCACTTGATAAATTAAAAAATATTGATGCGGTTAAATATTTAGAAGAAACAGAAAAAATTAAACATGAGATTGATATTGAAAATGCTGGAATAAAAGATTATAACAAAAAGATTGACATTGTTGTTGAAAAAATTAAAAATTTAGAAAGTTGGAATGACTTTGTAGATTTTGAAGGAAAGAAATATGGTTTGATTTACAAAAATAAAAATAACATTCATATCGAAAATAATTGTTTGGGAAAAATGATATTTATAGGGGAAAGGACCGAATACAATATTGCCGCGTGTCTGTACAAGAATGATCGTGAAACAACATATAAAATTACCAAATGTAACAAATGTAATTATGAACATAAAAAGTATGTATGTAGTACTGGCGGAGGTAGTCGATATGCATCACAATGTATGGCGGGTTTTATAAAGTGATTTGTGAATGGTTAAGTTGTTTAGATACTTAAAATTTAATTATATGTCCTTATATTGCACATCATTGTAAGTATTGTATTATTCATTAGTTTATGATTGTTATCTTTGAATTCTATTGTATGAAGAGTGTGTCTGCATCCATTGGCGGCATATTCAAGGGTAAGTAAGTATGTAGAATGAATAGTTGGATATTTAGTAAAGGTAGAGAACGAGCAAAGTTGTAATTCAATTGTATTTGGTTTTGAGAATGGTAACTTCAAGCTAAACGGACCGTTCATTTTTTTAATTTTTGTATTTTTCTTAGAATGTTCTGTATCAATAATTTTCAAGAAGAATTTTTTTTTCTTTTTTTTAGTTTCATTTACATAATTCCAACTTATAACATCTATAAATATAGCAGATTCTGTTTTCATAATCTCTTTTGTTGATTTCCAGTTTGTCAATATATGTATACCTCCCTTTTTATAATATTGAGATGTATTTTCATCATCAATTATTTTTTTAACATATCCATTTTCTAGATTTATATGTTTTATTATATTGTCTGGAAACATATAATTATATTTCCATATCTCAATCGATATTTTGGGTAGATATCCAAAAAATATAGGGACTTCTAAATCTCTCCAAGATATTTTATTTAAATTATACATATAATATAAATAATTCGTTTCCTTTTCCCAGTTTCCAAATACAATTCTAATAAAGTAATAGCCTACCACATTTAATATGTCATGATCAATTGTAATATCAAGATATAAATTCCCTAGAAATGTTTTCGGTTGAAGTCCCAATGATATATTATTATTTGTAAGATCTATGTGTAATTCATTTGGATATACTATATTCTCATTTATAATACGTTTGAAAGTACGAGATATTATATTACATATTTCCAAGTTAAATGTACTTGCGTTAATCGTTATATGAGGTGTCTTTTCCGTTTGTATTTTACATATTGAGAAGAAAGGTGGGTTTATAAGTCTATTTCTTAATTCTATTATAAATCTTCCGGATATACTAATATTATCTAATGTTACATAGGGTGCTAATCCAAGGATGTATGATCTGATTTGCAATGGTATATCTGATTTCCAATGTACATCGCATAATATTTCAAGAGAATCACCGAGAGATCCTGAATTTATGAATATAACATTTGGCGAAGTAAGACGATTTGGCTCTATGATTTCTATATTATGATCAATCAAACTCTCATTTAAAGAACGTATACTGTATGATACAATACCTTCCCATAAAAAATCAACTATAGAGTTTAGAAATGTATCATTGCAATCTTGTTTCTTTTTGATTCTTTTTGATTTATATAGTGGTAATAAATCGTGCTCTATGACCTGTTTTTTCCATATAACACACATTACTATACACCTTATTTAACGTGGTTTGAGAATTTAAAATTACCGCAAATACAATACTTTATATTATTACAATTAGAATAATACTTTATATTATTACAATTAGAATAATAGTATTAATTATATCGATGTGTAATATTCAAATGTGTAATATTCAAATGTGTAATATTCAAATGTGTAATATTCAAATGTGTAATATTCAAATGTGTAATATTAGATTAATTAAATAAATAGTATAATTTATATGACTGATAAAGAATACATTAAAGGAATATTGTGGTGTAATAATAAAGAAATAAATATTAATTGTGAGAAGTTTATAAAATTAAAAAATATAATGAATAAAAAACGAACAGATATAAATAATCACGGTGACGAATTATTCAAATCTACAATTCAGAATATATTAATAAATTATAAGGATGTCAATTATAAAGTAATTGCGAATCTAGAAAATATATCTTTATCAATTGTGGAACAAGAATTTGATTTAGTAAAAGAATTTATTACGATTTTTAAAAACAACAATACACCGTGTGAATGTGAACTCATTAATGTTCCTTATACCTTTGATACAATATGGTCTCTAATTACACCTTTATTATCTAATGAAGCATTACAAATTGTTAAAATAATAAAAAAAGAAAGTTATATAGATAGTTTTTATAATATAATTGGATATGAATGATGTAATATATGAAAAAAGAGAAAATCCTTTAATTATAAGGAATAATTCACATTCTTTTCTGCGTGACTTTATGGTGCTCAAACCTTTATATGGACATTAAAATAAAAATGATATCTGATTGTTTTGAAATATTAGATGAAATGATGACAAATGTATGTGTTAAAAGCATATTAAAACAATTATGGGCACCAACCCGGTTACTTGTTGAAACTCTGAGTATATATATGCTATGGATTACGATTCACTATGCAGCAGCATATGAATACTATGAGTGGTGTGTTCCCAAAAATTTCAAGGAATATATGTTTTATAGTCAAGTTATGGTTAATGGAATTCATTGTAATTCATTACGATGGATATATGTATTTAGTTTTGAAAATTCAAAAATTAACTTGGTCTTGGTAAGCAATATTGCTCTAAAGTGTTTGAGTGCATTTACTTATACGAAGGAGAAGGAAACATAGTTAAAATCAAAACACGTATTAAGAGGTAATATACGTTCATATTTTTTTATAAACAATGAATGAAACAACAGATAATATATTAGCAACAACCGGTATGTCCATGACAGATGAGTATATATATCATACACAAAAAGCTATTGAGAAATATGGGCCAAAAACGTTTGTTTGTTTACAAGGTGGTGATTTTTATGAAATATTGGGACACGATGAGAACTATGAACCTTTTAACATTTGTAGAGAAATTTTATGCATACGAATCGCAAGTAGAAATAAAACGAATAACTCTGCATATGTTGCAGGTTATCCAATGCATAGTTATAAACCATTTGAAACAAAATTATTACTGAACGGATATACAATTGTATACGTAACACAACTTAAAAAAAAAGGTAAAAATAATACTATTTTGAGAGACGTAACTCGTGTTTGTTCCCCAGGATGCAACACAAGTGACCCAACGGATATAGAATCAACTTCTCTCATGGTTTCTATATTGATAGAGAAGATTGATCATGTTTATTTTTCGTATGTATGCATATATGATGGAAATATAGGAAATATTTATATTGAAAATGTAGGCGGTGTTGATCTCGAACAATGTGCAATATCATTAAAAAGCCATGGTTATAATGAGATTTTACTTATGTTAACCGAAAACGATGATATGAAATATACTGAAGAAGAAATACGGGAAATAAAACAAAAGTTAGAGGTATCCCAATCGTTGGTTCATGTAAGGAAGAAACATCATAAAGATTTAAAGAAGACTATTTTAGAACCCAAAGTATATCAAACAACTGCATTAGAGAAATATTTCAAAAGGTTTGTAACATTGTATCAAGATATATATGCTAATTTAGAATTAGAACAATGCACAACTGGTGATATCGGTGCCATGATTTTATTATTAGAATTTATTGAATCCAGGGGCGGAGAATTTGTTAAAAATATAAAGAAACCAAATATACATACAAAACATTCTTCCGACTATATGAAATGTTATCATGGTGTATTTGACAAGTTGCAAATTTTTGGTGATAAAAATATTACAACATTATTTTCTATACTTAACAAAACACGTTCCCCGGGTGGTAACCGTAGATTAAGAAATAATTTATCCAAACCATTAACAAATCACGAAGATATAATTTTTAGACATAATAAAATAGAGGAATTTATAAACAAACCAAACCTTTTGCCTTTTTTAAAAGAAAACCTTAATTTGATTGATTTGGAGAGGTTCATAAGATCTATTTCATTGCAGAGTTTACTACCACATCATATTCCAAAATTAGAGTCTTCTTTTATAAAAATACGTGATATTTATGACTTTTTTAAAGCAAATAATGTGTTATTTATACCAACAGAATCATTATGGAACAAAATTGAAAATTTTATGAATGAATTTGAGTCAACATTTCACTTTTCGAATTGTGGTACATCTGGGACTCATATATTCAAGGAAGGAGTATCTGAAGAGTTGGATGCTCTTTTTAATAGACAAAAAAATATTCGCGATGAGTTTCAGAAACACTGTGAGGTACTTTCCGAATTAATTGAAAAGGGAAAAACAAATTTTATTAAAAAAACATATACGGATAAAGATGGACATTATTTCTCTACAACCAAAAAAAGGGCAACCGTTCTTGAAAATGTAATAGGTGAAAAAGAAATAGGAAATAGATTTGAAGGTATTAAAATATCAAAATCGAAGACATCATATGCATCTATAACATTTGATGAAAGTAATAAACTTTCAAAAGAACTTATTCGTAATGAAAAAAATTGTTTGGAAATAACAAACAGGACATTACAAAATATACTGTCACATTTATATATTAACTATGGCGATTCTTTATACGAAATAGAAGAATGGGCGACGAATGTCGATGTTTTTTATTCAAACGCAACAACTGCAAGATTATATAATTATGTGAAACCTTCTATTATTGAACACGACGAAGGATTCATAGATACAAAACAAATAAGACATCCTATTATTGAGAGATTATTCGAATCACAAATAACGAAATATGTTGCAAATGACATTAAAATCGGTTCCGATTCTAATTGTTTATTATATGGTGTTAATTCTTCTGGTAAATCATCTCTTATGAAGAGCATTGGGTTAAATATCATTATGGCACAATCTGGAATGTGGGTTTCTGCTAAGAGTATGGTACTGGCCCCATATAATAAATTGTTTTTGAGAATGGGAAATTCCGATAGTATTTTAGACGGACATTCTTCATTTACTTGCGAAATGAGAGAAGCAAATACTATATTTAGAGATGTTACATCAAAAAGCATGGTTCTTGCAGATGAGTTTTGTGCTTCCACAGAAAGCAATTCGGCAACAATTATTGTTGCAAGTACACTGGAGACACTCTCTTTAAAACGAGCGTCATATTTATTTGCAACTCATTTATTTCAGCTTTTAGAATTGGAATCAACCAAATCTCTTCCTGGACTTTATGTGAAACATTTGAAAGTTGATTCTGAGAATAATAGTTTGATATTTGCTAGAACACTCACAGATGGCCCCCCTGAAAGACGAGATTATGGTGTAATCGTTGGTAAAAAAATATGCACAGACCCTACATTTTTAAAGAAAATAGAAAGAAATACAAAATTACTACAGAATCCTATTTTATCTAATAAAAAAACGAGAACATCAAGGTATAATAGAGCATTATTAATGGAGAATTGTAGCATATGTTCGTATCAGCCTTCAGGAAGTCACGATCTTCCACTTGAAACACATCATATATTGTTTCAATGTACGGCTGATACAAATGGGTTTATTGACAATATACATAAAAACGAGAAACATAATTTGGTAGTGGTATGTAAACCATGTCATATAGATATTCATAAAAAAAAGGTGGTTATTAACGGATATATACAGACGGATTCAGGATCTAAATTATCATATAAAAACAAGAGCGATACGAATGATGAGTGATACGATTTGATAAAGATTAAAAAAATTTTTATATTAGATGAAAATCATGGTTTAATCATTTCATTAAATATGTCGGCGTACTATTAGACGGTCCGCGGGGAGATCCATGATGGCACCGACGACGTCGCCATCGTTCGCCTTGACGGCCTTACCCCGCTCTCGTCCAAGTCATCATCGCCCTCCTCAGGTACCACGTTCATATTCAAGATTTGGAGGTAGTGGATTTAGATCCGTAGTATACATTGTATTTCCTAACATTTGTATTGCTCTATCCCCATGCTCGTCAATAATACAATTTCTGAATCGATTTATTTCTTCCATAGATGCACCAGATATAGTAAGACGGTCTAATCTTTCAAGTTGTGTAAAGAATGCACTATCTTCCTCAACTGCATCACGATTGTCCAAAGTCATTTCATCGGGAATGATATCATGTTCTACACGATACGATATATACGATTCTATATTAATATATTCTTCTACATCTTCTTGGGCGAGCCCGTCCCGATTTGCCCAGAGAGGTATTAATCTAGAAATCCAAGTATTCAAATTGTTTTGATTATTTATAGTATAATCATTATAGTCTTCGAGTGTTATTTTATCGTGAAAAGATAATTCAATCCCATTCCTTTGTTTGTTGATTAATGATAATATATAATTTGCAATATTATCTATATCTTTATATATTTGTAAAGATTGAGTATTTACTGCTTCGTTGCTGTCTGAATTGTGAATCATATTCATGATTCTTTGTAAACGATATGAGACTTGTTTGTATTCTTCATGATTTCTAATAACATCTTGGTTATAGATTTCGGCGTTTTCTCCAATATCATTAGTAATATTGTAGCCAATGTCGTGAGAGTGTTCCGAGTGTTCCGAGTGTTCTGAGTGTTCTGAGTGTTCCGAGTGTTCTGAGTGTTCTGAGTGTTCTGAGTGTTCTGAGTGTTCCGAGTGTTCCGAGTGTTCCGAGTGTTCCGAGTGTTCCGAGTGTTCTGAGTGTTCTGAGTGTTCAGAGTGTTCCGAGTGTTCTGAGTGTTCCGAGTGTTCGGGCGAGTTCACAGTTGCTCTAAAATGAAATGGTTCTATATTTTCAGCATTTGCATTCTGTCTTTGAAGCCAACTGGCACTATGTCTAAACGGATCTGAGATGTTTGGGATATGATCAAATCTGAAAACCAATTCGCCCTCAGAATCTATATCCCCGCCCCCGTCGATATCCTGGTTCCGTCGCCGAAACGTACGGCGGCCCCAGCCGAGAGGCGGTATGCTTATAAATTCAGCAGTTGCCTCGGCGGTGGCCCCGTTCGGGTCGGAAGGTGTATCGGAGAGACTGAGGCCTCGTCGGCGTGTAATGCGGCCCCAGCCGAGAGGCGGCATGCTTATAAATTCAGCAGTTGCCTCGGTGGTGGCCCCGTTCGGGTCGGAAGGTGTATCGGAGAGACTGAGGCCTCGTCGGCGTGTAATAATGTCCTCGCGAAGGGTCGGGTTCATATCCTCGGGCCAATTTCTTAAAACATCCAAATCATCATTTGATAAAGGCAAGTCCCTCCACATGCGTCCAGTCCCTCGACCGCGGATAAGTATGCGTCCGTCTCTGTGGTAAGTAACGCCATCTTCTGCAGGGTCTACCCAGGAAGGCACGCGAGTTTTCATAGGTCTTTTTTGGAATTGTATAATTTCTGGATATTCTGTCCAGAATTTAAGAAGTACTTTAGATATTTGATTATTTAATTCACCAGAGAAGATAGGACCAGAATAAATACGCATTTCAATTGCTCTAACAATACAACTGGTCAAATTATTTCTAATAATATTTTCAGGAATGGAATCCAAATTTATAATAGAGAATGAATCTCGATTATTTTTATAATATTTAGACACAATAAATTTTTTTATGAGAAATTTTGCTTCTGAATTAAACTCTTCAATATCCATATCCTTTACATCGTTTAATATAGCATTATGTTTGAAATAACTATAATGTCTTCTAAGCATTTCATTTGTATTAAAATTAAGACACGCAAATTCTTTGATAATCCAATGCATGGGTGCTTTTAGTAATCTATATCCAATGTAGATGGCATACAACTGCTCCTTATTTAAAAGGGTTTGCGTGTATGGGTTTCGAATGTAATTTAATATTGGTTCTTGATAATCAGATTTTTTGAAGTTATTCTTGAATATTTGAATAATATCCGTATTTGTAAATCTAAATATATGTTTGTCTTCTAGTATAGATATACAATTATGTTCTTGTAATTCATCTAATAGAAGGTCATTCGTATTTCCATATACAACATTCTTTTGACGAATACGCGATTTCCACAAATATGTGTATTTTTTAGCTAAATATATTTTACGAAATGTTACACAAATCTCATTTTGCAAGGTGTTCTTGTCCTCTTTTGAAATATATTTATTATTAGTTACAAATTTATGAATAGAATCTTTAATAGTTGAAGTGTATTTGTTCTCAAAAGATTCATCAATTATATTGAGAATCATATTACATGTATCGTTCATATTGAAAGAATGCCATGTGTGTAATGATAATACCTTTGAGATTTTTGTATCATAAATCGTTTTAGGTTTCATGGTTTTTTATTTGATATATTTAAGATTAAATATACGATTGTCTTATTGTTCTGAATGTATAACATTAATTTTGTAAGGATTCATTTTTAAAATATAAGATATAAGAATCAGTAATGGACTGGGGAGATTTGGTTCAGTGTACTATAAATGAAAAAGAAATAACTGGATTTGTACATTACATATCACACGATGATAAATATGTAGAAATAACAACAAATACTTTATTCTCAAAAGATTATAGTGTAATAAATGACGCCTGGTTTGGAATTTTTTTGGAAGACGCAGAGAGCGGTACAACGCATGATTCTTTAGATGTAAGTGATTTGAAAGTAATAGAGGTAAATGATACAAGAACATTTCTTAATGATAGAGAAATAGAACAAGACGATGTTGTAATTGTTGTATCTCATTCAGAATCGACGCTTCGTGGTAAAAGATATTTAGTCGAAGATATAGGTGATTCTCATATAGTTTTAGATGACTTCGATAGTGAAGACGGAGAAGAAATACGTATCAATTTAGAAAATGGTTTGAAGATTTTTGAGTCAGATATAGTTGATTTATATAAAGAATCACAGGAAGAAACCGAAGAACAAGATATAGAAGAGGAATATTTCGAAAAAAACGAAGAAACCGTAATACCTTTAAATGAACGCGAACTTACTCATGAAGAAAAAAGTCAATGGATATATGAAGTTATGTCCAATATGTTTCCTGAAATTAAAACATCAAAAGAAAGAAATCCTATAATTGAAAGATTCTTCCAGTCGCTAAACGAAATATACAGTTATTCTGATATACCTATCAATAAATGGAAAAATAACATTCAAAATTGGGAACATTTTGTACCATATATATCTAATAAAATGATATCTTGTGTAGCATCCTCAGAATTAGGAAATAACCAAGAATATATGTATCAAAATGATATTTTAAATTTTTACACAAACGAACACGAATCGTATTTAGATAATAATGGACAATATATAACTTGGGCTAGAAATTCTGTAAAATATCAAAGCACTTATCCTGGCGAAAATAGTATTGAATATGATATATTGGGTGATTTAGATGGTTTCAAAGCAATATTAGAAGATGGTAAAAAGGTAAAAATATTAAATAGTTTTTATATTCCTCAATTTTCAACAAATAGATTAGGTAACACAATAAGCACTAAAAATATTAAACTCTTTGAAGGCGATCAATATTCAATAGATGCAATTTACACACCATTTGGGAACAAAATATCAAAAGAAAATCTAATACCAGAACCAAAAGAGTTTAGAAGTGAATTTAAAAAATCAAACCTATATTTATCAGAATTTTTAAATTATTATTCCATAAGTTTAGAAGATTTACCTTATGAATATTATAAAGAATTTAATAGATACGATATATCAAACCAAGAAAAAATAATAGAACCAATAAGTGGCATCGTATCAAAAAAATCTTTTAGATTTAATAAAAAGGATACAAATCGCAAATCTAAAATTAATATAGATAGCGATATCAAAAATCAAATAAAGAAAATAGACGAATTGTATAAAGAATCCTCAATTATTAATACTGGTAAATGGGATTTTCCAGAATTGGAATTATGGCAGAATACAGTATGGGAAAAATCTTACATGATGTATATTTTACAAAACAAATATAAAGAAGAAGATAGCAAAACGATCGTAGATGATTTGTATAAGAATATGTTACATTCTGTAGAATCGAATAAACGAACAAATATCAGACGACCTAGACTTGGTGAATTTAAGAAAATTAATAATAAATACAATCAGTTCAAGATTAATAAAATAGGTAAAAAAACATGGATACCCACCAATTTTAATGAAAAAAAAGTAAATAATAAAAGTACTCTTTGTGATATCGAGAATGAGACTGATAAATTAAATTTAATAAAATCATATAGCACGGGCAAGGTATCTCAGTATATACCTAAGCAGAAGAATACTCCTTTTAAAAAGAGAAAAATCTTAAAAGAAGAGAAAGAGAATGATAAATATTATGAAATGGAAAGTCTTCTCATATGGGATTCCTATTCGAAACTAGATGAAAAGGAATCTGCAACAAATAGATTAAATATGTTAAATTCGGGTGCATTTCTTAGGTTACCACGGTCTCTTGAGAATTATTTATGGTATTATGATGTAAAAACAGGGAAAGAAAGTATTCCAAGACATGAATATGAAAAGCAACTTATTGTATTAGAACCATATAAAGCGTCTACACATTTAAAAACTTTGCTCACACGATGGAGTGAACCGGATGGTGAAGGTAGTTGGATAAGTAAAGCGAATGGTGAAATACTTCATGTAGATAATGATCAAAGAGCATTTGGAGAAGGTGTAAATTTTAATGAGATTCAATATCAAAATCTTAATTATAAACAAAATACAACAATACCTTTTGCACAGAATGAAATATCAGAAATTTTTGATGAAATCATAGAGATTACACATGTAAAATCAATTAATAAAGAGGATATTATTCATAATTGTAGTAAAGTTCTTGAAAAAAGTAAAGAGAAGGAAGAAGTGGAACTTATTACATCATGGGTTAATTTGATTGATTCCAATCCCAAAACACTTCTCGATAATATATTGCCACTTGTTAACATTCCAGATGAAAAAATGAAAAAATATGTTAAAAAATGGAACGATAAAGTTCATAGAAGTTCACAATATGCATACGTTTTAAAAAGTTCAAAAAAAAGATATATGGGTATTATAGCAACACTTGTTATTACATCTATCTATTCGGAATCTAAATATCCAATTCACATATATGGTAATTCATTATTCAAACAAATTACAAAATCTAGCAAGACACCTGGATTAGAAAATGTATTGAAATATGCATTCAAAAAAAAGCCCGATGTAGATATGTTTAATGAATGGATCGAAGAAAATTCTTCAAAATATTGGAATATAAATTTTTACAATACATTCAAAAGCGATGGTAATACAGATTATTCTTATAAATGGATCGGATTTAGACCAAATAATAATAACAAATCTTCTTATAAAGAAAGTGAAAAAAATAAATATTACAACGGTGAATATAATATTACCAAAAAACCTAAAGTCGCTACACCCACCACAATGCCATTTTTAAAGCACACAAATATTAAAATAATTGATGTTTTAGAAGATTCAAAAGAAAATGTTGAAAAAAATATACAAGACTGGTGCAAAATACTACAACAAAATCTATCATCTGATTGGAAAGAAATGAAGAAAGCTGACCTTACGAAACCTATTAAAG
>Ga0302122_10001842_pt1 | contig 13447 bp, 8 predicted proteins | sample CB21_SCM_MG_FD_203115 | JGI IMG/M metagenome (GOLD analysis project Ga0302122, IMG submission 203115) | Marine microbial communities from Western Arctic Ocean, Canada - CB21_SCM | ecosystem: Environmental > Aquatic > Marine > Oceanic | place: Canada: Western Arctic Ocean | collected 2017-09-28
TTTTAGAGGGCTTTTGAGTTCAGACCAAATCAAGACGTAAGTAACTGAGCCTCCCACCTTATGAGACTACGGGAGAAACCAAAGCCCATAAGCCCAACAAAGGCAGATTAAAAATAGCCGCAAAAAAGCGCAAAACGTGTTCAGTTGAAAACAATGCTCAATCAAGAGCTGAGCTTCTAAAATCTATCGTGTAGATATCTGTATTCGTTTTGCGCCTCTTGCGCCTTTTTGCGGCCAATTATTTCCCTACTCATCATTATTTAATTGGAATCTTTCCCGGCATTCACGAACGTCACCGAAAGTTCTGTTTCCCCACAACTCTTTCCAAGTATGCAATCATCCCAATCCCGTAGAAAATTCATAACCACATCCGGCGCTCTTGCCTCAACCGCTCTCATTGCTGGCTGCGCTAGCGAGACCAAAGCCTCAAAAGCCATGCCATCGTTCCGCTACTGCCTCAACACGAGCACCATTCGCGAGAAGAACATCGGTATCGAAGCGGAAGCCGACGTCGCTGCCGACGCAGGTTACTCGGGAATCGAGCCTTGGATTCGCACGCTCAGAGCCTACATGGAAGCAGGCGGAAAGCTCAGCGATCTCAAGAAACGCCTCGACGATCGCGGTATCCAAGTCGAAAGCGCTATCGGTTTCGCCAACTGGATTGTAGACGATCCAGCCAAACGATCGGAAGCCCTCGAAGAAGCCAAAAGCGATATGGACATCCTCGCCCAACTTGGCGGCAGTCGCATCGCCGCTCCCCCAGCGGGAGCGACCAAGGGAGCCGTATTGGATCTCGAAATCGTAGCGGAACGCTACCGCGCCTTGCTCGAAGTCGGCCGCGCTACCGGCGTCACCCCGATGCTCGAAGTCTGGGGACACTCCGTAAATCTTCATCGCCTCGGCCAAACGCTCTTCGCAACCGCTGAGAGCTCTCACCCGGACGCCTGCATGTTGCTCGACATTTATCACGTATTCAAAGGCGGTTCGACATACGATGGACTCTCCCTACTCGGCCCCCAAGCGATGCCAGTCCTTCATATGAACGACTTCCCTGCGACTCCTTCACGCACGGAAATGAACGACAGCCATCGCGTTATGCCCGGCGACGGCGTCGCCCCCTTCGGAACGATCATCAAACAGCTCCATGCCGTGAACCCCAACATGGTATTCTCGCTCGAACTCTTCAATCGCGACTACTGGAAACAAGATCCCCTCAAAGTAGCCCAACTCGGCATCGAGAAAATGAAAACCCTGGTCGCCAAGAACCTAGGGTAAGATTCTTTACCCACAGATTTTCACGGATAGATTCAGATAATTCGGATTGTAAGATCGGCGCTCGTGCCGTACCGCGTCAGACTTGCTTCGTCCCGCTAAATCCATTGGCGTGAACTCACCTAAATCAAATTGATTGTAGCCGCAAAAAGGCTCAAAAAGCGTATTTTTGCGGAGTTTAAAAACAATGCTCAATCAAGAGCTGAGACTGTAAGAGACTGTTTATGAAGTCAGGGTAGGAGCGGTCCCGCTAAGCGTGGACCGCGATAGTGTAGATTTGCATAAGAGAGAAAAGACGGATCGCGGGATAAACCCTCCTACAGATTAGAGGCAGAGCGATTTCCGACTTTTTGAACAAGCTCTAAGGTATTTTTTGTAAATACCAGTGTACTGCAATCCATTTTTTAAGTATACCTATGATCCGCCTTTCTCGTAGGCGAAGTTGAAGACCGCCGCTCCATGGACAGAATACCTCTCAGCATCCGTTTACTCGCCGTCTGCGCTGCGTCGACCGTGACCTACGCCAGTCTACCCAGCCCAGAAGACAGCGCTTATTTCGAATCCGAAATTCGACCCATCCTAGTCGATAACTGCTATAAGTGCCACTCAGCAGAATCCGAGAAACTCAAGGGTGGATTCCGTATCGATTCCCAACCAGGAGTCCTTCGCGGAGGCGACAGTGGTCCTTCAATCACACCAGGGGACGCGAGCCAAAGCCGATTGATCCAAATGGTCGAACGCCATCCGGACTTCGAAGCCATGCCTCCCAAGTCCAAAATCAACCAGTCGGAAATCGACGCGCTCATTTCCTGGATCAATCGCGGCGCTCCGGATCCACGACTCGAAGAACCGGAAGGCAAAACCGCCGAACCCGAATTCAATTTAGAAGAACGCAAGAAGTGGTGGTCTCTCCAGCCCGTAGAAAAACCTGCAGTCCCTGAGGTGAAACAAGACAATTGGTCGAACAATGAATACGATCATTTCATACTCTCGAAACTGGAAGAGAAAAGCTGGAAGCCAGCCGACCCCGCAGAACGCGCCACCCTCCTCCGACGCTTAAGCTTCGACCTAATCGGACTCGCCCCTACACCCCAAGAACTCGAGACCTTTCTAAAAGACACCTCTGCCAACGCCTACGCCAAGCAAGTCGATCGCCTTCTCTCCTCCCCGCATTACGGCGAAAAATGGGCCCGCCACTGGATGGATATCGTTCGTTTTGCCGAAACCAAAGCATTCGAGGCCGACTACACTATGGCCTACGCGTATCGGTATCGCGACTATTTGATCCGTGCCTTTAATGCAGATATTCCTTTCGACCAGTTCGTCCAAGAATCCCTAGCCGGCGATCTCATCGAATCACCACGCTTCGATCCCGAAACCGGAAACAACGAGTCGATCATGGGCCCCGGTTACATCTACCTTACGGACGGACAACACGGTCCTCCCGACGTCCACGAAGATGAAGCGCGGATTTTCGATGGTATGATCGACGTCACCAGCAAAGCCTTTCTCGGCCTCACTGTCGCCTGTGCCCGCTGCCACGACCACAAGTTCGACGCCATCACCACCGCTGACTACTACTCTTTCTACGGTATGCTCCGCAGTTCTCGTCTCAGCTATGCCAATACAGTCCCTCAAAACCTTCAGCAAAAAGTCGAATCTCAGCTGAAATCGAAAAAGAAGCGGATGCGCTCCCTTGTATTCGATGCGAGCAAAGGAGATGCTGACAAAACCACCGACTACCTCGCCGCTCAAAAACAGCTTCTCGAAAACCCAAAACTGCAAACGGCGCTCGAGGAACTAAAAGCCAATACTTCAAAAAAGAAAAATAAGAACGCGCCCGACCCTGAAGACAAACTTCAAGCTATCCTTGAGCAATTCAGCGCCCCGTTTGCTAACGAAAAAAATCTCGACCCAAATGTCCTCGCTAACTGGCTACGCTTAGCAGTTTCCCCAGAACAACAGGATCGCTGGCCGGAACTAAAACCGCTCTTTCAGAATTCCGATCGTAAAGAACAGAAAACCAAACCCAAGGAAGCGCTTAGCCAAAGCTTCGATGCGATCACTCAGTCTCTCGCCAATTGGAAAACGCAAGGCCTCGCCTTCGAGGACTCGTCTCACAAACCTGGCGACCTAATTCTCAGCGCCAAAGGCGATCAAGCCGTTCAAGGTTTCATCGGCAATACACGAGCAGCCGGCCGATACTCCGCTCGCGTCAGCGGCGCCATTCGTTCTCCCGATTTCATAATCGACGGAAAACCCATCGAGCTGCAAGCGAAGGGGCAATTCGGAGCCGTCCGCCTTATCGTTCGCAACTACGAACTCACGGGCCGCGGACCGACCACTGCAAAGCTCTACGCCCCGATCAATGACAATCATTGGCAAACCATTCATTTTGAAACCTACCTTTGGGAAGGCCAAACCGCCTACCTGGAAGTAACGCAAAACGCCCAGGCAACGCATTCATTTAAACCGAAAGACAAGTATCCCGAATTCAACGACGACGCCTACATCTCCTTTCGATTCGGGAACAACTCATCCAGCGCCGCTTTCTGGAACGAAGTTCCAAATGGAAGCGACTCGGCCATCGCGAGTGCAATCCAAGACCTTTGGAACAAAGGTAGACGCGGCTCTCTCAACGACGCCCAATCCGATATCCTCAGTGCGCTCTTCGGAGCGGGATTGCTTCAGGCCAAAGTCGAACGTAGCTCAAAACTAAAATCGTCCCTAAACCAATACCGCACCTTAGCACGTCAGATTCCGACTCCCGTATACACTCGCAGTCTCGTTGACGGAGATACTCACGATGAACCCATCTACATTCGAGGCAGCCACAACAACCTAAGCAAAGACGAAAACCCGCGACACTTTCTCGATGGACTAGACGGCCCCAATCTCAAAAGCAATGGAAGCGGACGCCTCGAATGGGCTCGCTACGTCGCAACCGACGAAAACCCGCTCACAGCCCGGGTTTTAGTCAACCGACTCTGGAAGCATCTGTTTAGCAATGGAATCGTCACGACCGTAGACAGCTTTGGCAAAATGGGATTCGCCCCATCGCACCCTGAACTCCTCGACTACCTCGCAACGGATTTCACCGACAATGATTGGTCCATCAAATACATGATTCGAAAGATGGTCCTTTCGAGCGCCTACCAGATGTCGTCCACTCCATCGGCTATCGCTCAAGAAGCAGACCCGAAAAACCAATGGCTGCAACACATGCCCATCAAGCGACTCGAAGCAGAGTATATTCGCGATCACATCCTCGCCTGTAGCGAAACGCTTGATCGAACACTCTACGGTCCGAGCGTCAAAGCCTACGTAAATGACCACCCCGACAGTCGCGCCAAACCCGAAGAAGGACCAATAGACGGCGATGCTCGGCGATCCGTCTATCTAGAACTACGTCGCAATTTCCTTCCAACATTCTTGCGGGCATTCGACATGCCCAACACCACCGAGCCCACCGGAGCCCGACATGTCACCAACGTCCCCGCTCAGTCTCTTGCCCTAATGAACGATCCATTCGTTCATCAGCAAGCAAAGATATGGGCCAAACGGATTCTCGAATCCAACTTATCATTAGAAGATAAAATCGACAGTATCCACCTTTCCGCTCTCAGCCGGTCCGCCACTAAGCAAGAGAAGGAATGGGCCCTACGCTTCCTTCAAGCATTGTCCGACGAATACAAAACGACAATCGATGACGTCACCATATGGACAGACCTCTGCCACATGATCTACAACCGCAAGGAGTTCATATATGTATTCTAGATCAGAGCCACCCTCCAATCCGAAATTTCCCAATTCATAATTCATAATTCACACTTTAGATCCATGATCTCCCGAAGAGAATTTCTCCACAAAAGCTCCATGGGCTTCGGCACGCTCGCCCTTTCAGGCGTGATGCAGCAAGACCTCCTCGGAGCAAGCTCACCGCTGTATCCGAAAACTCCGCACTTTCAAGCAAAAGCGAAAAGCGTCATTTTTCTCTACATGGACGGCGGAGTCTCCCAAGTGGACAGTTTCGACCCCAAGCCCCAATTAGCCAAAGAACACGGCCAACCGCCCCGCTTCCAAGTCGACGCCACCGTCTTCAACAACAACGGCAATCTCCTCAAAAGCCCTTGGAATTTCAATCACTACGGAGAAAGCGGCCTTCCGATAAGCGATCTCTTTCCTCACATCGGATCCTGCGCTGATGATCTTTGTATCATTCGCTCAATGACTGCCCTCTCGCCCAATCACCCCAACGCCAACTACGCTCTTCACTGCGGTCACGTCCTTTCAGGCCGCCCAAGCATGGGAGCATGGGCTTCCTACGGACTGGGGACACTCAGTCAAAACCTACCAAGCTACGTTGTCATTCATGGCGGACAAGTACCTGCCGGAGGCATGCAGAATTTCGGAAGCGGTTTTCTTCCCGCCAACCACCAAGGATCCATTTTCCTTTCGAAGCATCCCATTCTTCAAAACACTTCTTCAAGAGAGCGAACTGCTTCTATTCAAAAAAAGAAGCTAGAGTTCCTCAATGAGATCGACGGCAACCTGGAAGCTAAGCTATCCCACGCCAACGCGATCGAGTCCGCCATCCAAAATTACGAACTCGCCTACCGCATGCAAATGGAGGTGCCAGACGTCACCGACCTTTCCAAGGAAACCGACGCCACCAAGAAACTCTACGGTCTCGACGCGCCCTACAAGAATACTCAATCCTACGCCGCTCAATGCCTTATGGCTCGTCGCCTCGTCGAACGCGGCGTTCGCTTTGTCGAGCTAACGATTAATCCTGGCAACGGCGATCGTTGGGACCAGCATCACAGCCTCGTCGATGGTCATCAGAAAAACGCCATGGCAGTCGATCAGCCAATTGCAGGACTCATAAAAGATCTCAAATCAAGAGGTCTCCTCGATAGCACTTTACTGGTTTTCAGCGGCGAATTCGGCCGCACTCCCTTTGCTCAAGGCACCGATGGTCGAGACCACAATCCACAAGGTTTCAGCATGTGGATGGCTGGAGGAGGCATTAAAGGCGGAACCACTTACGGAGCGACCGACGAATACGGCTACCGCGTAGTTGAAAACAAACTATCAGTTCATGATATGCATGCCAATATGCTTCACCTCCTCGGTATCGACCACACTCGCCTCACCTACCGCTACAGCGGTCGCGACATCCGCCTAACCGACGTTCACGGAGAAATCATCCCCGAAATCCTAGCCTAAATATCACTCTCCCTCAGCATGCCATTCTCCCGCACACTCTCCCTATCCCTCCATCTCTCCATCACTCTTTCTCTCTCCCTCCCCGCATTCGCGCAGTCGGAGTACGACTACGCCGGTGACATCGCGCCCATCCTCGAAGCCTATTGCGTCAAATGCCACGGGCCGGATAAGCAAAAGAGCGACTTCCGCCTCGATAGCTACGAGGCGCTGATGCAAGCCGGCGAGAGCGAAGAGGACCCCATCGAAGCTCACTACCCTATGGATAGTCCGCTAATGGAGTATCTGCTCCTACCCAAGAGCGACGACTACGCCATGCCCCCGGAAGATGAGGACACCCCGAGCGGCGACGAGATACTGAAGATCGCTCATTGGATATACGAAGGAGCCAAGAGCAAAACCGACTTACGGGCAAAACTCTCTATTGACGAGCTGCTCGGCGAAGCCGGTTTCGCCGCCCTTGAAAGCCTGCGCGAAAAAGGAGCAATCATTCACAAACTGGGCGAAAGCAATGCCAGCCTCTTCGCAGACCTACAAACCCTGAACCATTCGCTCGGATCTTCAGAAATCGATAATCTACTCGCTCTAGCTCCTTTTATAAAGGACCTGAAAATGACTCATCTACCTGATTCCGCTGGCAAACTAGAATGGATACGGAATTTTGAACAACTCACGCATTTGAACCTCAGCTTTTCCAAAATTGGAGACGGCATCGCCGATTCCCTCAACCAGCTAAGCTCTCTCGAATATCTCAATTTATTCGGTACCCAGATTACGGATTCAGAGTTTCAAAAACTGAAAGTCCCTCTCAGCGGCGACCTTCATCTCGGACAAACCCGCATCAAAGGACGTACGCTAATAAATGCCCAAGCAAAGGAATCGAATCGAACGATTCACGGAAACCCCAATCTCAATGCGACGCTCGACATCACAGAAAACGCGCGAAGTAATTCCAGTCAGTTTAATCCGATCCCGGACATCGAACCGGGCATCCAGGTAAGCGACACGGGAATCAAGCACTCCTTTCTCGTTTGCGGCAAATTCACCGGCATTTTCGATGAAGACGGCAAGGTCTCGTGGCTAGGCCCTCGCGGCGCTCGAGACGGAATGGTTCTCGAAAACGGAAATGTATTGCTTTCTGTAAAAAACGAAGCCCGAGAATACCTGAAAGACGGTCACCAAATCGTGTGGTCCTACAAGCTCGATCCACGTAACAAAGAATTGGGCACAGTATTTCGCCTCCCAACCGGGAACACTCTAGTGGTAGAACGCGGCGTATTACCCCGTCTCCTCGAAATCGATCCGCAGGGAAACATCGCGATCGAAGTACCCCTTCAACCCGAAACCGACAACGGCCACATGCAAACACGCATGGCACGCAAACTCCCAAACGGTAACTACCTCGTGCCGCATCTGCTCGCCTTTAAGGTGAAGGAATACACGCCTTCCGGAAAAGTCGTTAACATCATTTCAACCGACCTGCCCGAACTCGGTGGACTCGAAGCGGAGAATTGGCCTTTCACCGCAATTCGTCTGCCAAATGGAAACACCGTCGTCAATCTCACTCACGGCAACAAAACCGTCGAATTCGCTCCAGATGGTTCTGTCGCCTGGATCTGCGACAACTCGCATGCCGACGGTCGATTCAAGGACCCCTGCGGCGGACAACGCTTACCCAATGGCAATACCGTAATCGGCTCGTATGGCCAAACCGATCCGAAGATGACCAAGATCTTCGAAGTTAATCGCGACAAAGAAGTCGTTTGGGAATTTTTCCACCCAGAAGTAAAAGCCCACGAAATCCACATCATCACGACAAATGGAAAGCCCGTTAAACCGGTCTATCGTTAGACGAATCCCTTCACTCGCATTTCTATACTCAACACTACTCAATATGAATACCCTCCATTCCCACAAATGCAGCTCGCGGGCACTCGTCATCGCGATCCAAGGGCTCGCAACAACGCTACTCACTCAAAACGCGAATAGCGCACCCATCCCGAAGATCGCAACTGGCATGCAAATACGACTCATTCCGACAGCACTAATTCCCTTAGTCTCCCTATCTCTCCTCCCCTCCGTCACTCGATCTCAAGAGAGCCCACCTGTGGTAAGCTCGTCGAATCCAAACATTCTCTTCATCTTGATAGATGACTTCGGTTGGAAAGACGTCGGCTACAACGGTAGCACCTTCTACGAAACGCCACGTATCGATGCCCTATCCAAAGAATGGATGCGCTTCGATAATTGCTATACGCCCAGCCCGATGTGTTCGCCTACGAGAACTAGCATTCTTACAGGCAAGAACCCTGCTCGCCACGGAGTCACCCAATGGCTTGCAGGACGCGATACACCCTACACTCGCAAAGGTGAAGCGGCACGCGTCTACTGCCCGATGCCGCATTCATCCGGTATCAAGCAAAGCGAAACCACCTTAGGAGAGGCCTTTCAAGAAGCGGACTATGAAACCGCATTTTATGGAAAATGGCACATGGGCAAGCTAGCGGAAACTGGCGGGCCCGCAAATCATGGATACGATTCTCAAAAGGCGATAATCGAAACCAATCACTGTTCCATGTTTTACCCTTTCCGAAATCACCCTGAATATTTCCCTAGCGCGAAAGAAGGCGACAACTTCACCGACCTCCTGACCGATGCGGCAATCGCCTTCGTCAAAGAGGATCGGGACAAGCCGTTTTACTTACACCTAGCTCATTTCGCGATGCACCTACCAATCGGATCAAAGCCCGAATTGAGAGAAAAATTCGAAAAGAAGAGAGATGCGCTGCCTAAACAAAAAGACGACCGCAAGCTCGACGACTATGCACACAAGCCTCACCGCTTACGACAGAACGATCCAGAGTATGCGGGCGAACTAGCAACCTTGGACACGAACATCGGTCGCCTTGTCGATACTCTAAAAGCCGAAGGACTGTATGACAATACGATCATCATCTTCACCGGCGACAACGGAGGGCGCGCAACGATGAATAAGCCGAACTCCACTTCGCTACATCCCCTACGAGCAGGAAAAACATTTGTATTCGAAGGCGGCCTACGTACCCCCACTCTTATCCATTGGCCAGAACACACGGCCGCGGGAATGAGCTCTTCGATTCCGATTACGAGCATGGATTTCTACCCTACTTTACTTGAAATGGCAGGACTCCCAACGAGACCAAATCAGCACCTAGACGCGGTCAGTCTCGTTCCAATAGTCGAAGGCGGATCGATTAAAAGGGATACGCTCTACTGGCACTTTCCGCACTACCAAGGCGAAGGCAGTTACCCGGCGAGCGCGATCCGCATCGGCGAATTCAAACTCATACACAACTACCACCACGAGGACGTCCTTTTGTACGACGTTGTCAACGACCCCAACGAAACGAAGAACCTTTCATTGAGCATGCCAGAGAAGGCCCGGAGCCTCGACAAGCAGCTCATGGCCTACCTGAAAGAAACCGGAGCCTACATTCCACAACCAATCGCCAAATAGACATGTACCGTCTTGCTCGAGCGATACTGCCCGACATGAAAGCCAAACACTGGGGGCGAATCGTCAATATTGGCAGCGAAGTCTTCGAAACCGGAGTAGGCAACTTCAGTGTGTACGTCGCCGCAAAAGGCGGACAGAAAGGATGGACCTACAGCATGGCTTCCGAACTCGCACCCTATGGCATCACCGTCAACATAATCGCTCCCGGATGGATTATCACTGAACGCCACTCCGACGTCCCTCAAGAAAAACTCGACGCCTATGCCAAAACGATCCCTGTCGGCCGCATGGGAACCCCAGTCGATATCGCCCACTCAGTCGCCTACCTCTGCGAACCCGGCTCCTCATTCGTTACCGGACAAACCATCTGCGTCAACGGAGGCCGCAATCCCTTTTAAATTGAAAAGCCACTCTTTAAGTCAACAGTAGGGCCGTCGCTAAACCAACTGCCAAATCAATTCATACTTCATAATTTCCCATCCATGCATAAACTAAACCTACTCCTTCTCTCCGCGATACTCATCCTTGCCGGATGTAGTGATTCGCAAAACTCCGGCTCATCGAGCGTAAAAAAGACCAAGCTCTGCTTCATAACCAACGTCTCCGCTGACTTCTGGACTTACGCTGAAGCAGGAGCCAAAGAAGCCGAACGCGAATTCGGCGACATCGAAGTGATCTTTCGCGCTGGCGATGGTACGACAACGAAACAAAAGCAAATCATCGACGACCTCCTCGTTAGTGGAGCCAAAGGAGTCGCCATCAGTCCTACAAGCGCCAATAATCAAGTGCGCATGATCAACGAGTGGGCCGACGACGCCCACGTCATCTGCGTCGATAGCGATGCTCCCGATAGCAATCGTATCTGCTATTTGGGCACAGACAACATCGAGGCTGGTCGCAAGTGTGGCGAACTCGTAAAAGAAGCCCTTCCCAACGGCGGCAAGATCATGGTCTTCGTCGGCATCAAAGATATGCAAAACTCCATCGAACGCTTTCAAGGCCTTAACGAAGTGCTCGCCGGCAGCGGCATCGAGGTCATCGACCTGCGCACCGATGGTGGCGACGCCGCCAAAGCCAGAGCCAACGCAGAAGACACGCTCACCGCTCATCCGGACATCGCAGGTCTCGTTGGTTTGTGGAACTACAATGCTCCCGCTTGTCTCGAAGCCGTCCGCTCCGCAGGGCTCCTTGGGAAAGTTAAAATCGTATCCTTCGACGAAGCGCCGAAAACCCTCGAAGCAATTGACGCCGGCGAGATCTACGGAACCATTGTTCAAAGCCCCTACAAATTCGGATACGACTCAATGGTTTTGCTGCGCGAACTCATAATCGAAAAGAAATCCCCCACCGATGCAGGCGTCCCTGTCGACAAGATCATCATCGTCGACACCCAAGTCCTCCGCAAAGGCGAAGGCCTAAAATACAAAGCCCAATGCGACGCCTGGAAAGCGAGTTTGAAATAAGGATGAAGTACCTAGCACCGCCCCAGCCTCACACCCTACTTCATCCTTCATCCTTCATCCTTAAAAAATGCCCCTCCTCCAACTTAAAGCCATTTCCAAAACCTTCGGACCTGTTCAGGCACTGAAGGAGGTGGATTTCGAAATCAAATCCGGCGAAGTCGTTGGATTGATTGGCGAAAACGGAGCGGGCAAGTCTACCTTAATGAAGATCCTCGGCGGCGTTCACGCTCCGAGTTCAGGCAGCATTCTCATCAACGGGTCCTCAGTAAGTATCCACGACGCCAAGGAAGCCGAACAACTGGGTATCAGTTTCGTCCACCAAGAGCTAAACCTCCTCGACAACCTCGATGTTGCTGGAAACCTCTTTCTCGGACGCGAACCGCGACGCTGGGGCTGCATAGACAGGAAAGCCCTCTACGAGATGTCGCAACCGCTCCTTAAACAACTCGGACTCTCCGTCGAACCGCACACCGAACTCGCTCTCCTTACCAACGGACAACGTCAACTAGTCGAAATCGCCAAAGCGCTTTCGATGGATGCCCGCCTCCTCATCCTCGACGAACCCACTTCGAGCCTTACTCTCCAAGAAACGGATACGCTTCTAGCCTTGATCCAAAAACTGAGATCACAAGGCATGGCTATCATCTTCATCACGCACCGACTTTCGGAAGTCGAACAAGTGGCCGACCGAGTCATCACTCTACGCGACGGAGAACTTGCAGGAAGCTTAGAAGGCGATGCAATCCAGCGAAATGCGATGATCGCTCAAATGATCGGCCGCGAACTAAGCGAAGTGTATCCAGAAAACGAACCTCAACTCAGAGAAGTAGTTCTAGAAGTTGAAAACCTGAGTACCAATCGATGGCCGCAAGGCGGCGCAAGTTTCAAAATCCGATCAGGCGAAATCCTCGGCATGGCCGGGCTCGTCGGAGCCGGTCGCTCCGAGCTGGCACAAGCGCTCTTCGGAGTCGACGCCTCGCCTTCAGGATCCATTTCCGTATCCGGCGACTCGATCCAACGAGGAAAAATAGCCGCCGCCATTGGAAGCGGAATTTTCCTAGCTCCAGAAGATCGCAAGGCCAGTGGATTAATCCTAGAGATGTCTATCCGCGAGAACATGAGCCTAAACTCAATGGAGCGCTTTAGTCATCGATCTAGAATCGACCTAAAGAAAGAAAAACTCCAAACTGCAAAATGGTTGAAAGAATTCGGCGTTAAAGCCGCCAACGTCGAACACGCAGTAGGCGACCTCAGCGGAGGCAATCAGCAAAAAGTCGTTCTCGCAAAATGGATGACCCTCGCTCCCAAGGTCATGATCTTCGACGAACCAACCCGAGGCATAGACATGGGAGCCCGACATGAAATCTACCAAGCCATCGTCGCCCTAGCCCGACAAGGCTGCGCCATCCTAATGATTTCTAGCGACATGGAAGAACTCCTCGGCATGAGCCACCGCATAGCCGTGATGTGCGAAGGCCACCTAACCGGAACCCTAGAACAAGAAGCGTTTTCCGAAGCCGCCATCATGGAACTCGCCGTCCAAGTCCACCAACCTCTCAGCGCTTAATATGTCCCTAATAGCCACGCCCTTCTTCAACAAATACCGAAAGGAATGCTGCCTAGCGATCGTCCTGCTTTTCGTCGCTTTCTGGACCATTCTATTCTCTCGAAACACGGAAGCTGGCGGTTTTCTCCAGAGCCTCATCGAATCGCGTTTCCTATCGTTGCGGAACCTTGAAAACCTTGCCCGCCAAATTGGAATGTATGGCATCTTCAGCCTCGGCATGGGTCTCGTAATCATCACCGGGGGCATCGATCTCTCGGTCGGTTCGCTCATGGCCTTATTCGGAACGGTTTTCTTCTACCTCCTAACCGGCAGCCACGCCTGGATTCCCTCAATGCCTTGGTTTCCTGCCCTGATCGTCTTGCTTCTCTTCGCAGTAATAATCGGATTATTACACGGGTGGCTCATCGCCAAAATCCGAATGCC
>Ga0302122_10001843_pt1 | contig 13446 bp, 14 predicted proteins | sample CB21_SCM_MG_FD_203115 | JGI IMG/M metagenome (GOLD analysis project Ga0302122, IMG submission 203115) | Marine microbial communities from Western Arctic Ocean, Canada - CB21_SCM | ecosystem: Environmental > Aquatic > Marine > Oceanic | place: Canada: Western Arctic Ocean | collected 2017-09-28
AAACTATTTTCCGTCAGAAGAGTATCCGGATTCAGGAAGGCAATCCTCTTACCTTTGGATGATACTATCCCCTGGTTATTGGCTGCCGAAAAACCTCGATTATCATCATTAGCAATCACCTGAACACCCAAAAAACGTTTGGCGACAGCCTCTATCGTTTTATCTTCTGATGCGTTATCCACAACTATTACTTCATATGAAATTCTTTCTGTATGCTTTTGGATAGACTCTAAACAGTTTAAAAGAATCTCACGGGTATTGAAACTTACTATGACAATTGAAATATCTAGTTCGGTAGGTTGTGAAAATTTAAATCCAGAAATAGACAAGAGAATTACCTAACATATATGTCTTACAAAAAAACTGTGCACTAATGACAATCTGCTTATTGAGGTTGATCAATTATTTTTTTGGATAGCTAAGAACTATCCCATAATGAACTTTTTATCTTTTAAAAATTTTCCGCTACTATCATAATATTCATTTAAATTATGCCAGCTCAAATGAATATCACAATCTTGGCAAATCGGGACCTCAAATCTTTTTCGTTTTACCATCTGTTCTCTCATATTTTTCATGTAAGATCCATTCCATACTTCGGCAATAGAATTCGACTTTAAATCCCCAATAACAGACTGAGAAAACATATCGGCACAACAAAGCACCACACTACCATCCCAGTAAACAACCATCCATTTCCATAATTGAGTACAAGGGGCAATATTAGTTTGGTTAAATCGTTTATGCGTGAATCGAGTTTCATTAGTTGAAGGAATTTTGTATTCCTTAATAAAAGCTTCTTTGTCGAGTTTACCCGCCCAGTTAGAAATTATATTGTCATCTATAGAGTTCAGTACCACAGAACAATCATGTGAAGAAATAATTTTAAAGAGTTCTTGCTCTAGAGTTTCTTCAACCGTCTTCATTGTCTTGATACGAATATTTACCGGAACTGGGTTCATAGCCTTACTATTGGCTTCAAGAAAATTCACGATATTGTCACGTACAATATCAAAACTCATTTTTTTGACATCTTCAAATGTCTTTTTATCGAGTTCATCTAAACTAATATCAACCCCCACTCCATGCTCTATAATTGTGGGAACGATATTGTCATTTAGAAAGAATCCGTTAGTTAGAATTTCTACCTTATGAATTTTTGGGTATTTTTTTAGATATTCGATACGTTCTTTCATATGCTTGTCCATTAATGGCTCGCCGAATGTTCCAAACGTCAAAACTCCTCCATCTCCTAACCCATAATCATCTATTATCTTATGGTACAAACTCATATCCATAGCACCTACATTAGTAAGATCAGGATTCGGACACCAAACACATTTGGCATTACACCGATTGGTAATATCTATTAATAATGCACCCGGCCATTCTTCCAAAGTTTGTGCCAATGGACGGACTGAGCTATCAAAAAGTGGCGAATCATATATTCTGCGCCGTAAATAATCTATGGCTGGGAAATAGGGTACCTTTTTGATCCATTTCTTTAAAAAACTTCTACCCAATGGCCTTGAGTCGATCGCTGGAGCCAATGCAATTGGGGGAATCGTTTTAATTTCGTTTGCTCTGTTTTCCATAATTAAGATTTTGTTCATTATGAAGGTTCCAGTTTTCTCATTCTTAACGGATATTGTACTCGATTTCTTAAAGAAAGAGCGCTTATACCATTGATTTATATATCTAGAGAGCCGACTGATAAAGATTTATCACACTATCTGCGGTTTTATCCCAGATGAATTTTTTCTGAACCTCCATTTTTGCAGCCTTAGCTAAAGATTCAGCTCGTTGAGGGTTTTCTAGGGCAGAAATAATTGCCTTTGTAAGAGCATCTGTATTATTGATGGGTACAAGCATTCCAGTTACTCCATCTTTTACATTTTCAGGGATAGCTCCACCACTTGCAGTAACAATAGGAAGGCCTGCTGCCATCGCTTCTACCACTGACAATCCAAAGCTTTCGATTCTTGAAGGGAATAAACCTAAATTACTTTGCGCTACTAGTTTCTGAATTTCACAATTACTTAGCCAACCAGTAAACTCTACTTGACCTTTCAAGCCAAAGTTAGCCACAGATGCTTTATATTGCTCTAGTCGGCTACCTTCTCCAATTAAAGTGAGTGTCATATCTTTAAATATTTTAGAAACCTTTTTCATCGCATAAATAATTTCTGGCAAACCTTTTTCATCTTCGAGCCGCCCCCAAAACAAAATTCTTTTAGTGGAGGACGGTTTTCTCTCCACCTTAAACCATGAATTTTCTACTCCTGGAGGAATTATTTTAACTTTATTAGTATAAGTATTCCCCACTCCTTTTAAAATAAGTTGCCTAGAAAATTGGCTAAAAGCTACAATCTGGTCAGCCTCAATAATGGCCTGTCTTAAGAGATACGTATTAATGCTCTTTAAAAACTTAATCGGATTAACTATTCCTTTGAGCATTCCATTAACTGGGATATTAGGTGTATGTGAAGTAAAGATATAGGCTGCTCCATTTTCGCGCGCTATTTCCCCAATGAAATATGCCTCTTCTGCATTTCCGTGGATAATATTAAATTTTTCTTTTTTTGCTAAGGGGCCCAATACTTTTAGATAAGAAAAAATATTCAAGTTGACTGTGGCAAAATTGTGATGCTTTGCCCAATGAATATGATACGGAACCTCAACATCAAACTGTTCGTTAGGATACTTTGAATAGAGAGCATGGACCTGATGACCCTTTGCAGAAAGTGCACACGCTAAACGATGAACAGCAAGCTGTCCACCGCCTTTAAACACAGACCAAGGCGATGAGTTTATTGTTAGACAGATTTTCAATGTTGCCCCTTATAGATCTATACTAACCGAAAACGTTTAATAGGCATTTCCCGATTGGAAACGATGGGACTAGCGTAACTAGGCATGTTTGCTAAGGGTTTGACTTATAATTGGTGCCGAAGAGAAGACTCGAACTTCCACGAGGTTGCCCTCACATGAACCTGAATCATGCGCGTCTACCAATTCCGCCACATCGGCATAATATATTCAAAAAGTTACAAAAACAGCTAAAATTTTCTACAACTTTTGACTGATTTTTCACCATTTTTGGATGATAACTTTAATCCATAAATACACTACCCAAATATAACCTTTAAGGCAATTAGGTTACTATAAAAGTTCCCCTTTAGTAGCATCATTCTGTTTACTTGCTCTGATTAAGGTTTTAAATGACATTTGATCATAAAAAATAAAGCAAAGGCCTCCAATAATTACCACTCCAGAACCTAAAGCCCATCCAACCATTCCTAAGCTTACTGACTTAATTTCCGATTCACCCATAATTTCATGCAATGCAATGAGGACCCCAGCATTATATGAACCTAGAAAACCAGGTGTTGGGACAACAGTAATTAAAATTGATACCATTACGGCAAGAATAAGGAGAGAAGTAATTGTCTTATTCTCTAAACCAAAAGCAAAGTAGAGTGGATATACATATAAAATATTCCCGATCCAAATAAGCATTGAATAAATGCTGACTTTAACTAGCGTTCCAAAATTTTTAACAACATCGCAACCGACAGAAAATTCTTCAATGAGGTTAATTATTCTATGACTCCATTTTTTGTTCATGAAACTAGTAAACCAGTTAACTAGTTCCATTAAATTCTTTTTACGTTTTATCAGTACATAAATAAAAACTAATAAAAAAATGACACAAAATAAGCCAATCTCTCCAAATGTAATTGCCATTTTCTGAATAGACAATCCTGAAAATTTTATATCCGAAGAAAATATATCCGCCTGAAACCAAAAAACCCATATAAAAATTAGCAGCAGCATGATCATATCGAATAATCGTTCCATGACGATAGAAGCAAATGCTGTCGAAAAAGTGATGGGGTATTTTTTTGAAAGAAGGTATGGGCGCAGTATTTCAGCAGCACGCGCTGGAAGAAAGTTTCCCATGAATCCAACCATCATCGGCGAAAACAATCCACTGACATTCACCTTCAATGAAGACTGCAAAAGAGCCTGCCAACGATAAGCACGAAAGACATAACTTAAAATAATTATCACTACACTCGGAAGGATATAAATATAATCCATCTCTTTAAAAGAAGAAATTACTTCCTCAAAAGCTACATTTCGCAATGAATAGTAGAGTGCTATCGAGGCTATTACCAATCCTAAAATAAATTGCTGGTATTTTTTCAAGGTAGCTCCGCTAGAATTATTTTTGCAGCTTCAATATCTTTTTTAATCTGTTCGACTAATCGATCTGCCGTTTTAAATTTTATTTCACTTCTTATACGACGAATAAAAAAAACTTCTATCTCTTGTCCGTATATTTTTTCTTCAAAATCAAATATATGTGCCTCTAGGCTCAAAGTATCACGTTTAAATGTAGGGTTGAATCCAATATTTACCACTCCATTATATTTTTGGCCTTCATGCTTAATCAAAACAGCATACACTCCTGTCCCAGGTATTTTTACCCGACTAGTATCTAAGTTTGCTGTCGGGAAACCAATAGCTTGTCCTGTCTTATAGCCCTCTATAACAGGACCTGGAATAGAATAATGACGGCCTAAAAATTCACCCGCTGTTTCTACTTTTCCATCTTCAATAAGCTCCCGAACATAAGAACTACTTACTAGGTGCCCGTTTAGTTTTACTGGCTCTATAATATGTGTTTGAAACCCATACTCTTCACCCATTTGCTTTAGATAACGAACCGTTCCTTCTCTTCCCCTTCCGAAAGCATAGTCGAACCCAACTACAACCTCCTTTACACCAATACGCTTAATTAAAATTTCATGAGCGAAGTCTCTTGGGTGTTGATCCGAAAATTGACGGGTGAAATCGGCGCAGATCACTATTTCAATTCCGCACTCCTCAAGCAACTCCATTTTTTTTCTAAATGTTGTTAGTAAGGGTGGTACTCTATCTGGAGCAAGGATCTTGAGTGGATGCGGCTCAAAAGTAAATGCAACGGCGGTCCCGCCATTTAGCTTCGCTAATTCAGCCGTTTTTCTAAAAAGAATTTGATGCCCCATATGCACACCATCAAAATTACCTATGGCTACAATTGGATAAGGAATCAATTCTGTAATATTTTTCGTGCCGCGAATTATATTCATTCTTAAAACATAACCTAAAAAATTTTGTTAAAATATATCTTAATCCTTAAGTTTAGTAGTAGTGGAAATTGAAATAATAGTCTGATAGGATATCAATATTCCCACAGATAAGTTAATTATTTGGAGGCACCCAATGTTTGATATCGGATTTTTTGAGTTACTAGTTATTATGGGCATTGCGGTAGTAGTTATTGGACCACAAAATCTTCCTCGTTTAGCTAAGTCCATCGGCAAAGGTTGGGGTGAGTTCCAAACTACCTTCAATGATCTTAAAAAAGATGTAATGGATGAAGCCGAAGGCTTAAGACAAGCAACTGATATTGACAAGTTGGAGCAGGATATTGGAGCTGCAACCAAAGTTGACGTCGACGTCAATCTAAGCATGAATGATATCAACTATGATGCCAAACCATCCGATCAGAAAAACCTTTAAACTTTTCCTTTAAGACCTCTTCTTTCGGTCTACACGCTTAGTGATAAGCTCCATCTCTTTTCACCCATTCATATCAAGTTTCCCGACCGCATTATTATTTGCAGGCCTTTTACTTTTATTTCTAAATTATAAAAAAGGGGCCAATAATAATGGTGCCGCCTCCTTTAATCTAAGCATAGGTTTTATTTTAGCGCTGATGGCTGATTTTTCAGGCATGATCTCCGTTGATATAAACTCCTGGAACACAGAAACTATCCTGGGCCACCAAGGTTACTCCTTTCTTGTTACGATACTATTTGGATTTGCTGTCGGTTGGTCCTACACTCAGCCCTTCTCAAAGACAGCTCTGTTTATATACATACTTTGTGTAATAGCTATGATAGCAAGTGTATTTTCTGGATACGAATTGGTTTTTTTATAAAATTTTCGAATTATTTTTTTAATTATTATCCCGCAGGAAGATTAAATCTGTGGACGAGTTCTCCACCATAGAACCCTGCATTTAATACAGTGAATAGACCTACCAATAAAAGGCAATGGTAAAGGACTTTACCCCAGATGGTATTCTTAAATCTAGATAAGAAAATCACTCCAAAGAATATTAGTATTGTAGATAGCGTAAAAAGTATATGGTTAGTCACAAACAGACTAAATTCATCCTTTAATTTTATGCTTCTTAAACCAAGAAACCCAACCACTGCTACTGGCAGCGAGGACCAGAATCCGAACTGCACGTTAAATGCTCCCGCCTGAGCTACAATCTTTTCCCCTCGGAAACTCCCATACAGTTCAAATATAGCCCCACTCACAAATAAACCAACTGGAAAGTGAACTATCAAGGGATGCAGTTTGGCAAAAAACATTTATTGGGCCCCGTTTTTGGCATTTCGATTGCGAACCAATTCCGAAAGAATTACTCCTGCTGCTACAGAAACATTGAGCGATTGAATCTTTCCCACGCCAGGCACCCGTACCACTTGATCACATCGTTTTTTTACATTTAAGGAGAGGCCGTCCTGTTCGTTTCCAAATACAACTACACATGGAAATCGTATTTCAATATCATAAATCGATTGTTTAGCATTTAGGTCAGCACCTATAACATAAATTTTTTTCGACATAAAATCTCGCAAAGCAGAGGCCAGGTCTGTACATTTATATATAGGAGTTATTTCCATTGCACCTTCTGCAGTTCTCGCCGCAGATGAAGTAAGCCTAGCTTGTCCTTCTTGATCAGAAATCACCATCCCCTCTACGCCAAAAAATGCACAAGTTCTTAATATGGCCCCTAGATTATGTGTATTCCCGATACAATCGAGTGCAACACCAATGCCCTTACTCCCCAACCCACTCTTAATAAAAGGATGAACAGAAGATGGACTAACTGGACGAACCACCATAACGACACCTTCGTGGTGGGTAGCAGATGCTACTTTATTTAAAGATTCTAAGTCCAACTCCCTGTATGGTAGTTTTTTAGCAGCACACCATTTTTTAACAGACCCTAATGCGGAAGAGCGCTTCTTAGAATAAAATAAGCGGCAAAGATCATCTGGGCGAGTCTTAAAAAACTGCATACAGGTATTCCAACCATATAATGTAAACTCTGAATCTTTTAAACGTTTAGACTCTAACGGGGCAGGCTGATTAGTCATTTTATTAGCAAATAAATTAATACAAATATTATAGAATTACCCATGACCACTGGCCATAAAGATTTCGGAAGATTCAAATTTAGGTTTTGGTAAGTGAGAAACCCTCTCAAAAAAAATATGCGCATTTTGAACAAGCTCATTAATTGTAAGTAAGTGATACATAGAACTCCTAAACCCTGCCGCACCTGGGTAACCATAAACTAACCATGAAGCAAATTTTCTTAGAAAAATTATTGTATTACGTAAATCATATTTAGTTCTTAATAACTCAAGGTAGCGATCAAGAAGTTTGCATGGTGATTCAAATTCATTTGTGTCAAGGCCTATACACTCTTTAAATATCCATGGATTCCTGAGGGCCCCTCGACCAATCATAACAGCATCAACTCCTGAATCACTTAGTAGTCTTTGAGCTTCTCCCACCGTTCGTATATCACCATTTCCAATAATCGGAAGTTTAGCCCTTTGTTTGACTTCGGTAATCAAGCCCCAATCCGCACGACCTTCGTACCCCTGTGCACGTGTGCGTCCATGTATTGCCACCCATTCACAGCCAGCATTGTAAGCCGCTGTGACACACTCATGAATTGTCAGCTCATCGTGACTCCATCCAGTCCGCATTTTAACGGTAAGAGGAAGATCTATTCCACGTTTTATTTTTGTTAAGAACGTTTCTAGATACGCCGGGTCACGCATTAATGCGGCGCCACAACCTTTCTTTACAACCTTCTTGACGGGACAACCTAGGTTTATATCAACGAACGCCGCTCCGGTCTCCTTTACATAGTGAGCCGCATTTATTATATCTTCTTCCATTTCGCCAAAGAGCTGAATACCCACCAAAGATTTAGGCTTCGAATGAACCTCTATCATTTTATGAGTTTTCTCTGAATTATAAAGGAGACCTTTAGCAGAAACCAATTCGGAGACCAGGACCCCTGCTCCCATTTCATCCATTAACTGGCGGAAACAAACATCTGTAATTCCAGCCATGGGCGCAAGCCAAAAAGGGTTGCGTGCACCATCTATCAAGTTGCCGCCCAAAGACTCAGCAGGAAGAACACTTTGATTATTATACAAATTTGGACGGTTCATTTCCTCTCTGCAACTTTATCAAAATAAGGTTGAAAGTGAGGCGGGCAAGTTGCGGTTAATTGTATTTTCTTATCAAAGCATTGAAAGTCCATACGCCTATGATGTAAATTAAATTCCTGATCAGAAACCTTTCCATGACCGTAAACAGCATCATTGTAAATAGGAAGCCCAATACTAGCTAGATGAACTCTTATCTGGTTTGTACGCCCCGACCGTGGAACCACTCGAAGTAAAGAGCGACCATTGATTGATGTTAACCATTCAACATCGGTCCGTGCTGATTGAGAACCAGGAATCTCTTCACCTGTAACCCGTTTTGATGCTTTAAGTTTTCCAATTGATTTATCGATTATAAATTGCTTCGACTGCGGAACACCTACCACTAATGCAAAATATTCCTTATCAACCCTATTCTGTTTAAATTCTTGCATGAGAAAAGCCGCGGCTTTTTGTGTCCGAGCAAATACAATGACTCCCGTTGTGATTACATCAAGCCTTTGAATCGGCCGTGGTACTTCAGCGGGGTATACTTGCTTTAAAATTTCGGTCATTGAATTTTTAAAATATCGACCGCAAGGATGTACTGGTATCGGAGCTCTTTTATTAAATGCACGGATATATTTATCCTCATAAATAACCTTTAAAGTTCTATCCGCAGCTGGCTCTATTCTGAAACCCGCGTTTGTAACGGTGAGATCGCTTGCACTCAATTTCTGACCAATTAAGGCTACCTTACCATTGACCATTATTTTACCGGCACCAATCTGACATGACCATTCCTCTTCATCTTGATAAGAAAATCGCGTTGCAAAATATTTTTCGATAGAGAATCCATCGTATTGAGGAGGAACATGCGACCGGTATATCTGCTCAGTTGGAGGAAGTGTATGTAATCGCGTCATTATAAAATAAAATGGGGAGTCCGTAGGCTATTGAAGAAAGTGATGTATTTTCTCAATATTAATTCCATTGTGGATTAACTGGAGCTTTAGTTAAATACTGATATTTTTCCCCTAATGAATTAACCGCTTGAGGCCAAATCAAACTTTCCGAATCAAGAAAAATAAACTGCTCATTAGCTTTTTGAACGAGCCAGCTATTTTGCTCCATTTCTTCAGCCAATTGACCACCTGACCATCCCGAGTAGCCTAGATAAAAACGAATATCTTGTTCTGGGTTTTCTAAGCTAGAGTAAAGTGATTTAAGCGTTTCTAAATTACTGCCAAGGTAAACGCCAGAGCATATTTCATCTAGTTTGCCAGCAGCCGAGGGCGACCGGCAAAGAAAAAATACCATAGACTGGGAAACAGGCCCGCCTAAATAGATTTTTTCATTATAAGATTTAAGAATATTAATATTTAAAAACAAATCTGGCGCTTTTAACTGAGTCGATCGATTAATAACCAATCCAAAAGAACCCTGCTCATCATGATCGCACAACAATATCACGGTGCGTGAAAAATTTGGATCGGGCAAAACTGGATTCGCAATGAGTAATGACCCTTTCTCATAATTTTTGTTTTTAAAATCTTCCGGGAATTCCATAATTTTTAAAAATATTAATCTAATCTATAGATTTAATGAGTCTAGTTTAAGAAAGTTGGGGCAACCCTTAGCATCTTCCTTAGCTTCTGCAGAAGCAAAATTATTATCCATATAAAATGCGACCAAGCTAGGGAATGCCTTCGATACAGCAAGTGCCATAAGGCCTGCATCCCCAATTTCATTTTGAGCAAAATCTAATTCCTCTAATTGGCTTAAACAGTTTTCTTTAGCAAAAAACTTAGCACCTTCATCTTTAATCAAATTCCGATAAACGTTAAGTGTTTTTAATTTCTTCAGAGTTGTTGAGCGAGCAATTGCTCGTATACCTTCAGGACCCAAATCATTTCCACCTAATTCCAGCCACTGTAATTTGGAAAATATAGGTGACTCAGCCAAGAGTTTAGCGCCTTCATTGCCAATTCTATTTCCCCCTAGGTTTAATCGTTTGATATTAGACAGACGATCATCCTTTGAAAATAATGACATCCCATTGCTTCCGACGCAGTAACCTTTGAGATCAAACTCTCTTCCATTGGAAGACAAACGCTCTGAAACAATTTTATCCATCGTTTCCTTCAAGTTTTCCCCAGTCAAACTGCAGGGCTCAGCTGGTTTATATATCTGAAAATGTGAAATTGACGGCATAATGACCTCTTTATCTAATTGGTGACACCGCACCTTTCATCGGTCTTTATGAATAATCTAAAGAACGAAAAATAGTGCGGTTATAACTATAAATGCGGCTATATTTTTATTATACAGGCTATTATAAGGTTGACACAAAATCAATAATATTTTACATTTCCTAGTTTGATCATAGAGGTTTTATAATGAAACTAGATTTTGAAAAAATGGGCGGCCTTGTTCCCGCTATTATACAGGACGCTAAATCTGGAAAAGTTCTCATGCTAGCATATATGAATGAGATCGCATGGGCTAAGACACTAGAAACAGGAAAAGCTTGGTTTTACAGTCGATCTAGAGATAAACAGTGGATGAAGGGTGAAGAAAGCGGTAACGTTCAAATAGTAAAAGAGGTTTTTGTAGATTGTGATGACGACACCGTCCTTCTTAAAGTCGAACAAGTTGGTAAGGCTGCCTGTCATAAAGGATACGTTAGTTGCTTTTTCCGGAAAATTAATGGTGATGTCAAAATTATTGATGAAAAAATATTTGACCCTGAAAAAGTTTATAAAAAATCTTAAATAAGATTTGTACAAATTGATTACTAAATTTATTTTTATTCCCCTTAATTAAAAAATTAATCTATGAGTAGTAACATATTAAAACTTGGCATCCCAAAAGGAAGCCTTGAAGACGCTACAGTCACACTATTTGCTAAGGCTGGCTATAACATAAAAATAAAAAGCAGATCTTATTTCCCATCTATTGATGACGATGAAATCGAATGTATGCTGATTCGTGCGCAAGAGATTGCACGTTATGTTGAAAATGGTGTTATAGATGCTGGTCTAACCGGAAAAGATTGGATCCAAGAAAATCGTGCTGATGTTGTCGAAATTGCAGACCTAGTTTATTCTAAGGCTTCATCAAGACCAGTACGATGGGTACTTGCTGTTCCTAATGAATCACCTATTCAATCTATAAAAGATTTGCAAGGTAAACGCATAGCCACTGAGGCTGTCAACATGACTGTCGATTATCTTAAAAAGCACGGCGTGACAGCAGACGTTGAGTTTTCCTGGGGAGCCACTGAAGTTAAACCACCTAAACTTGTTGATGCGATTGTTGAAATCACAGAAACTGGTAGCTCTCTAAAGGCTAATAACCTGAGAATTGTTGAAACTCTCATGGAATCAAATACCAAATTTATAATGAATAAAGAAGCATCCAATGATTCTTGGAAAAAACAAAAGGTTGATAGGCTGGTACTCATGCTTAAAAGCGCAATGACCGCAAATGGACAAGTTTGTCTAATGATGAATGTACCTAAAAATAAACTTCAAGAAGTTGTGAAAATTCTTCCAGAAGGTAAAAAACCGACCATTGCCGAATTAACCGACCCTAACTGGGTAGATCTCACTGTAGTATTAGAAGAAAGATTAGTCCGTGAAATAGCACCGGATTTAAAAACAATTGGCGTTGAAGATATCGTAGAATATTCCATCAATAAAATCATCCAATGATCAAAAACATTGGAGAATATTAGATAACCGCCAAGAATGAAAAAAGGTCAAGAAAATTTAAACCCCGAATTGCCAACCCAAAAATCCGCGGAAAATTTCCCCACCGAAGACCACGCGACTCCCTTTGAACAAAATATTTCTGAATCCAAACATGAAAAGGAATCTGAAAATGATAATTCCATTAATGATAGCTTAGAGGGAAAAGGCGAATCCACAAGTGGAAAAGGGTGGCTTTTTATTCTGATTCTATTACCTATATTATCAGTAGGTACCTATTTTTACTTTCATGAAAATAAACTCGATATTTTTGAAAACTTGCCTTGGGATGTAAAAAAAATATTCCGTGAATTCGCTAACACAACTAGCTCTCTTGATATTAAATCGAAAAAATTACTCATTGAACCAATTGAATCAACTATTAGTCAAACTGAACTCATTGGGTCACCTGAAAATTTAACCGCAAATAAAGATAAAAAAGTTGGCTTTTTACAACAAGAAATACAACCTCTTAAATCTAAATTCAAACAAAACAACATCCCATTATTACCAGGCAAAATTATAAATCAAAACCAGCAACCTACTGATAGTTCCTTTGATAAAAAACCTGATGCAATAAATCAAACTAATAAAAAAATTAACTTTCCAAAATCTGAAAATTTCTTAACACCCTTATTGCCTATTAAAATTAATCCAACTGATAAGACTGCGCCTGAAAAAAAACAAACCAAAGAAACAAATCAAACCATAGAAAATAAATCTCTTCCAGAAATCGAAAACCTATTAGCTCCTTCATTGCCCATCAAAACAGTGCCATCCATTCAAAAAAAACAAACCCATAAAATTTCTTCCATAAGAAGTAAAGAAGTACAAGCTTATCTCGACTTTGTTGAAAATACTGGGAGCAAACTAGTTGAGTTGTTTAAAAAAGGATGGGCTGAATTAAACCAATTAATTCTCTCAAATAATAAAAACACATAACAATTAAAGTTGAAAAAAATTAGCGCTTTATCAGTAGCTTTAACAACCTTTTTAAATAAATCTAATAAATATTTTTTTTGAAATAACCCCATTTTGATAGCATAAATTTATAAAATGATTAAGGCCGTCTATCCCTTCATCATCTAAATTATATTTAATTTTATTTTCTAAATAATCTTCCAACACAGCATTCTCCACATCAGGCAAATTTTTATAATTACTCACAATTTCTTTAATCCGTCTATAACCTTGTACCCTAGCTATTTGAAATAAATTTTTCTGATTTTTATTTAAAGTAACTTTTTCACTTACAGCTAACACTGCATGGACAAAAGGTTTACCAGTTTGTTTAAACCACTCCTCGCTAAGATCATACACTGTTATATCCGAGCTAAGCTTATTCAATTTAAATGCAGGGTCACCTATAATTAATGCCGCAGGATGCTCAGCTAACA
>Ga0302122_10001845_pt1 | contig 13443 bp, 11 predicted proteins | sample CB21_SCM_MG_FD_203115 | JGI IMG/M metagenome (GOLD analysis project Ga0302122, IMG submission 203115) | Marine microbial communities from Western Arctic Ocean, Canada - CB21_SCM | ecosystem: Environmental > Aquatic > Marine > Oceanic | place: Canada: Western Arctic Ocean | collected 2017-09-28
GCTTGACGATTATCGACAGCGATTTCACAAAGAATATCTCCTTGGCTAACTCTGGCACCACGGGGAATGGGTTCTGAAACGATTCGGCCAGATTCTTCAGCACGAACCTGAACATGACGAGATGCTTGAGTTCGGCCTCTTACTCGAACTTTCTCTACATAGCCTTGCGGTTCTATACGAGTTGCTCTCACAGTCAAAATTTCTGTATTTTCTAATGAATTTTGTCCTTCGGATATGGCTATAACAGCTCTGGGTGTATTAGTAAGCTTGTCATTGGTACTTTCGGCACTGCGAGGTGCGAACATCCACACTCCCACCAGAAGCATTATGATTACTGACACTATCTGTTGGTTTTTCACTACTGTCTCCGCTTAAGGCCTTATGAATTTTGCCCTAAATACCGCAACCCACACAAATTCCGGTTATCTTAAGGTCCAGTTTTGTACCAAAAAGATAGTTTTGAAATAGAATTTAAGTGGATTGATAGTCCCTGTTATAAAAAAAGACCCCGACCTTGAGGGTTTTTATTGAATCTCTCAGTGGTATACATTGTTTGGCACTTTATAGCATCGCGTTCATACCAAAAGTGTTACGTATTGTAACCCGCGTCGCTTTAAATGCAACGTGAAATAAGTCTCTCCGCGGTTTATTTTGAATTTTAGATAAACAGAGTTAGAAGGTAGATTTAGCGGGAATTTGGACAAATTTATGCTAATTTCTACAACCTGTTGAATACTATGTCTTGAGGAATTTATTAGCGTGAAAGATTTAAAAAATAGGGTAGCTATAATCACCGGTTCCAGCAGTGGAGTTGGGTCATCTACAGCCAAGTTATTGGCATCACTGGGTTGCAATGTAGTGATCAATTACAACTCTAATTCCGAAGGAGGTAACCAAGTGGCCGATGAATGCAAAGAACTTGGTGTCGAAACCTTAGTTTTCGGTGGCAATGTTGCGGACGACGCAGCCTGTAAATCTATGGTGGCAGGAGCAATTGAGAAATGGGGGCGAGTTGATATTCTGGTTAATAATGCTGGCACCACCAAATTCGTTGATCATAGTGATTTGGATGGATTAAGTGCCGAGGACTTCCATCATATTTACGGGGTAAATGTGATTGGTGCTTATCAGATGATTCGCGCAGTCAACGAACAAATGAATGCCCAAGAAGATGGTGGTGCGGTAGTCAATGTTGCTTCTATCGCTGGTGTTACCGGTTATGGTTCTTGCGTTGCTTACGCTGCATCAAAAGGTGCAATGGTTACTATGACTCTTTCTTTGGCTCGTGCATTAGGCCCGAAATTGCGCATTAACGCAGTGTGTCCAGGCTTCATCGCCGGTGAATGGCTGCGGGAAGGTTTCGGTGACGAGAAATATGAATTACTTATGGAGAACAACCGCAAGGCTGCTCCTCTCGGTGTTGTGGCAACGCCAGAAACTGTCGCTGATGCAATTCTTCATTTCATTAGTGGGCCTCAGGTCATTACCGGAGAGACGTTGATCGTGGATGGCGGTCGTCACTTGAGTATGGCACCACTATCCCATCGCTAACGAAATATTGGACATACGCTATAAGCCGAGCAGCAAAACTAATTGTTGGGCTTATTTCGCCACCGGCCGTTTCTGTAATTTTCGTTGCAAGGTGCGGCGATGCATATTTAGCTGCCTAGCAGTGGCTGAAATATTGCCTTGGTTGTCGTTCAGCACCTTTTGGATGTGTTCCCATTCCAACCTACGCACTGACATCGGTTCAAGAAATGTTTGATTTGCCTCAGGAATAGCTCCGGAATCTTTGGTGCTCAGGAGTGCGAACAGTATTTCATCGGCATCCGCAGGTTTTGCCAAATAATTGTCTGCACCCAGTTTTATCGCCTCCACGGCAGTAGTGATGCTGGCATAGCCGGTAAGAATGAGAATTCGAGCAGATTTTTTATTTTTTTTAATAAGAGAAATCAAACCTAAAGAAGTTTTCCCACCTAAATTTAAATCCAATATTGCATAGCTAAAATCAGTCTGTTTAATCAATATCTCTGCGTCAGTCACAGACGCCGCGTGCGACACAATATAATTTCTTTTGTTCAAAGCGCGAGTGATGACTCTCGCAAATACCTCATCATCTTCAACTATTAATATATGATTAGTTTTCATGGGCAAAGGCTATTTAAAACGACTCACTATCGGGCAATGGTAATTTTATTAGTGTCATCGCGCCGCCATTTTTCAAATTAAACATTTCGATGCTGCCGCCTAGTTTCTGTATTGCTGCATTGGCGAGAAAGATTCCAAGCCCCATGCTCTCCTTGCGTGTGGAGATAAATGGCTCGCCCATATTCTCCATTATTACGTCTGGTATACCTACACCGTCATCGGTCACCGTAATTTCAAAGTAAGTCGTTTTAGTTTTAGAAATTTTGAATACCACATTTACATGAGTATTCGATGCTTTAATCCCATTTTCAATAATATTTATTAATGCGTGCCGAATGCTAGGGCTAGAAGCTACTTTCAGATCTCGCGCGCTCTCGGCCAGGAATTTGACGGAAGCTGTTGGATGTATATTGATGATGTAATCTTGGATGTCATTCACAAAGCTGGAAAGAAGTTGAGCTTCTTCTTTTTCTGAAGTGTCTTTGTTGTAGTAGCGCGTAAGTTGTGTCAATGAATGCTTGCAGCGGATGACCTGTTGCTTAAGTGTTGATATATCACCTTTTAGATCGCTGTCTTTTAGCTCTTTCGAACTTAGCTTATCTAGATCAGTAAGCAAGATAGCCATAGTTGATAGCGGAGTGCCCAGAGCGTGCGCTGTGCCTGCTGCTAGAGTGCCAATTGCCACTAATTGCTCATTACGAATCTCAGTTTCTCTGGCGTGTGCCAAATTAAGCTCTCGGACTTGAATGGCAGATGCCATGCGAGTGATAAAAACTGAAATTAATATGGCACTAACCAGAAAGATAACCCACATGCCTACTAAATGAAGCTGGAAAGTTACCTCTTCACTATTCACACCATTACCCATATTGTGTTCTGTTGAGAGGTCGAGATACAGGAAAGATGTGTACAAAATAATACTGCTAATAGCGAAAATATTGACGAATTTTCGGGGCAGCAAAGTGGCGCTTACAGCGAGGAGGACGAGAAGATAAGATATTAGAGGGTTGCTAACGCCGCCGGTATTCAATAGCAAGACGATAAGGAAAGCTACATCCATAAGAACATGGCAGAAGAGCTCACCATGGCTCACTAATCTGGTAGCCTTAAGGCGCCAGTATCCGATAATAACAGAAACAATAATAGCTAAAATGAGATAGGTAATAAGTTCGATTGGGGTGTTAAATGAGGAGGAGAAATGAAATATTAACAATCCAATAGTGCTAACTGTGGTGACAAACATCCGCAGCAAAAGCAGTTTCTTTAGCCCCTGACGGGCTGAACTACTTTCGCCTCCAATGTTGAATATTAGCAAGCCCAGCAGATTTGAGATTATGGTGGATTGAGTCATTAATGTATTCTACCTGAAAGTTCTTGTGGGGAAAGCAATCCCGCGAATCTAGACTTATGCAAAGTCTATGCAAAGCTATGGTAGCGGGTTATATTGCTTCGCCCAAATTGAATAAAAAGAATGAATTCATTATCTCAGACTGAGTCCAACCAATTAGTAGCAGATACGCTTCAGCTTGAATTCGGGGAGCAGCAGTATTTGCATATCGGCCTATTGCCGGAAGAATGTGATTCAGGATCTAGCAGAACTGAAATTGTAGCGGTTAAGAGCAATTCTAGGCTTCATCAATTGCAGGAAAATTTTTCTCAATATCTTTGCCATCAAATCATTCGGGCGGTGGATCAAGGGTCTAGAATATTAGTAGTTGGAGCTTCACTAAAAGGCTTGCCTGAAAAGCTGCAAGCTCAAAAAGCTTCAATTCACTGGTTAATTGAAGATGATAGTTCTAGCTACCTTCCGCAACTAACCTGCGAGCTTACAAGTGGCAGTATTATTGATTTTGCGTTGGCAAATGCCGAGTCTGAATTGTTCGATTGTGTAGTTTTGGCTGGAACCTTCGAATATCTAGATCAATTGAGTTTGTTGACTGCTTGTCGCTCCTTGTTGAATGAATCTGGAACTTTGCTGATCTTCGGTGAATTCATAGACGACGATTCACTGGTCGAGTATTCGACTATACCTAACAAAAGTTCTTTTGTGCGATTAAGTGAAAGGTTAGGATTTCTTTCTAGTTCGGAATCTAGTCTCAATCGCAGCGCAATCTTGTCAATGGAATTGTTTCTCCCGCTACTCGAAAAATATCAGAGTAATTTAGTTGACTCCAATCCAAATCGCGCAGCTTTGGTAGATACAGTTAAAGCTGCGCTTAACAAATCAATTGCCGAGATGACCTCAAATCGGCGCTGTTTTTCTGTCTTCGAATTGATTAAGTCTACCTCTCAGCTAAAAGAGCTTGCACCGGCAGAATATGGAGACATAAATTCTTTTATTCCTGAAGAGGTTGCTTATTTATTCGAAGAAAGCTTTGGTGTGGATTTTGATCCGGAGCTTTGGCATTGGAAATATGTGCTCGGTGATGGCAAAAGCATAGTGGCACGAATGCAGGCAGGTGGAGAGATATTTGCACACTATGGTGGGGCTCCAAGAAAAATAAGCTATTTTGGTAAAGAGACTCTGGCGATTCAACCTTGTGATGTCATGGTATTGCCACAGATACGCAAGCAATATGGGAAAAGTAGTTTATTTTTTAAAACCGCAGCCACCTTTCTGGAAAGAGAAATCGGAAATACAGTTAACCATTTACTAGGCTTTGGATTTCCTAATCAAAAAGCAATGAACATCGCCATGAGGCTTGGTCTTTATGAAAAAACAGATGATTTTGTTGAACTGGTTTATGACGCAAAGGTCGAAAGAGAGCAACTGAGTAAACATTCAGAAATGGCTTTTTTAAGAACTAAGAGCTATGAGATTGTTCCGCTTGATATAAATGATGCCGGACACAAGCAACAAATGATTCGCCTTTGGGAGTCAATGCTGGAAGGATTTAACAACAGTATTATAGGATTAAGAGATATTAATTATCTGAAGTATCGCTATTTCGACCATCCATTCGCGAAATCTGCTCAATACCAATGCCTGCTCATAGGTACTAAGAATCAATCAACAGGCATCGCTGTGCTAAAAACTCATGGCAGTCATAAATTATTAATGGACCTTATCTGCTCAGTTACTTCGATAAAAATGAATATATCTATATTAAATCAATGGCTTAGCGATTCTTCGGAAGAGCGCAAGCTGAAGGTTTGGATTACCAAAGCTTGGCTAGATCAAATTCAGCTACCCGGGGCGATTGTGAATGAATTGGGTATTGAGATACCCTGTAATACGTGGAATCCAGGACCAACTTCACAACTTCTTTGTGGCCAATGGTGGTTGACCGCGGGAGACATGGATTTCATTTGAGCTTTCAACGAGCTCAAAACGCGGGGCTAAAAATCAGCCTATAGCTAGCGTCCTAATAAAACTAAAAAGCAATCCAATAACGGGATCAAGATCGACAATGAGTGAGCAAAATATTTACGAACAATCACTGGATATGAATGCAGCAAATTTTGCTCCACTCACTCCGCTAAGTTTTCTAGAGAGGGCTGCCCGGGTTTATCCTGATCGCCTGTCGATTATCCATGAAGAGACAAAATATACTTGGGCTGAAACTTATAACCGCTGTTGCCTATTAGCATCATCATTACAAAAAATGGGCATCGGGGTGGGGGATACTGTTTCCTTTATGGGTGCGAATACACCTGAAACATTTGAGGCGCATTTTGGCGTGCCGATGACCGGTGCAGTGCTTAATGCATTAAATGTCCGTCTCGATGCAAAAGCCATCGCCTTTATACTCGATCATGCGGAAACGAAAGTGCTCTTCACTGACAGAGAGTACAGTGTCACCATAAAAGCAGCGCTTGAATTAGTAGAAAATAAGCCCGTGGTAATTGATATAGATGATCCCTATTATCAGGGAGGCGAGTTGCTGGGAGAAAGAAACTATGAACAAGTGCTCACCGATGGCGATGATGACTATTCTTGTTTTCAAATCGCCGATGAATGGCAGGCCATATCATTAAATTACACGTCAGGCACAACAGGCGATCCTAAGGGGGTCGTATTTCATCATCGAGGAGCATATCTCAATGCCGTTTCAAATGTACTTTGTTGGGACATGGTTTCTCATCCAGTTTATCTTTGGACTTTGCCGATGTTTCATTGCAACGGTTGGTGTTGGCCTTGGAGCCTAGCTGCTGTAACTGGAACCAGTGTTTGTTTAAGGCACGTTCGAGACCATGCTATTTTCGAAGCTATTAAAAAATATAAGGTTTCACATTTTTGTGGCGCACCAGTAGTGCTAAATACATTGATTAATGCTGCAGATGAATTAAAGCAGGGAATCGACCATAAAATATCAGCAATGACTGCAGGCGCGGCACCACCGGCAGCAGTTATTGCTGGAATGGAGAATCTTGGATTTAGCGTGACCCATGTCTATGGGCTTACAGAAACATATGGACCCTGCGTGGTGTGCGCACCCCAGGAAGAGTGGGCAAAACTGAGCATAGATGATCGAGCGGAATTACTGGCACGGCAAGGTGTGCGAGCGCCATTGCAGGATGAGTTAATGGTAGCAGACCCCGAAACCTTAGAGCCCGTGCCCCGCGATGGTAAAACCATGGGCGAAATTTTTATGCGTGGTAATTTAGTGATGAAAGGGTATCTGAAAAACCCCAAAACAACTGAGGCTTCATTCGCAGGGGGTTGGTTTCACTCAGGTGATTTAGCCGTATGGCATCCAGATGGCTATACTCAGATTAAAGATCGTTCGAAGGACATTATTATCTCCGGCGGTGAAAATATTTCTTCTCTTGAGGTAGAGTCAGTATTGTTTAAGCATCCTAAAATTTTGGAAGCTGCCGTTGTGGCCACCACTGACAAAAAATGGGGCGAAGTGCCCTGCGCATTTGTTTGTCTGAAACCTGGTCAGGAAATGAGTGACCAAGAACTGATTGCCTATTGCCGAGAAGAATTAGCAGGATTTAAAATACCAAAGAAGGTAGTATTTGGACCAATTGATAAGACTTCCACTGGTAAAGTGCAGAAATATTTATTAAGGGAAAAAGCAGAAGAAGTTGAACTGGCTGTTAATAAGTAACTGAGAGGGGTTTTGCTGTTTGGTAATTTTAGATAAATCGAAACTGAAACCTAAGAATTTAAAAACCGGATAATTGATTTAATATATTAAACCTAGGAGTGGAACTATGAAGAATTTAACCATTGGTGCTCTAGTGGCGCTGTTTCCAATGCTGATGTCCTTTCAAATATTAGCCGCTGATGCACCGGAAAACATTACCGTAACCAGTAATGTTTTCGATCACCACGGTATGGTGCCAGAAGCATATTCAGCTTACGGAGATAATACTTCTATCGATCTAAGCTGGGATAATTTGCCTTCCGGTACGGTTCAACTCGCAGTCATTTGCGATGACCCCAAAGTTGTTGAGCTTGGAATGATGCCAGCGCCTTTCGTTCACTGGGTGGCTTACAATATTCCAGTCAGTGCCCAAGGCTTGCCCGCAGGCCTGCCCTCAGATGCAGAAGTATCTGGAGTTGCTGGTCTCGAAGGGATGATTAATGGTCTAAATGGCACTAGCCGTCCCGGTTACTTTGGCCCTCGTCCCCCAGTTAATGGTCAATTGCATGCTTATCATTTTCGCGTTTACGCAATTGACGCTGACTTAGGTTTAGACACTGGATTGAACAAAGATGATTTGCTTGCTGCTATCGATGGACATGTATTGGCAACAGGGATGCTCATGGGTCATTATGAGCGGAAGGAACAATAGGGCTGGGAATAAGCGGAAAGAAAATCGAGTGCAAAAAGCAGGTCAATTAGCCTGCTTCTTTGTAACTTTGGTTGCCAAATTTCTCGATAAATACCACTGGGTATGATGAATCTTTATTTCAAAAGAACATCAAATCAATAGTGTTCTATAAAATAGCCCAACGACTGCATCTTCGTCTGTGATTAGATTCACTTCCCAATAGAGGTAAATATCGCCTCGCATTATGGAACTACTGTCGATTGTTAAAACCGAAAACTCTATGTTCCAACTAAGAAATCCACCATGCCAAGCTCGATTCGGTTTATGAATAATATCTCCTTCAATAGTGTTGCAATCACGAATTTCAATATCACCGTTTAGTGCTAAAAAATTTCTCCAATGATCATGCCACGCAGTTCTATTTTTCATCGACTGCTACTATTTCATCTCTTATAGTTGAGCCTTTTCGGGTAAAAGTATCGCCGATAGTAGTTTTTGGGTCGTAAGCTAATTTAGGGCGATGAGCTTGTTAAGTGGTAATACCCAATAAAAACAAATAGATACTAATTTTCGATAATCTATTCACCTATTTCTTGGCTAAACTTTTTATATGAACCTAGAGAATTTGGCTAATTCTCTGGTTATCTTTACAGCTATTCGGCTATGGGATAATGTGCCATGAATATTAGTTTCTGAATCGACTTCTTTTACTAATTAGATGTTTACAAATTCGGTTTGGTTGCAAAAGATATGTTAATTTGCGGACAGAAAGAGAACGCTCGATAGAAAAATAACCTGAAAGACTCAAGTAATGAAAACAGGAATCACCTTATGAAAATTCACAAAATCTCCAACATTTTTCTTGCACTGCCCATTGTGTTGATTGCATTGGTAGCGGCAGTGAGCAATGCGCAAGATATAATAGAAACCGATTCTCATCGGTTTGAAGAAGTGGCAGATGGTGTGTGGTTTGTTAGTGGAACAGGAACAATTCATACAATGAGTAATGCTATGGTTCTGGTGGGAGAATTCGACACGCTCGTGGTGGATTCTCATGTCACTCCAGCAGCTTCTCGCGCTCTTTTAGATTCTTTACCTGCGATTACTGACAAGCCTGTGCGCTATCTCGTGAATAGCCACTATCATTTCGATCATGCTCATGGCAATCAGTCATTTCCGCCGGGTGTCGAGATAATTGGCCATGAGTTCACTCGAGCCAAACTAAACGGCGACATCGGCAACGTGCTTGAGGAGAATACCTTTAAGAGTTTTTCTGATGGTGTACCAACTATGGTTGCAAACTTAGAACAACGTGCTATTGCTGAAACTGACCCAGCACGAAAAGCAGCTCTACAAGAGCAGTATCGCGTGCAGAGAGATTATATGAACGCTATCCAGGAAGTGGTGCCGACCCCTCCGAATATAACTCTTGATCGCAAAATGACTTTGTTTCAGGTTGTCTCTAATGGCAGCAGAGAAATCCAGTTACATCACTTTGGTCGAGCCCACACAGGTGGTGATGTGCAAATATTCCTACCTGCTGAGAAGATCGTGTTCACTGGCGATATGATGCTGCCTGGCCTTGCCTATATGGGCGATGGTCACGTTGATGAATGGCCTGAAACTTTAGAAGGTTTAAAGACGCTAGACTTTGATATTTGGCTGCCAGGGCATGGTCCGGTAATGAGAACACGAGAGCCTATTGCTAATTTCCAGACTTATTTGAGGGACCTCTGGACAAAAACTAGTCAGATGCACGACCGTGGCGTGGACGCCGCTGATGCATCGGAACAAATTGACATGACTAATCACAGTAATAACTTTCCTCAGATTCGCGGTGCCGGCGTAGACCCTCGAGCAATTCGAAGAATTTATCAATTGCTTGATGAGTAGTTGGAAAGTTATTGCTTAGTATTTTTTTACATAATGATTATACTTGATCTAAAACCGGCTCCCCCAAAAGGGGTTCAGATGAATCCTTTTTGGGGTGTTACGATTAGTTATTAATCGATGCGTTGATAGGGTTTCACAGCGTAAGGCTTATTACTATAGCTATCGATAATGGACTGCATAGCGGTCACACCTACATCCTGGCGCACCGTTAGATGACTGTAGGAAGTGATTTGCGTCATCATTATGCCTATCAGGTTTTCCACGGGATCAACAAAAAATATCGTACCCCAGGCTCCTCCCCAGCTAAATGTGCCCGGTGTTAAAGGGTCTCTCGCCGTGCCAGGGTCATTAACAATGCCAAAGCCCAGGCCAAAGGTGTATCCAGGGCCCCTAATGTAAACATCGTTGTTCCCGGAATGATTGGTAATCATAAGATTAATTGTTTTAGGACTGAGTAATCTGACTCCATCAAGTTCGCCTCCATTTAGAAGCATTTGGCTAAAGCGCCAATAGTCAGACACTGTAGAGGAAAGGCCAGCAACTCCGCCGAAGTAAGTTGTTTCCCGATACTCTGGTGCTCTAGATAATTCAATAGTTTGATTCGGCCCAGTTGGGCTATAAACAGCAGCTACCCTATCGACTTTGTCTTTTGGAACAATATAGTGTGTATCAATCATCTGCAGAGGATCAAAAATATTCTGCTGTAGGTAATCAACCAATGACTTGCCGGAAATCCTTTCAACTAATAACGCTACATAGTCTGTTGAGCTTCCGTACTGCCAATCACTGCCTGGCTCAAAATTTAGTGGCAGGGACGCTCGTTGTATGAGGGTTTCTTCTAAGGTTGTGGCTCTGGGCAACAACTCCAGCTCTTCCGCAGTAAGAGCTTCTCTACTGGGATCAACACCTGCAGTATGGGCGAGTACATGGCGAATATTTATTGGAACTTTGGCGGGTTCTCGGTGAGACCCAGATTCATCAGTAACAATAATCTCTTTTCCTTCGAGTTCGGGTATCCAGTCTGTAATCGGATCGGTAAGCAGAAAATGACCTTCTTCATAGAGCATCATCAAAGCTGCGGAGACGATGGGTTTGGTCATAGACATAATTACAAAGATCGAGTCATCGGTCATGGGTTCGTCGGTTTCTTTATTCTTCCAACCCTGAGATTCAACATGGACCACTTTGCCATTGCGCGCGATCAAAGACACGGTACCCGCCAATTGGTCCTTATCGATATAGCGCTGCATCGCAGTAGATAGGCGCCCTAATCTCTCTGCTGATAAACCTACGCTTTCCGGGCTAGCTGTTGGGAAGTCATTAGTAAAGCCGGTGCCCGCGAATAAAGTAAAGGAAAATGCTGTGATCAGACCAACGGTTGACTTGAATGCGGGATGGAATTGCTTATTGTTGTTAGCTCGCATTACTTGCTCCTAATTAATTGGATTTTGCTGGCAGTATAAAGGACTATGCCGATATTTGACCAGCATAGCTAATTGCTGCATTCTCTCCGCCCTTCTTGGAATCGGAGCGAGTTAACGTATCTAATTTTGAAGGCCAGTTATCAGCATTGAGCGGGAAGCAATACAAAAGAGATTAATCGAGGAAGCTATGTCTGATCAAGAGAACGCCAGTTCAACCAGGCCAATATTCTTAAAGCCAGGTCACAACGCTGGGGATTTTGTGGAATCTCACAAGTGGAAAATTCTGCAAGAAGAGCCGGGTCTGGTCGAAGTAGATGTGCACCTTCCAGATCATTTGTTAAATCCTCGTAATCAGCTGTTTGGGGGGTTTACTGGAACCTACGTAGATATGATCGCGATCTACACCACCAGAACTTTGTATGCAGAGCAGAAAGCTTTTCAATGGTCATCAACTGTAAATATGAGAATCGATTATTTCGCTCCAGTCATGGGCCCAAGATTTATTCTGAAGGGCGAAGTAATCAAGGATGGCCGCTCAACTTGCCTTGTATCGACTCATTTTACTGATATGGCGGGAAATAAGCTGGTGTACTCGATTACTACATTGCTCAAAAACAAATAAACTTGCTAGCACAAATACAAAAAAGCCGATCAAAGGAATAGTCTTAGACCGACTTTTTAACTTCCGTTTTTCTTAAATAGCTTCAAAAGCCTTACGCAAGGCAGAATAAAGTTATTTAATGGGAGAACTTACATAGAGTATCCTTTTTCATCGTGGTCGCTGATGTCGCAGCCTTGTTGTTCTTGCTCTTCGCTAATTCTGATTCCAGAAGTTAACGCGCCAACCACTTTTAGCAGAACAAATGTCGCGATTGCAGTATAAATAGCTGTCGCAGCGATGCCGGTTAATTGGACGCCTACTTGAGAACCTATTGTCATGCCATCAGACAAACCATTGCCGCTAAAGATACCCAGATTTCCGGATACAAGAATACCAGCAAGAAAAGTACCCACCATGCCACCCACTCCATGTACAGGAAATACATCTAGTGAGTCATCAATCTTTAGGGTTTGCTTGAGGTACATGGTGGCATAGTAGCAAATCACTCCACCGCTTAAACCAACTAGCAATGCTCCAGCAGGCCCGACTGACCCTGACGCTGGGGTGATAGTTGCTAGACCTGCTACCATGCCTGTTATCGCGCCAAGACCGCTTGGCTTGCCAAACTTCAGCCATTCAATAACCATCCAAGTTAGTGCGCCAGTAGCTGCAGAGATATGCGTAACAAACATTGCCATACCTGCGGCGCCATCTGCGGCTAATGCAGAGCCCGCATTAAATCCAAACCAGCCAACCCAAAGCATCGCTGCTCCTGTAAAACTCATGGTTAAATTGTGAGGAAGCGTGCTGGCTGAGAGGAAATCTTTACGAGGCCCAATTACGATGGCTGTTACTAAAGCGCCAACTCCGGCGGTGATGTGGACTACGGTGCCACCTGCAAAATCGATTAGACCCATTTGCCCAAGCCAGCCTCCACCCCATACCCAATTTGCTATTGGGAAATAGACAATCAGCGTCCATAAAGAGGTGAATAGCAGCATGGCTGAAAATTTAATTCGTTCCACGAATGCACCAACGATCAAGGCTGGAGTAATAATCGCAAAAGTCATTTGAAAAGAGGCGAATACAGTTTCAGGAATATCTCCTGACATTGAATTAATATTAACTCCATTGAATAACGCTTTCGATAATCCACCCCAATAGGCGGATTCTGACGGACCGAAGGCAATGCTGTAACCAACGACTAGCCATAATATGGAAATTACTACAGCAATGGCGAAACACTGCATAAGAACAGATAGAACATTCTTGGTTCTAACTAGACCGCCGTAGAATAGAGATAAACCAGGTAGCGTCATAAATAAAACTAATGCAGTTGAGGTTAGAATCCAGGCAGTATTGCCACCACTCAGGTCTTGGGCTGACGCGAGGCTGGGGACCATTAAGAGTAAAAGAGTAGCTGCAGATTTGAGATTAAATAGTTTAGTTAACATAATTAGTAGAGCCCCTTAAAGTGCATCATTACCGGTTTCCCCGGTTCTGATACGAATGGTTTGTTCCAAATTGCTTACGAAAATTTTCCCGTCACCAATTTGGCCAGTATTTGCTGCTTTACATATTGCTTCTACTACTTGATCAGCAAGGCCGTCCTCAACTGCTACTTCTAATTTCGCTTTCGGAAGAAAATCT